>Ga0265300_10000315_pt1 | contig 50498 bp, 46 predicted proteins | sample AusTroGonzalo_MG_FD_193482 | JGI IMG/M metagenome (GOLD analysis project Ga0265300, IMG submission 193482) | Bovine rumen microbial communities from tropical cattle in Woodstock, Queensland, Australia - Gonzalo_03 | ecosystem: Host-associated > Mammals > Digestive system > Stomach > Rumen ... | reverse complement strand
TTATTGATGTTACCTTTAATGCGTGCGCCATAACCCAAAACACCGTCGGAATTTTTATAAAGCACACCGCCATTAATACGGGTAACATCAATAATACCGTTACCCTCTTTGCCGTCATTTTCCATATGACGCGGTGCATAAAGACCGGTTACTTCACCTTCCACAAAACGCACGGCCACCATAGAATAACAACTGGCACTGGCACCTGCACCTTCAACATTTCCGTTACCGATAGCATAAGGCAAGAAGTTATCATAGATAATTTTTTGCTCTGCGGTTTGACCGGCTTGCTTCAATAAAATCGGTAGTTTTTTTGCAAAGTAATCGCCAACACCGAGAACTGCGGCTTTATCTTCCGGCAAGAATATTTCACCACCCAAAATAGATAAATCGATTTTCTTTAAATCTGAATCGATATGCATAGACGGCAACGGTTGATTAATATCCACAAAAGCGGCTCCTTCAATGCTGGAAGCTTCTTCATAAGCATTCCAAAGACCATGAGAAGACGGTTCAAAACGCATAGTATCCAAAATCGGAGATTCCTCAGTTAAACAGTTCACATAATGCGGCTGTTTGTTGGCCAAATCGACCGCAATTTCTTTTAATGTATGATTCATAACATTTCCTTTCCAAATAAAAAAACACGACTATAAGCCGTGAAACATTTCCTTAAAAAAAGCCGCCATATCATCGTTATCAGACGATCGTGTATTGCCACCGAAAGCCACAGGATTATCTTCTGAAACCGCTTCACCCAGACGACAAAAAATTTGCATCATGCGTTTGGTTCCGAGAGCCTGTTCAACCGCATCAACGGCCGTTTCATCATCTTTGGCAAAAAGTCTGATACCGCGCTTCATCTGTTCCATATTTCGGTTAGCCTTAGCTCCCCAAAGAGCCTTTTGTTCTTCCATCTCCTTAAAAGATTGTTCAACACGTTCCTGTTCCATGTTTTCAACTTGGTTATTTCGGCTGTTAACAAACCAATCATAAACAGCTTGAGCAGATTGCGGCAGAATATTATTTTGCCAACAGACGCGCTTAAAATCGTCGCAAAAAGACAAATCTTCGTCTTTAACACAAAGATTAAAAGCCTCGCTGTTTTCGGGCATTCCCAAGCGGGAATAAAGTTTATGCCAAGCCTCTTCATCACCGTCTTTCGGTAGAGAAATTTTAGAAGAATAAGCTTTTTCCAGAGCGCGATAAGATTTAAGCAAATCGGCAGGAGTATCAAAACCCTTTTTACCGAGATAGCTTTGCTCATCAGCGTTCAATTCTCCCCAAGCGGATTGTGAAGACAAAGCGGCCTCGCCGTTATTTTTATCAGACAAAGAAAAGTTATCGGAGGTTGTCTGCCCCTCCGGCTCAATTAAATTTTCCATCATTTTCTCCATAAATTAAATATAACAAACGTTATACCCTAAACGGTTAAAAACCGCAGAGTTTGGCATGTTATTATACAAATTAAATATTATATTTGGTAACCGACAAACAAAATGGCGCCCAAAATCCAAAAGATAAAATATTGCACCGCATAAAACATATATTTGTTAGGAAAATACTTTGGTACATCTCTACGATAAGACAACGGAAATGAAAAATACACCAACAAATACACTAACAAAAAATAACCGGAAAACACCTGCCGATAATCATCGCCGAAAACAAGTGCGCTAACATTTCCAACCAGTAGCGGCACAAGACACAAACCTAAAACAAATAAAAAAGCTTTTTGTAATCTTTTCATTAAATCACACCTTTCCCTTATAAGATAGAATAACAAAAGACAAAAAGCAAGACTATTTAAGGCACCGCATAAAACATATTTGCCACGGGTGGGATAAAACATTTTTCCGTGAGTATACCTACACATCGAGTTCGCGTTCAAGCTGCTGATTACGCTTCTCTTCCTTATCCGCCAGGACAAAAACCTCACGTTCATCAAGTGCAAGATATTTAACAATCAAATCAAACATCCGCCTTTTGCCCAAAAGAAACGCCGCAGCATTCACGTCAAAACGATTATTGGCATCATAAAAATAAGGCGCCCCGTCAATACCGAGTTCTCCGCGTGCACCAGCTTCATCACGCAAAAAAGCGATAACCGTTTCAGCTTCCGGTTTCAGTTTTTTATGCTCATCAAGAAAAAGTTTTTGAAACGCCTTAAGATAAACAAGGTGCGTTTTGTGCTTATTAAAAAACATTTCTTTCTCCCTGGCTGAAGTTAATTTTCTGCGGTATCAGACAGTGCTTCAATTCTCAAATTTTCCACTTCACCGGCACTGCGAATAACCTGATGACCAATTCCCAAATAATCGGCAATCTGGCGCATGGCATTTTCAAAATCAAACACATCCAAAACCTTGGGATCAACTGCGGAAACAGAAATGGCCGTATCCATCACCTTATAGAGTGCATTAATATTTTCCGCCTTTTGCGCATGCACCACGGGGCTTTCAAATTCAACCGCAATCGAACCGGCACACATCAAAGCATCCGGTACATCATCAAGTGCTCCGTAACGTGCCAAAATCTGCAATTCGCGTTCCACGTTGCCGGAAAGCCATTCGGCAAAAATACGCTCACACATAGGCGCCAATAACATTGTTTTTTCAAGCTCACGCTTTTCCACTTCGGTTGCCGTCATCTGTTTTGATTGGGTTAGAGATTGAAACAACGGAACCAGAAAAGCTTTTTCTATCGAGGCTCTCACTTCGCGTTGCATCTCAACGGAAATAGCGAGGTTATTACCATATTGCATCGAGACGGCCGCAGGTTTTCCCTGATTATCAAGTCCACCACGAATAACCGCCCCGGCCGAGCCGAGCTTATTAGCATCAATCAACCCCATATTGGTCAAAATCGGCGGATTAGCCTGCAACTGACCGGTGCGTAAAATCGTCTTACCCATTTCATTGGCGGTCAACATATCATAAAAAGCCTGCATTGCCGGACTGTCACCGTAAGAACTGCCGGCAATAGCCAAAAAGCGCGGTGCCATATATGGGCAACTTTCATACCCGCCGACACTAACAATTTTTTTATGCTCAACATCAAGATGCAGGCTGGCAAATTTCATCCCGTAAAAATCTTTTCTGTAAGCACTGTAATCTTCCCTCTCAAACACGGCATGTAAAAATTTGATCTTTTTATCCGGTCTTTGCCCAGCCTCACGCACAATTTCCGCGCCGGAGGATGCACCGAATTTTTTGAACGCTTCCATAGCCGTTAACTGATATTGTCTGAAAACAGCCTTAAGTTGTCCTTTGTCATCACGTTCGATATAAGCATCTTTAACCGGTATGGCATGATAAACAATCCCCTCACCGACATTGTCTTCCACCATCCATACTCCATGCCCGTAAAGCCCTAAATTTTGTAGCAAAATATCCGCTTCTGTAGCAAAATTGGAATGCGCGGCATAACGCACATTAAACAGCAAATCGGTCACTTTCTGCAAATATTGTTTTACTCCGTCGTCTTGTTCCAAAAACGGTAACGTGGGTTTTAAGCGATGCCAGCGAGAAGTTGACGGAATAATCACCGATTTCATTGAAGCAATAAAAGAGGTCAATGCGTTGCGTGCGGTTGTATCAAAAACCGCTTGTTTAACCCGCCCTCTTTCATCAACGGCAAACAAATCGGAATTAATGGCGCAAAGCTCGGCAGCCTTATCCCACATCGGTTCCCATTTTGCGCGCTCGGCTTTCATCTTTGCCCATCTTTTTAAAATATCTTCTGGCAACCACATGCATGGTTGCGCTGTGGTATTTTTTATATCATTCATAACCTGTTCTCCTAAAAAATCAGACCTAAGCCCCAAGTGTTTTTTTAGCTCCGGATTTATCGGAACTGTTTCTATCCAAAGATATCAGTTGCGAAATGGCACCCATTTTCTTTTTGCGTTTCTTTTCCAAATCTGAAATAATTTGACTGTCATCCACAACTTCCGGCTCAACGGTAGCCGGTTGCACATAACTTACTTTCGGTGATTTAAAAACAGAACTCATCTTGCTACTCCTTAAAAAAACATTACAAATACACATTATCGTCCACAAAATCGCCACGTACGGATGAAGGCCGACGTAACAAAAACTCACTATGTAAAACAGCAAAAGTCAAAGCCAACGAATCTCCCAAATCAGTCGAATGTCCTAATCTTTTTTTGATATCAGCTTTGGCTTCCAACTGCAAACGCCCGACGGCATCATACATCAATAGCGGCGCTGTTATATCCTGCAACAATTCATCATTTTTCGGCAATTTGACGGCAATAGGTGATGAAAGCCAATCTTTCATCCTGGCCCACATCTCCGCCCGGCGATTAACATAACGTTCCGGATTTTCTGCCCTTTGCCCAAAGTTAACCGCCGTCACAATTTCACCAAAACCTTCAGCTACTAAAATATCATAGACACCGGCACCCAAACCACCCGCATCAATACATACTTTTGCCGGATGAAAATCAGCAATGACCCCGGCCACCAAATGTGCGGTTTTAACCACATCAAAATGCACAAAAGTTTTTATTTCACTAACCACACGCCCGCGCCTGAAGCAAATCGCCGTCTTATCATCCCCGAACCGTGCCACATCAACCCCGATAATCAATGGTGTTTTTTTATCATCCGCTGCCACTGTGCTTTCAAATGCTCTAAAAACTTCCTTTCGCCCGATTAAATGTTGCCCGGCATTTAACCGCGGCTCACCTTCCCAAACATGCAAATATTCGTCATAATCCTCAGCCCTCATCTTAAACGCCAACTTTTTCATGTTGTCCGGACAATATGGATTATCATAATAGTTAACTTTTCTGATAATGATATCTTCATCAGGATTAAGTGCTAAAGCTTTCCATATCGGATCAAACTCCTCTTCACGGTTCATCGAAAACCAGATTTGCGAATGCGGTTTACGGATAGTCGGGTTTAATATTCCCCAAGCGGTTGCAGAAATTTTTTGAGCCTCCTCACACCAACAAATATCCACCCCTTCAAGCGATTTAATATTTTGCGCATTTCGATCCATAATCCCTTTAAAGATAAATTTGGAATTATTTTTGAGGTTCACAATTTTATCTTCATAAAGGCGATACACCTCATCAAGTTCATAAAAATGAATTCTGTCGGCAATCAGTTTATAAACGGAATCTTTTATCGAATTTTGCACTTCTCGCACACAAGCAATCAATAACGGGCGACTGGTCGCCAAAATCAACAGTGCATCAACAAAAGCAAAAGATTTTCCGCCGGCCCGTCCGCCGTAATAAAGTTTATAGCGCACCGGAGATGTCAAAAGTTCCTTAAATGCCTTTGCAAGCGTTACTTTCATTTTCCCCTCAAAAAAATTTCATTATACAAACTTAACTACAATCTCCGAGGGTTGTGCCTCATCACCATTAAAACCGGAAAAAGTTTCCGGACAGGCCTTTTGTGCCAACCACTTTTGCGTTTCAATCAAAAGCTTCGCCGTAGAATTATCAATATCTCCGCTTTGCAACAAATGGGCCAAATCCCGGATATCGTCGGTACATTGGTCGGCATAATCAGCCAACGCCAACTGAAAATCTTCTTTTAAGTGAGGTGCTCTGGCCAAAAGCAAGTAAAATTCGCGCGTGGTCATACCGGCCTTTTTGCAGGCAGCATAAAGCGACGATCCTTTGCGAATAAAATCAAAAACAATGCTTAATTTATTTTTTCTGCCCATATTTTCCTCAAATAAAAAAGCCCTCGCCTTAAAAAACGAGAGCAAACAACAAAAAAGAGCGCCCGAAAGCGCTCTTTAGAAATGACATTCACAAAAATACAAAGATTTAAACTTTAAACAGTATAACATGAAAGATTCAATTTTTTTTATATATTCTTCCAGGATAGCAAAACTTATAGCACCGCCTGACAGAGATGTCAATAGGTTGAACAACTATCCTGTTTAAAATTATTTAGCGTAAAAACAATAAGTTAAACAAATTGTGCATATTTTTTTTCCGCCGTTGACGATAAAGCCCCCAAAGACTAGCTTAAAAGCATGGAAAAAATATATGAAAAAATAGTTCAGTTTGACTTAGCCGCCTATATCAACACCCGCATCAAAAAGGCGGACAAGCTGTTTTGGTGTGCATTTTTTGCCTCATTTATTGCGTTAAATCTGATATTTATCTATCATGGCGCCGCCTTTTTGTTTGGCGATCACGATTGGAAATATCTAAAAAACGGCATCAGCCTCAATGCCGGCTTGTTTGAGGGGCGTTTCAGCCAATTTATCCTCATCAACCTTTTAAGCCAGGGCGAGATATTGCCGATTGTTAATAATGTACTCGGTTTTACCTTTTTCTCATTAGGTGTTGCCGGGCTTGGAAGATACTGGCTTTTGCCCCAAAATAAGCGCAGTTGGATTATCTTTGCCTTATTTACTGCCGTCACCCCGTACATTTTATCCTTTATGTATTTTGCCTTCATTGTTGCTCCGGTATTGAGTTGGAACGCCTTTATCGTCGCCGCCCTACTGATTTCCGAGCGGGAATCGAAATTTTCTTTCTTAAAAAGTGCCTCATCGATTCTCCTTATCACCTTGGCCTTAGGCGGCTATCCTGCCGTTATCAATTTAATTGCCACTGCCTTTGCTGTCAGATTATTGATTGCCGTCTGCCACGAAAAATCATCGTTTAGAGAAGTATTTAAGCGTTACAAATGGACAGTGATTAACATCATCTTGGGCATCATCGTCTATAAAATATGCCTGATTATCTTAACCAAAACCGGCGCCATCAACAGCGACTACTATAACCTGCAAACCACACCTTTTAAAGAATGGGGTAGTAAATTTTTACTGATTTGCAAAGATTTATTCCTGGAATTTACGACCACTCTGCCCTTTATCGGTGCCCCCTACAAAGCCGCTATCAGCATTATCTCCCTGCTGGGGCTTGTCATCATCTTAAAAGGACAAAAAAGCCGTCGTATGATAGGAATTTTGCTATTTTTAGCAGTATTTTTAGCCGGCATGATTACCCTGTTTTTATCCACCTCCATTCGCGAAACCGAATTTTCCCCGCGTATTGATTTCTTCGGCTTTATGTATGGTATATCCGGCATTTTGGCTTTTATCTTAAAATCAGAGCATAAAATCATCAAAAACCTCAGCTACTTAATCGCCACCTACTGCATTATCATCAATGCCCATACGCTGTTTGAAGCCCAAAAAGTATGGAAATTAGGCTTTGATGCCGAATTGAGTTTATACAAACGTGTCGGTCAACGTTTTCAAACAGATGAGATGTTTAACCAATATGGTCATTATATCATTGTGCAAAGCGGTATGCCGACACTAAGAAAGCGCTTTTATCATGATCGTTATCGCCGTTCAAGTGATGATTTATTGGACATATCCTATGTTCCGACCATGGCTTCCGGTGTGATGTGGAATTATTACGGCATATATGAATACGCTGATTCCACTTCGTACGCTTATACCTTCAGACCGGATGCGGATTTTATCGAAAAACTGCAAAACGCCCAAGCCTATCCGAAAGAAGGCAGTGTTGCTGTCGGCGGTTATTGGATCTTACTGCTCATGAACAACGATGGGCTGGCTGCTTTGCGCAACTACTACTTACATAACTAACCACTTTCCCGCTTTAACATAATCTCTTTAACAGAGTATACCCCTACCAAGAGGGAAAGCCTAAGTCATGCCTCACGCCCTCGCGTGTAATCAGAAGTTTTAAGGGTATGGGCAATTCTTTGCGCCCGCTTTGGAGTTTGCTTGGCATAAGCAGAAGTCAAACATTCAAAAGCCGCCATCTCAAAATTTCCTTTTTCGATGGCACTCAACATTCGTCTAAATTTTTTAAGCCCCTTAAGCCCCAGTTGAAAACACATGTCTAAAAGCGCATATTGGCGATTATAATCAAGCTTATCAAAATTTTTAATTGTATGCTTAAGCGCATCATAACAGCGATGAATATCATTTCTCAATAGCATCTTAGCTCCGTTTTCGGTAATACCGTGCATATAATCACCGAGTGCTCGCTGTTCTTCGGCGGTTAGCGGATTATCTTCCAAATTACGCCCCACCCCGATGGTCAGCTTGCCGGCCGTACAGTAATAAGGAACAAGACTCATTCCCTCATGAAAAATAAGACGTTCACACCATTCATTCATCAAATCGGCATCATCAAGCATATTTTTCTCCTCTCATAAAAATGACATAAAAAAAGGCGGTCAAAAGACCACCTTTGGCTTAAAAATTTTTCAGTTCAGATATTATTCCCGTCCGTGAGGGATGTTAAGTGTCGTTTTTTTTTGCGTCTGCTGTTTAAGAACCGGCAACTTTGCGTTTGGTAACTTACCGAGAACCGTCTGCAAAGCGCGCATTCCCATCTTCATACAGGCAATTGTTTCACGCCAGGCATTGATATACGGATTTTTCACATCCTCATCATGCGCAACGGTTAAAAACTTTTCCATTCCGGCGCTAATCGGCAAATTAAGTTCTTCCAAATCGTTTCTGATTTCACTTGCCGTATTGGTTAAGACCAGTTTTCCATTCCCTTGAGGGGTATGAATAACCATATCACAAGGATTATTATTTCCAATCGCCTCATTCCCTAAAAGGGTGATAATACCGCCTTTGGCCACAAACTGCACTGCACCCCACGTGGTTGCAAGATACATATCATCACTTGCCACCATGGCTAAACGAATATCATCATGCGTATTGGTATGCGCATCAATTGTATCATCGGCTGTTACATCATCAAAACTGCGTCCGTCATCAATTTTATAACCGGTTTTAACCTTGTTCGGTTTCTTGGCATATTGATCAATCGAACCGTCAATACAAACCCGCATGTCAACCCCATAGTTAGCATCGGCAATTTGGCTCGTTTCATGGATCTTACGCCCATCACGTGCTCTGACCGTGGTACTGATTTTTTTTCTAAAGCCGAGTTTGATGAGCTTAACCGGAATAACAATCTTTTGCACCTTAAAAACGTCATCCGGGTGATGGACCATAAAATCCAAAACTTCCTGTTGAGAAAGCGGATGCTCTGCGGTTGATTTTCGTATTTCTACCATATTAAAACCTTTCACTGATAACAGGAGTATAACCAAAATCAATTAACATTTCATAAACAGGCCATTTCACCCAAAGACTTATTTACCATCATTCTTTAATTTTGCCCCCCAAATAGCGGCAAGATTTTCTAATGTCGGTTCAACTTCCGGAGCAGGTTTAGCTTCCCTCTCTTCCCGTTGCTTTTGAGCATAATCTTCAAAGTTTTCTTCGTAACTGCTATTTTCCTGATAAGCAACAACCCTATCATAAAATTTACTGCGCTCATCAAGATAACTGCCCCATCTTTCCTCTTTCGGACGCGGGTCAATCAATCTGTCTTCAAGCGGTCTGCGTAAATCATCATAGATGTGTAATCGGCGTTCAATTCTTTCGGAAATACCAAAGTAAGCACTGTTACGTCTTGCTCTACCAACCACATTAAAGAAAGATTCACCATGACCGCCGGTTGCCACATCATCGGCAAAGAATGCCGCAAATTCTTTTTTAGCCACGCTTTCAAAATTTCTGTCAGCCTCTTGGGCACGCAAATAAACAGCCCTTTCCTCTTCTAATTTTAAGAGAAACTCTTTTTGCAAAGAACCGAGGAATTTTTGCGCCATAGTATCTTCCGCAAAATTTTCTTGCACAAATTTCATAAATTCAACATTAGAGATAACAGCGCCGTTATGCTCATCAGCCCAATTTTGAACATGGTCTTTCAATGTTTGAGTTAACTGTTTAACTTTTTCTTCCTCTTGACGTTTTTGCTCTGCCAATCTTTCAGCTTCCAAACGTTTTTGATAAGCAATTTCTTCTGCTTTTCTTTGATTTTCACGAGCAATCCTGTCATCGCGCTCAGCAATGAGTTTTTCTTTCATCTGTTGCATTTCATCTGGTGTCGGCTGAACCGTTAATTGATCTTTATTATTGATGATATATTCCACCATAGATGTCGCAATTTTTTCATCATCAGCAGAGATAAAATCGTCCCCCATGGAATACATAATTTTATTCCGAAGAGATGAAAGAGCATACTCATGTTCTCTAATGCGTGCTTCTTCCTGACGTCTCTTTTCTTCGGCAATTTCTTTAGGATCGCGCACAACAACAAAACGTTTAGCATATTTTTGTTGCAACGCTTTAATTTTGCTACCGCCGCTACCGATAATTAATCCTATCATTTTTTGCGGAACTTCAAACACAATCGGTTTACCACGTTTATCTTTTTGCATACGATCTTTATGAATAAGAAGCTCCAGATAAGTATGGTCAATACCTTGACGATGATCAGACGTGCAAGCAATACGAATTTGTGCCACACGCTCATATTTTTCATCATCAATAATCCGAGTTAAATCATAATCATAACCAGTTTCGACCAACGCAAAAGTTTTAGCACCATCAGTAGATTGACTATCAAAATATTCGTCAAAATTTCTTTGTTTAATAGATCTGACTGTACGTTTAGCCTGTTCCAAATCTTTTTCAATTTTAGCAACTGTTTCGGGCGATAAGACACCATCTTGAGTTTTAACTTCAAAATAGTTTCGTCTGGCAAAACCGCTACGTCCCTGATGCTCTAAGACATACCCCATTTTTTCCAATTCTGCTTCTAAGATAGTACTGGTGGCATTGATTGTCGGCCATTCTAATTGTGTTTCCATTAATTTTTTCCTCCTCATTAATAAATGTTTATGCCGTCATTTTACCATTTTCTTTAAATTGTATCAATCAAAATCGGAAAAAATCGGTATAGCCCCAAAAGAAAAACACCTGACCATACGGCCAGGTGTTCTTTTTAATCATGTAAGTAGTTGAACTTACACTCGGAGAACTTCGGAGTAGCCCCCAAAGTCCCACAAATTATTTCAACTACCCTTTTCCAGGTCTCGCAGTCCTGCACAAAGGCAGGATTGGCTTCTGCGGAAATCAGTAAACCTTCGCCTCGCTCGGCAATACCGCAGGATACGTAAATTCCCGTCTCCTGCATTGCTTTGGCGGCGGCTTCCTGCCACTTGGCACCTGCTTCTTTGAGGTTTCCCTTTACCTCAGCCGTAAAGCCGATAGTTAAGGTTCCCTCAGCAGAAGTCGGCAAAGCCACGCTCAGTGTGCTCTGAGAGAGAGCAACGCGCAACTTTTCGGCAACGGGCAATGCCTCCTCTACAGAAAGTACGAAAGCCCCCACAGGTTCACCGCCCTTCGGGCACCCCCAATCCGTGTGATAGACGCAGACACCGGGGAGAACCTCTGCCTTTGCCCCAAGGTTACGAAGAGCATTCTCCACTGCCTCAGCGGCATTTACCGGCGTAGCGGTGTTGTTATCTCCCTGATAACCAGCCACGAGACCACAGAAAATAAAGTTGCTACCATTTGTCTTGTTTGCCATAGTCTAAAAAAGATTTTGGCGCTTAAAAGGTTATACGATTGAATCCAAATGCTCCGCATCTTATCACAATATCAGAGAGTCAACGTCAGCTCATGAGCCGCGCGGGGTTGCAACTTTTTTCCCTTTACTCTGATTTGTTTCAATTTTGCGGTTTGAAAACAATTTTCAACCCTCTAAGGTGTCCACAGTCTGCATCAATGACGGCTTATTGTCATCTTTGCTTTCCATGAACGAAGTTTTTCTTTATCAACCACGCGATAATCACCTACGAATAGATGAATTTACCGATAAGCCGGGAACTACCCTTGTTATAGTAGAATTCGTTACGGCAATGTAACACAGTCCCCATAGCTTATGATGCGAAAAACTTAGACCTAATGATAGCTAAAATAATTATTTTGATACCTCATATATACCATATTTTAAAGACATCTGCAACAAAAATCGGTATAAGAAAGTACGATTTTCAGTTAGAATAAAAAAATGCATTCAGGCATAAAAAAACCGCCCCAAGGGGCGGAAGAACACGAGATGGCTCTTGCGACGCATATCACCGTCGCTGTGGGCACATCCCCATCTGCCAAGCAGACGATGGAATGATAAAAAAGTTTGAGATGCCACCCCAAACTCAGGACATACAGCCGCCAAAAAGCGGTAAGAGAATAACAACTCTCTATAATATGCCTTCGTAAGTTAATATAGCATATTTTAGAATATCCGGCAACAAAAATCGGCATAGTCCTGTACGATTTTTTCCGCTCAAAAAAATAAGAGAGCCTTTTGATTAACTCAAAAGCTCTCTTAAATTGTTAGTCCTCAACCGGCATCTTCTGGCGAATTTTCTCGGTGAAATCTTTGTAATCAGAGTCAGCACCGTCAGGGCGGACAATAATAAAGTTACCTCTAGCAATATCCATTCCCTCTTTTTGCAGAATACGCTGAATTGATTCTCGACCATTTGCGCTCGCATACGAACCGAACTTTGATTGCATCAAATGGAAACTACACCAACTCGTCCAGGTGGCTTTCTCTACATTATCGTCCGTTGGTTCCAACGTAACGTAATGAGCAGCCAAGCGATGTACAATTTCCGGAATACCGTTAATATCCGGACAATCAAACGCGATGAGAATAACATCCTCATCCCAACCACCAACCCAGTGAATGGTTATTTCCTTCAAAACAAGACTCACAAACTCATGATTGTTTGGTGAATCATTACATTTTTCGGGACATGGAATCAGCAGGAATGATGGTGCATCAGCTCTTTCAATTCCAAACATAGTTTTAAAATTTAAAGGATTAGTATTAAATATCTATATGCAAATAGTAGTTATGAATGAATTCAGGTTATAGAAATATATTTTAAAGTCAATAAAAAACAGCTTCACCCGATTTTGGCACTCGCACGTATACCTCTGCTCCAAGGGAAAGTCCAAGTAAAGGCTCAGCCCCTCGGCTATGGAGAGTATACCTCTACCCCAAGGGAAAGCCCAAGTAATGGCTCACGCCCACGCGTGTATACCTCTACCCCAAGGGAAAGCCCAAGTAATGGCTCACGCCCACGCGTGTATACCTCTACCCCAAGGGAAAGCCCAAGTAATGGCTCACGCCCACGCGTGACTCAAACGCTCGTGTGACTTTGCAATGGGTTTTCCACTCTTTAGCACCCTCCTTTTAAAATAAAAAATCGCTCCCATAAGAGAGCGATTTTTGCCACGGGTACACCCCGTTCTTTAGAGATAAATTTGAGATGAATGGAAGCGAATGTCCGGTGGTAAAAATTTTAGTTTACATAAGCGGTAAATGAATTTTTGCCAACCGGCTTCCATTCGCAACCAGGCACCCCATACATTTAAAACAAAAGACCGCCTATTCTAGACGGTCTTTGCAATGGGTGGGATAAGGCACCATGCTATTGTTAAATCAACGACCGCGGTGTACAAATTGAAGTACATAAGGGAGTTGATTTGGCAATTTGATGGTGCTTTTGCACATCCCCCTATTTATACTCGCTCATGTGTTCAAGAATTGCACGTTTCTCGTTCACGCCTTCTTGAGCCTTGTTGAGCAATGTGTTATAACGTTCCGGATTCATCTTATTGACAACTTGGAAACGTGTTTCAGAAGACATATAGTCTGAAAGCGGTTTCGAAGGAGCTTTAGAATCCAACATCAACGGAGCTTTACCTTCTTTGATGTTCAAAGGATTATAACGATACAACGGCCAAGAGCCGGTTTCAACGGCATCTTTTTGGTGAGCCAAACCGTCAGCCATATTCAAACCTTGGTTGATACAGTGAGAATATGCAATAATAAGTGACGGACCGTCATAAGCTTCAGCTTCGTTCATAGCCTTAATAACTTGGCTGTCATTAGCACCCATAGCAACTTGAGCTACATAAACGCTACCGTAAGACATAGCAATCATAGCCAAATCTTTCTTCGGTAATTCCTTACCGGCAGTAGCAAATTTAGCAGAAGCGCCCATCGGGGTAGCCTTAGACTGTTGACCACCGGTATTGGAGTAAACGCCGGTATCAACAACCAAGATATTTACATTACGACCGGAAGCAATAGCATGGTCTAAACCGCCAAAGCCGATATCGTATGCCCAACCGTCACCACCGATAATCCATACGGACTTCTTGATAAGATAATCGGCAACTTCGTTCAACAACTTAGCTTCTTCGCTGTTCATTGTGGCCAATTTAGCACGCAAAGCGGCAACATTGTCACGTTGAGCATCAATTTCAGCATCGGTTGATTGCGGGTTAGCCAAGATTTTATCGGCAATATCACCCAACTCAGCCTTCAAAGTTTCGAGCAAATGCTTTGCCTTAACTTCGCTTTGGTCGATAGAAATACGCATACCCAAACCGAATTCGGCATTATCTTCAAACAAAGAATTTGCCCAAGCCGGACCATGACCTTTTTCATCTTTTGCATAAGGTGTGGTCGGTAAGTTACCGGAATAAATAGAAGAACAACCTGTTGCATTGGCAACAACCATTCTATCACCGAACAACTGTGTCAAAAGTTTGATATAAGGTGTTTCACCGCAACCGGCACAAGCACCTGAATATTCAAACAACGGACGAATCATCTGAGTTGTCTTCGGCAAGTTCTTAACTACATCGGTACGTTTAACATAAGGAAGGGTTTCAAAGAACTTCCAATTTTCTTTTTCAACTTCCAAATGATTTTCGATGTGATCCATATTGATAGCATGCAATTCCGGATTTTCTTTGTTCTTTGCCGGACAAGCAGAGGTACAAAGACCACAACCTGTACAGTCTTCAGCAGAAATTTGCAAGATAAACTTCTTACCGGCAAATTCCTTACCTTTGTAATCAGCAAACTTCAAAGTCTTCGGAGCATTAGCTAATTCAGCCTCATCAGCAACCTTCATACGGATAACACCGTGCGGGCAAACGATAGAACATTTACCGCATTGGATACAGGTAGAAGCATCCCATACCGGAATTTCGGTAGCAATACAACGTTTTTCGTATTGAGTTGTTGCTGTCGGCCATGTACCGTCAACAACTTCCTGCAATTCGGAAGTGGTAATGGTGTCGCCTTTATCGGCAATAAGTTTTGCCGTCAAGCCTTGAACAAACTTCGGTGCATCTGCCGGAACCGGAGCCAAACGATGATGTTTCGCCGTAACATGATCCGGATAGTTAACTTCAAACATATGAGCCAAAGAAGCATCAACAGCGGCGTAGTTCTTTTCAACCACGGCATCGCCCTTCTTGGAATATGTCTTCTTAATTGCTGCCTTAATTTGAGCAATCGCTTCATCTTTAGGAAGAATATTAGAAATTGCAAAGAAGCAAGCTTGCATGATGGTGTTAATACGTGCACCCATACCTGTTGCACGAGCAACTTCCACCGCATTAATGGTATAGAACTTCAACTTCTTTTCAATAATTTGTGTTTGCACTTCGATTGGCAAGTGATCCCAAACTTCTTCATGCTTATAAGGAGCGTTCAAAAGGAATGTACCTCCCTTCTTAGCAATATGCAAAATATCAACCTTATTCATAAATTGGAATTGGTGACAAGCTACAAAGTCTGCTTGGTTAATCAAATAAGCCGAACGGATCGGATTATCGGAGAAACGCAAGTGAGAAGTTGTCATAGAACCGGATTTACGGCTGTCATAAACGAAATAACCTTGTCCGTACTTACCGGCATCTTCAGCAATAATCTTAATGGAGTTTTTGTTAGCACCAACGGTACCGTCAGCACCCAAACCGAAGAATACGGCACGAACTACATCATCAGGTTCAACATCAAAACTCGGGTCAAAAGCTAAAGACTTGTGAGTAACATCATCAGTAATACCGACAGAGAAACCGTTAATTGGTTTTGTGCTTGCGGCATTATCAAATACAGCCTTTGCCATAGCCGGTGTAAATTCCTTAGAAGAAAGGCCGTAACGACCACCATAGATTTTCGGCAAGCTGCTAATTTTACCGTTAGCAAAAGCTTGAGAAATAGCGGTAACAACATCCAAATACAACGGTTCACCGAGAGATCCTGATTCTTTTGTTCTATCCAAAACAGAAACTGTCTTAACTGTAGCCGGCAAAGCTTTAATCAAAGCTTCTTCCGGGAACGGACGATACAAATGAACCTTCAATACACCCAATTTAGAACCATGAGCATTTAAGTATTCAATAGCTTCTTCAACTGTTTCGGCACCTGAACCCATAACCACAACAACGTGTTCGGCATCTTTAGCACCTGTGTAATCAACAATATGATAAGAACGACCGGTAATTTTAGCAAATTTATCCATTTCTTCTTGAACAATACCGGCCACTGCATCATAATATTTATTAGCTGCTTCACGACCTTGGAAGAATACATCCGGATTTTGTGCCGTACCGCGAATAACCGGTTTTTCCGGCTTCAATGCGTTTTTAGCGGCAAATTTATAGTCAACGCCATCAAGCATTGCCAACAAATCGCTATCAGCAAGCAATTTAATTTTCTTAATTTCGTGAGATGTTCTGAAACCATCAAAGAAATGCATAAACGGAACGCGAGAACGCAAAGTAGAAGTTTGCGCAATAGCGGCCATATCGTGAGCTTCCTGTACGGAGTTAGAGCAAAGCATAGCAAAACCGGTTTGACGGCAACTCATAACGTCGGAGTGATCACCGTAAATAGAAAGAGCGTGATAAGCCAAAGAACGAGCAGCAACATGCATAACAAACGGAGAAAGTTCACCGGCAATCTTATACATGTTCGGGATCATCAAAAGCAAACCTTGAGAAGCCGTAAAAGTAGTGGTCAAAGCACCTGCCTGCAAAGAACCGTGGCAAGCACCGGCAGCACCGGCTTCAGACTGCATTTCCTGAACAAAAGGAACAACGCCCCAGAGGTTTTTCTGGGAAGCGGAAGACCACGCATCAGCCCATTCACCCATCGGAGAAGACGGAGTAATCGGGTAAATAACGCAGACTTCGTTCATGCGGTGCGCAACGGAAGCGGCCGCTTCATTGGCATCCATCATCTTCATTTTAACATCTGACATTTATAAATATCCTTAAAAAATTATACGTTACAATCGGATAAAGTGATAATTTGCGACACATTAAAAAAAACAGCCGGCAAAAGTCTCCCTCTTTTCCGATTCTTTATGTTTTTGACGTCGTTTTTTTACCATAAGCCAACGAAAAATCAAGTTTTTTTTAAAGAATTTATTGTCAAAAAAAATATTTAAATTCATAAATTTAAACAGTGTGAGCAGGTATTGTAATATCCCCTACCCAAGCATAGCCTGACTTTGTTGCCGTTGTATCAAGCAAGAAAGTTTCTGTTGAGTAGTTATAAAACAGATTCCACGTCTTTTCTGTTCCGTCATCGACAACACCACTCGGCAATAGTCCGACAGCAGATAGCGTTGTTGTCCCCAAAGCAACCCACCACGGAGTTCCGCTTGTATCTGCATAAACAGCCGAGCCACTTAAATCCATTGAACCTTGCCAACGATAGCTATCATTGTTTCTGCTTAAATATATCGTATATCCGCTGAAAATATTACTGGCAGATAGAGTTGTTTCGGCAGTCCAATCGCTGATTGCAGGTAGTGTATCTAAAGTGTAATCATTATCCGCAAGGCTATATAGAGAAAGAGTACCATTATCATATATGGCTCTTATCCAATATGTACCTTCGGTAAACGTTGTAGAACCTAACACCCAACCGCCGGAAAAAATACCAAGTTTATTACTATATATTGCTATACCTTTGTCGGCAGGTGTCCACCATATTGTTTGTTCACCTGATACACCATTATACATAACCTTTTGAATTAAATCAAAATAATTACTCGTTGTTGTGGAGGGCAACGTGAGATAATTACTCGAACTAAAGTCACTTACAACACCTGTGGTTACATTTATGGTTGGTGTTCCATAAGTTGTATAATTTATATATTCACTTTTATAAATAGGATAACTTTGTCCTGCGGTTGCTAAGCAACCCAAAGTATTGGCACAAGTGCTGTTATTCGGCAACTGTCCGCTTGCGATACTAACCGCCATAAGAGAAGTTGATTCTTGAAAAGAAGATATAGTAAGCGGTGTATAAGCCCACATTTGGACTAAAATAGGTGTGCCGTCATAGATGTGGGTTTCCGTAGAATCCCAATAGTGGTCTTTTCTTATCTTAACCGTGAATGGCAAGCCAGTGTAAACTTTTTTCGTATATTCATAAGGATATGTTGTCATTATTCTGCTCCTCCTATTACTATTATTTCATCAGGTTCAACATTTACTTTAATTTCTACATCAACCACGCTCGGCAATACCGTACTAATCTCATAGTTTCCGCTTGAATCAGTTTCTCCAGTGGCAAAACCTGTAAAAGAAGTTGTTAAATTGTAGTAATAAGCCGAGTTTGGCACGATACGACTATAAGCTGTTGATAATGAATAAACATTAACGTTACACGCAGTAGAATCCTTGGCATAAACAACCACTGTGGATTTATCAGGTGACATCATTGTTTTATAAGCAAAACCCGTGAGAGCTGTCGGTAAACTGCTTAACGCAACATCTATAATAGAAAACGTCTTGCCTAATGTATTAAACTGATAGAAATATACATTATCCTCTGTACCAACCGAAAGCACGTTATTGCGATTATCATAAGCAAAGAAACAGTTTGTTGTTTCAAATAATGATAAAGCAGGAACAGTCACTTGTTTTAAGGTATTGTCGCTTTGTACTTGATAACAGAACAAATGTGCGGTTTGTGCTGTGGTGGTAAGGTTATAATAAGCCGCATAATTGTCCGTTACAAAGATATAATCTCCCTGTTCAAGACCTGTGGCAAATAACACTCTGCCTGTGACAGTAGATAAAGACAACTGTGTAAATGATGAAGCCCCTGTAATACTATAAATCTTACACTGATTATTAGAAGTACCTTGAAAGATAAGCCGGCTACCATATACACGGGCAAAACCTTGTGCCGTACCGGTTGAATCGCCTATACTCGGACTTAAAACAGAAGTCACGGTGTTGTTATCTCTATCCCAAGAATAAACGCTTGTGCCTGACGTAATGTATGTTGTATCGTCATATTTACCCATACACATATAAGCATTATTGTAAGGACCAATCTGTGCTCTTCCACTTCCGCTCACAAGACCTGATAATATTTGAGTGTCATACCTACCCCAATAAGCGATTGTTCCGTCACTAAAATATTGATATGTACCATAACCGCCCCATTGAGAGTACATTGAATTTGCCGCACCTGACGACCACGTTCCGTTTGCTAATATATGCAAATAACCAGTACTGTTAAATGATGTTACAAAAGCACCATTATCAAGAAAGCATATCGGATTAATAACAAAATTCGTTGTATCTCTTGTATGGCTAAAGGTGGTCGGTGTACTTGAGCCTGTTGTTCCCATTGTAAACAACACCTTGTCACCTTGAGATATTGTCGCACCCGATTCATTTTTAAGATAAATCATATCACCACCGCCGGATTCACTTAACACCAAAGCATTAGTTATCCCCTGCACTGTCATTGTTTTCTCCTTTCTAAAACAAAAAAAGATGATACGGCGGTATCATCTTACAAACAAAAAAGGATTAGCGACAATTGCCACTAATCCATCATAAAAAAGAGATTAAAACCCTTTGACATAAATGTCAATAGCTCCACGCCCCTGTTAAAAAAAATTTATTCCCCGACAAAAATCCAGCTTTATCAGAACCTCTGCTCCAAGGGAAAGCCAAGTAAAGGCCCAGCCCCTCGGCTGTAATGGCTCACGCCCACGCGTGTATACCTCTGCTCCAAGGGAAAGCCCAAGGATTGGCCGTCGGTCCCCACCGACCTAGTAGAAGTTTTTGATGATGTGATTAACTGAGGATACAGAGGTACTGGAACCGAAGACATCGACAATTTTGCCTCCTAAAAGCTTCAATTGTCTATCCATACGGGAAGCCAAATCCATATTATGCGTGGCAATCAGGGCAGCCAGACCGGTTTCTCTGATAACACTCAACAGCAAATCAAACACTTCTTCAGCGGTATTAGGGTCAAGATTGCCTGTCGGTTCATCGGCAAGCAAAAGTCTGGGACCATTGGCCAAAGCACGGGCAATAGCCACACGTTGCTGTTCTCCGCCGGAAAGTTCGGCCGGCCGATGGTGTAAACGGTGTGCCAGCTTTAATTTATTCAACAAAAATGAAGCTTTATCTTCTGCCTCATGTTTTTTCACCCCGGCAATCAACATCGGCATCATCACATTTTCGAGTGCGGAAAAATCGCCCAAAAGGTTATGATATTGATAAACAAAGCCGATATAATCGCGGCGCAACGATGTCCGTACATCATCACTGACTTTAGCAATATTTTCTCCATTAATAAGAATCTTGCCCGAAGTCGGCTTATCAAGCAAACCGGCAATTTGCAGCAAAGTTGATTTACCGGCACCGGATTGTCCGACCAAAGCTGTAATTTCGCCGCTCTGAATACGCAAATCAATACCGCCTAAGACCTCCAATTTTTGCTTACCCTGGCGATAAGTTTTAATCACGTTACAAAGTTCCAAAATCGGTGCTTCGTTAAGCTTTTGAGTAGATTTATTCATAGCGCAAAGCCTCCACAGGATCCATTTTTGCCGCCCGATAAGCCGGATAAAGTGTTGCTAAGAAAGAAAGCAAGAGTGAAATTCCGGTTACGGCAAAAACAACTTCAGGCTCAACCTTAGCCGGAAGTTTTGATAAGAAATAGATTTCAGCAGCAAATAAATCTCTGCCGGCAATAGATTGCAAAAACTGACGAATGTTTTCGATATTATCGCAAAACAGCAACCCCAAAGCCACACCGATAAAGGTACCGACAAAACCGATAAATGCGCCGTCTAAAAAGAATACCCGCATCACCATACCCTTGGTTGCGCCCATGGTACGCAAAACGGCAATATCACGTCCCTTATCTTTAACCAACATAATCAAACCGGTAATAATATTAAACGCAGCCACCAAAATAATCAGGGTTAAAACGATAAACATTACATTTCTTTCCACATCAACCGCATTAAAGAAGGCGGAATTCGTCTGCCGATAGTCATAAACATAAGCTCTGTCACCGGAACTTTGTACGGCATTAGAAACCAGCTGACGCACATGGTCAAGATCAACGCCGTCGTTTAAGGTCACATCAATACCGGTCACCCCGTCACCCAAAGAAAAGAACTTTTGCGCGGCCTTAAGCGGCATAAATACAAAATTGGCATCATATTCATACATACCAAAATTAAACGTGCCGGCCACCTGATAGCTTTTCATTCTGGGAACAGTGCCGAACATGGTGATTTTGCCGTTCGGTGAAAGTAAAGTAATTTCATCGCCTTCCGAAACACCGAGTTTATTGGCCAAACGATATCCCAAAACCACAACATCACCTTCAAAGTCATGCAAATCAAAGTCTTTAAAACCATCACGCAAAACTTGCTTTTTTTCAATATCTTTAGCATTAATACCGCGGATCATCACGCCTTCTGCCGTATTGCTGGCCGTTGCCAAGAGTTGCTTTTCCACCATCGGTATGGCCACTCTCACCCCGGGCACCTGCTTTTCCAAATTTTGCACGGCCTCTTCATAATTATCAAACGGGGTATTTCGCATTGCCGCGATACTGATATGACCGTTAATACCCAAAATTCGGCCCAACAATTCGGCTTTAAAACCGTTCATCACCGAGGTAACAATAATCAATGTTGCCACGCCGAGCGCAATACCGATAAAAGCAAAAGAAGTAATCACCGAAATAAAACCTTCTTTTCTTTTGGCACGCAAATAACGTGCGGCAACCATAGTTTCAAATTTAGAAAACATCATAAAAACTCCTTGAATAGAGCTAACATAAGCGTTTGCACAAAATCATTCAACCCAAATAAAAAAACAATCCACATCAACCCGTCATTAAAATCGTTGCAAAATAACTGTCGTTGTGATACAATATGCTTCATAGGAGCAAAAAATGAATGAAAACAAAAAAATGATACACGCGATTATAAGGGATAAAGATGCCCCTTTTCATTGTCGCCGTTTAGAGCAAAATTTTACCGTTAAAAAAGGTAAAAAGACCTTTGTTATCTACCCCGGCCTTGCCTGTCGCAACGAAGAACAAGCCAACGGTATGATCAAAATCGTTGAAAAAGAATTGGGCGATACCGCCGATAAATGTGATTTAATTTGCCTTTATTATCCGGATTTAAAAAAGGATATGACCCATCAGGAAAAACGTTTATCTGCCAAAGAAACCGCCGCTGAAGCTTTTGACCATTTTCTTTTGCCTTTAATCTCGCAAACCGATAAAGACGGTAACAAAAAGAGATTGTCTGCCAATGCCGCGGCCGCCATGACCGCCAACTTAAATTTTTATCCGCATTGCTACGGCAGTTATATTATCGAGGCACACGAAGAACAGCTGGCCAAATTGATGCCCGAATTATCTTATTTACCGGCCGAAACAGACTATATCCTAAAACAGGTTGTCTGCATCCATCACAATAATATCAGCGAAAAATTGGGTGAATATCAACCGCAAATGTCCCACATTGAACGTTTGACCAAATCAGATAAAAAGCGTGAAAATCGCCAATATAAACCCGGTTCATTTCAAGATTTTATTAAAAACGAACAACTGGGAGATGATGAAGTTTTATGCGTGTCCCTTGCCCAAAATGAATATGCCATGCTCGTTAATCAGCTGACCCTTGAGGGCGGTGATGAACATAACGGCGGCCAATGGGAAAATCTTAAAACCCCGGCCGGACAAAAAGAAGAAGATATTATCCGCGGTGTTATGCGTGAAAGAGCCACTTCTAACCGTTGTATCAAAGACATACCGGATTTAATGTATCAGGCACATCAAAATCAAAAGATGAATATTTCTTATGAAGACTTAAACGAAGTTATCGCCTATGGCGAAGAGATGTCTGAAGATTATCACGAATACCGCGAAAAACATCAAACACCCGATATGATGCTTATCAAACACATCAAATCGCCCTACACTCTATAAAATATCAGCCGTTGTTCTTTTTATAAAAAACAATCAGTTCGTCTAATCCTCGACAAAGCAACCCCTTTATTTCATCATTAAAATAAAGCTTTTCACGCGCAGCCATTTGTTTGGGTGCCTGGATTTCGTGTTCTTCCAAAACAATCTTATAAATCACCGGTAGTGAGGCCTTAGATACGGTACGCAAAGCTTTTCTGAAACGCTCAACCGCAAAACCGACCGGAACGCTTCTGTCTTTAACAAATGAAACATCAACTTTTACCATATTATAATCACGCACCAAATGACAGCCCTTTTGCCAGGTTATAAAATCGGCATAGAGCAACCTTCCGGCCAATAATCTGTCAGCGGCACTATAAGGTTGACAATAACTCTTGCCATCAAAATAACAACGCGAAAGCCACCCGAGGTTAAAGTATTTGTTTAATAAAAATTTTTCCGCATTAGCCATATCTATAACCTCTTTTCATAAACATAATCCAACACTTTGTCAAAGTCGGCAAATAAACAGAGCTCCACCGATTTTTTAAACCGTGCCCCGTAATCGGGATATTTGGCATATTCTTCCATCCCCAACACATCTTTGAGCTTAACATCAAGGATATAATTAACCGCAGAAACATAGGTCGGAAAAAAATGTCTGCACCGTCCGGCTTTAACATCTTCATCCATCAGATAACTGGGCGGTGAAAAAGGCAAAGACGGCTTTTTTGTTTCCGAATAAGGATAAAGAAAATCCTTAAATTGTGCCGGCAGAGGTGGAAAAGCCCCCTTTTCGCTTCTCCGATAATCTTTAAGCGCCTTATAGATATTTTCTTTGCTGTACGGCTCAAGCATTTCCGCCCAAATATCGGCATCAATCGCCGCCGGTTTCATAAAATTGGGATAAATTTCTTTTAAGTTCCAAAAAAAATAATCACTGTTTTCCGTCATGTTCATTCTCCGTTTCAATATCATATTTTTCCACCCGTTTCATAAAACGCGTGAAAGGTTTAAGAGATAAGTCCAAGTCCGGTTGTTGCCTGCTTTCTTCAGGCAGATTTTGCCGCAATTCATTTGCTAACGGTTGGTGTAAAATACCCTCGTCAGCAGTTTTAACGGCAAATTTTTGTGCCAACTGATGCCAATAGGTTCCATCCATGGCACGAAAAGATTGCTCATTCGATTTTAGAGGATTTTTTAGGGCACGCTCATGCCACAAACGAAGCATAGCCTGCCAACTGCACATCGGTTGACGCCCTACTTTCCACCCGCGCACCTCATAAAAATCAACAAAGGTCTTTGCGGCAACATTTAGATGATGTTCGTCAATAAACGCCTGCACCTCATCGGTTGACGGCGGCACAAATTTCTCGTTACGGTTCTTCTCTTGCCAACAAGAAAAATCAAAAGAAGAATTATTTTTAATATCAAAATCTCTATTTTCTTTTGCTACTTTTCTTTTCAACCGACGGTCAACCGCTTGGTTATCGGATGCTTGATTTTTTAGTCTGGCCGCCACCCCTTTTAAGCTGATATCTTTCATATGTAAGCGCTTTTTTTCTTGTTCATCCTGCAGCGAGGCCACATACTGATAAACATTTTTAATCGTTACATCAGAACCTTGGTATTGTTGATTAAAGAGTGCGGTTAAAAGTTCGCCGCGTTGCACAAGGGTTAACGCTTCAACAATATATTTAAGATTAAAGTCCAAGACAATTCGTTTCGTCATTACTCATCCCCTCAAAAAGAGCATCAAAACATTTGTCTCCGATAATAAATAAAGGAGCATAGTCCGAAGTTAATCGTTAAAAGTCCGAAAAAGTCCCGAAAAGTCCGAAAAAAAGTCAAATATAAAATAAAAACACATCAAATCGAAATAAGAAAGTCCAAGAAAATAAATAAAATCGACTTGACATCTACCCTAAATCGTTATATGAAAATTCATACATTGTCAATAACAAAAAAAGTTTTCTGCAAAAAAAAATTATTGTTATAGGATATCATGGCAAAGGAGAAAAGATATGGCTGATTTAAATACGATACGCACACGCTTGGAGAAACACATTTTATCCGGCGGACATACCTTTAGAGAAGTTTCTTTAAAAATCGGCCGTAAAGACTCATATATTCAACAATACATTAAGTATGGTTTTCCCAAAAGACTAAACGAGGTAGACCGCAAGAAGGTGTGCCAGCTGCTAGAAATTGATGAAAAAGAGCTGATAGATGATGAGTTATTAAAAAGCGGCATACATGAAATGTCGATATTGGATATGAAAGATTTAAGCGGTGATATCGGTGATTTTTTATCCATAGACATATATGAACCGCGCAGTAATCAGAGTTTGGATCAATGTTTAATCGGGCGCATGGCGGTCAATTATAAGTCGTTTTACGGTTGGTTTAACGGCAATCCCTACAATGTAAAGATGATTAGGTTTAACAGTGACAGCATGGAACCGACGATTGCTTCCGGAAGTTTGATTATGTATGATTCAAGTCAGCTGGCTTATAGCGGAGACGGTTTATATGTAATCATTTATGATGATCAGATCATGTTAAAGCGTTTGCAAAAAACCTCGAGTGAAGGATATTTATTAAAATCCGAAAACCCGCGTTATCAAGATATCAGGTGTGAAAATAACGAAATAGAGATTTTGGGACGCGCTATCAACTGTCTTAATACCCGCCCGTTGTAATCAAAAAATTCCCCTATTAAAAAGCACAAGTAACGGCTGTCGGCCCTCGCCGACCTCACGCCCACGCGTGTGTACCCCTGCCACGAGGGAAAACCCAAGTAACGGCTGTGCGCCTCCGCACCACATGCTCGTGTGTATACTTATGCCACGAGGGAAAACACAGTAATGGCTCAGCCCCTCGGCTGTGTGCCTCCGCACCACACACTCGTGTGTATACCCCTGCCACGAGGGAAAACCCAGTAATGGCTCAGCCCCTCGGCTGTGTGTTGTCCCCTTGGGATATATACTAAAATATTTTGGAGAAAGATTGAAAAAGAAGAGTATAAAACCTATATATGAAAAATAATATACAATTTAATATAGGAGGAAAAATGGGGATAGAACAAGAACTTGAGATAATGGAGCAAGAAATAAGATTAAAAGAGATAGGCAATGACGGGTATTATTTGAGCAGAGAATACAAACAAGATTGCAGAAGAGTTTATTTATTAAGACAGAGGCTGAAAGCAGAAAAAAAGTAGGATAAAGGCACCGTATCAGCGACTATAGAGTATACCTATACCACGAGGGAAAGCCCAGGTAATGGCTGTGCGCCTCCGTACTGGCTGTGCGCCTCCGCACTGGCTGTGCGCCTCCGCACTGGCTGTGCGCCTCCGCTCCACACGCTCGTGTGTATACCTATGCTCCAAGGAAAAACCCAAGTAATACAGGTGGCGCTGCCACTAAAATTAAGGGGATGTTTGCACATCCCCTTTTTTCCTAATTAGCAGAAGCAGAATTATTTGCGCTTTTGAACAGGCATAGCCTCCGGCGCTTTAACTTCCTGCTTAATTTGTTCGGTCACCGGTTTATAGGCTCTCTCACAAACCTTCAAGCACAATCCCTTCAAGACAGTGTCTGTCGGCAGGAACAAGTCCATACCGTCTTTTGTTTGTGCAGCGGCATTAGATAAACCGTTGACAGTACCGAGTTTATCAACCAAGACGCTACCCGGAGCAACCTTATTGACTAAAGTATCAACAATGATCTCGGTACCCAAGGTATCAGAATAACGATAGCCATAGATTTTACCGTTATCATCCAAGTAGTTGGATTGATTGTTGCTCAACTGACCAAGAGCAATAAAGCCTTCTTGATCAACAGCCGGTAACTGAGTATTAAAAGCAAGCGGTGTATATGTTAACGGGGTATCCAAGTGCAACAAGGCAATATTTTTAGCCGGGTTAACACGAACTGCTTTAGCCTTTAAGACATCACCGCTGATGGTTTTAACGGTATAGCTGTTGTTTTGTTTATTAACCACATCTGCAGAGGTAATAACAAAGGAATCAGAGATAAGCAAACCACTGCTCTGTTTACCTGAGAGGTTAGCAACATCAACAACCGATTTACGAATAACCAGCATATTTTCCGGGCTTAATTCTTCATAAGGATTACGATCGATAACGCAATCTAAAGAATAGCTATCCCAGTCCATACACTTATCGCAATTTTGACCGTTGGTAACATTACCGTTCTCATCAACGCAATCTTCATAGATGCGGTGAGAATCTTTAACCCCGCCGGTTTCTTCGATTTTCGGCTCAACCATAACGTTCTTAACGTTAACATTACCTTTTTGTTCAATAGAAGGTGTATAGGTTAAGACTTCAACTTTAGGTTCAACCGGCTTACCGCAATCTTCATAACACTTTGTCTCACATTTACCTGTACTTTCATCACAAACTTCTTTGCAAATACGACGGCAATTGGAAGGATGACAAGTTCTTGTGCATTGAACTTGACAAGTAGGCTGCGGACAAACAGGTTGGCAAACTTGTTGACAAACCGGAGCCGGTGTCTCAACTCTGGTTTTAGTAATTATCTTTTGTTCGATAATTTTCTTCTTGGTTTTAACATCAACAAATTCTTCGACTTTCGGTTGAGCCTGAACCATCGGCTGCATAGCACACGGACAGCTCATTGCCGGACAAGAACAAGACGGCTGATTGCATACACAAGTTGAGCGTTGAGGTTGAGCAGCGCACGGACAAATCGGCTGTTGCAAAGCCGGTGTTATCGGTTCAGCCGGACATCTCGGACGATTACAAGGCTGTTGAACCGGAATCGGACACTTTTCAGGATGGAAACGTGCATCAAATTCGATCAAAGCAGCACGAGCTCTGGCTTTTTCTTCAGGAGAAAGACGACGTCTCAACTGATTATCAAATCCGGGAAGAGAAGTTAAGCGAGCGGCAGCATCAGCAAAAGCGAGTTCGGCCAATTTAACTTCACCCTCATAAATTCCGTCTTCCAAATCAGCATAACCAGAAGTAACGCCTGTCCAATAAACTTTGCTTTGTGTCAAGTCCATTAAGCGCCAAGTAACAGTCATTTCTGCAGAACCGTCACGACGAAGAGCTTTTTTGGCTTTTTCCCAATTGTACTCGTCACAAACATTCATAAAGAAGTCTGTAATTTCGGCATTCAAAACATATTCCGGCAAAGCAACGGTCGGATCTGCTAAGCAAACATTCGGGATTTCCATAACCTTATAGCAGTCATCAACAGCTTTTCTGAAAACGGTCTGAAATTCCATTTCTTTTTGGATAACTCTTCCCTGATTAAGAATAGCTTTCTTAGTGGCACGACGACAACCGAAGATACGGAAGCGATAATTACCGACATGATTTTTAGTTCCCTCATTATCCAACTTAAAGTCGACATTAACCAGAGCAAAGGAAGCTAAATCACAGCAGTTACGCAAGGATGATTTATATCTTGGTTGTGCAAATTCATAATTTTGCGTTTTAAAGTTACAAGATGAACATTGACGCTTTTTGGTTCCGTCAATAACGCGCACTTCTTGGTTAGATTTTCTTTGCGCAGAACAATTTGGGCAGCCCTGACCCGGGAAGAGGCTCCCATCATCAGAAACGGCAACGGCAGAAGAGATGCCGAACATCAAGCCTACCCCCAAAAAGCCGCATAACAATATTTTTTTTGCTGACATATTAAAATTCTCCTAATTAGGTTTTCGAAAAAGCCTGTGCCGATAAGACAAAGCCTCGATAAGGTGCATTTTAGACACCTTTTTTTCATTTTGCAAGTCACTAATCGTTCTTGCTAACCGCAAAATTCGCATTAATCCTCTGGCGGTTAAACCGCACTTTTCTGCGGATTGCGCAGCAAATCGGCGCAAATTTTCATCCATATCCAAAACTTTTTCCAAAATCTCGCCTTTTAAATCAGCATTTAAGGTCATATTTTTAATACCGAGTCTGTCAAAACGCTCTGCAGATATCTCTCTGACCCTCATCACATCTTGCAACATTTGCTGCGAAGAAGTCCCTTTTTTATCAGCTGTCAAATCAAAAGGATTAACCGGCGGCACCTCAATTTGCATATCAAATCTGTCCAAAAACGGACCGGAAATTTTGCTTAAATATTCCGCCGCACAAAGAGGCGCTCGCGGGCACACCCGTTCTTTGGTCCCCAAATGTCCGCAACGGCAAGGGTTCATAGCCGCTATAAGCTGAAAATTTGCGGGATACTCGGTATGTGCCATCACGCGAGCAATAACAGCCGTTTTATTTTCAAGAGGCTGGCGTAAGGAATCAAGAGTCGCACGAGAAAATTCAGGCAATTCATCTAAAAAGAGTACACCGTTATGGGCTAAAGAGATTTCACCGGGAATTCCTTTTCTGCCACCTCCGACCAAAGCCGGTGTGGAAGCACTGTGGTGTGGTGCTCTGAACGGTCGGCAAAAATTGATTTTTTCCGGTAACATTCCGGCAACAGAATGAATCATTGCCGTTGTAAGAGCCTCACGTACTGTCATTTTGGGCAAGATAGTCGGTAGCCTTTCCGCCAACATGGTTTTACCGCTGCCCGGAGGACCGATCATCAGCAGATTATGTCCGCCGGCCGCGGCAATTAGCATTGCCCTTTTAGCGCTTTCCTGCCCTTTAACATCAGCCATATCAATAGAATATTCAGTTTCTTCAATTTCCGGCTTTTGCGGCGAAGCAATCATTGTTGTGCCCTTAAAATAGTTCACCAATTCAAGAATATGACCAACCGCTAAAATATATTCGCAACCGCTTAAAGCCGCTTCCGAACCATTCACTTTCGGGCAAACAATACCGATTTTTTCGCTAACAGCTTTAACCGCTGCCGGCAAAACACCGTTAACCCGCTCCACGCTGCCGTCAAGCCCTAAAGCCCCTAAAAAAATCATCCTTTCCGTCTTTTCAGGAGGAACATAACCTTGCAGAGCCATCACTGCCAAGGCAATAGGTAAATCATAATGCGCCCCTTCTTTAAGCAAATCAGCCGGAGATAAATTAACCACCACATGGTCGGTGGGAAAATCCATTCCCAAAGCCGTAAAAACAGCTCTTACACGCTCTTTACTCTCATTGATAGCTTTATCGGGCAACCCGACAATAACAAACCCGGGCACGCCACTGCTCTTACTTGCCTGTACATCCACAATCTGCGCCGCAATACCGTTAAAAGCAACAGTTTTAATACTGCAAACCATCTTTTTGTTTTCCTTTTGTTCTTATTAGTTAACGGCACAATAGAACAAAATAAAAACATTGTCAAGCACAAATTTTCAGATTTTTAAAAGCTTTAAGGGAAAACACCAGTAATGGCCGTGCGCCACCGCACCCCAAGGATTGGCCGTGGCCCCCGCCACTAATGGCTCACGCCCTCGCGTGCCTCCGCCACTACCAGCGGGGAACGACTTCACCGCCATCACGCCAACGTCTGGTGGGATATGTTCCTTCACGCAGTTCGTCATAACGAGCGGGGAGTTGCGGTAAATCGGTCACCAAGACATAGCCTGAAGCTTTGAAATTTTTGGCGCATTGTTCGGCACTTTGACCGATTTTATCAACACAAATAACCTTTGTGCGAGTATATGGGTGAATAAGGATTAAGCCCTCAGAGACTGCCTCAGCGGTAACATTGCCATAATAGGACGGCATAGGCTGAGCACAAGGTTGCGGAGGAAGTCTGCCCTCATCGGGACAACGAACTCCGGACGCACAATACTTAACACCGGCGACATTAACATAGGTCTGCTCATCTAAAGGATAGGATTGTATATCACCGTCTGTATATTCTTGCGGATAGTACGGAGCTTCGTTATATGTATCAAAATCAAACGAAGAAATATCTTCCGTTTCATAAACATCTTCATAAGAAGAACAGGCGGATAACAAGCATCCGATAACAAATAACAGGGCAATTTTTTTATATTTCATCATTAAAAAATCCTATCCAAACATTTAACACAAGAATAGGCTAATTGTCTGAAAAATACATAAAAAAATATGCGTTATAAACAAAAATTTTAGCTCTGCATTAAAAACAGTTTTAACTTCACTTTAAGATATTAATGAATATAATTATGGGAAATAATTAATGTCATATGGAGAATATTATGTCAGAAGGTTCAGCTTCAATAAAAAAAAAGATACCGTCAGCGGCAAGAAGAGCTGTAAACGGTGTCAAGGCAGCACCGCAAAAGATTGTAGAACACGCTCTCAATACAGCTTTAACCACGGTTGAAAAAGCCGTAGAGACCGATGTCCAAAGAACAGCCAAACGTGCTGCTAAAACCGCTAAAAAGCTTGCAAAAGTACAAAAGATAGCCGATGCGGCCAAAACAGAGGCCAAACGTGCTTCGGCAATGTCTTCGGATTTGGATAAATTAAACCATATTGAAGCGGAAAAAAGCAAAAAGATTAACCTAAAAAACAAAATAAAAGAAATTATATTACCGCAAAAAGAAACATTTTTTTATTATGACAGACGTCAGTTGATTGTATTAACGGCAATGTACATGCTGTTTTCGATTTTTGTATACATTATATCTGACGATTTGGTACGTGTAAACTTGTATAACAACTGGTTTTTATTAGCCCTGTTGATTGCCACACAAATTTTCACTTTATTGGCATTAGCCTCGGTTGTATTTGTCACCACGGTGCCGCAAACATTAGCTATTGTCAACAAAGAAGGAATTACAATAGATCACAATGCTTTATTAAAATGGCAGGACATAGAAGTTGCGGAAGAAAAATATACCTCATTTTTAACCAGACGTCCTTTTATTGCCTTGCATATAAATAAAGAAAATTTAAAAAAGTACAAATTAACTTTTATGCAAAAACTCTGCAAAAATAACATTTTTACGCCGTTTTCAATACCGATGTATGCTATGCGACCGGAAGATGCTGCAGAGATACGCAATATAATAAAGCGCCATGTCAAATATAAAGACAATCGCAATTAAAAAATACCTTACAAAAATAACTCGCTAAAAAAAGCGAGTTATTTTTTTTGACAACGCATTGACAAATTTAAAAATGATGTTATCTTCCGATTGAAAAGTCAATAATTATGAAAATTATTAATAAAATCAAATATATGTTATGAAGAAAATTTTTATTCTTACGGGCGTGGCAATTTTGCTGAGCTTAGGCTTAAATGCCCACGGACAGGATGACAAATTGGATGATGTGTTCAGTTTTCACGATTCAATTTTTACTTCTTTAACTGATGATACCGACGTGGTTGATACCAATTTTACAGCCACGACAGAAACATTACTCCCTACCCTTTCTAAAGAAGAAAAGGAAAAAATCCAAAATCTGCTGACAGCAGAAAATGCATCGGTTATATACGATGATGATATAGGACATATTATTTACCGTCAGGCAAATAACAAATATGGCTTTATCAATATTCGTATGTTCAGCAAACCGCTGTTAGAAAACCAAGATTCGATTTTAACGATACATATCGGTGAAAACGAACAAGGTTTACTGGCAAAAGAAGGTAACAAAATCGCCGTTTACACTTATGAAGGTCTTTTGATGATACCGCAGGTTACAGCCGATAGGATAGTAAAGATTAGCAAAAACATCTACAAATCCGGACAAGGTCGTTTACATGGTTATGCCATCGTTATGAATGGCAATAAATTATATGCAACAGATACCGAAGGCAGATATTATCGGTTAGCCATGGAAAAAGCCTTAATGGAAAACAATCTTATCTTTGGATTAAAAGGAAGCAATATTGTGGTCTATACCACAGACGGTTCTGAAACAGAAGAAGTAATTTCTGATATTTCCGACAATGATGCGGAATATGAAGAAGTTGAAATTCTCACAAGCATTGGTCATGTAAGATATAATTATAATGATAAGAAATACAGTAACATCAGTCCCGGTGTTGTTGTCAAAAAGAAAAATCATTATTGGTTATATCCGGGCGGAGAGAGATTGCATGTAAAAAATTTGGCTGCAAGTGAACTCTTAGAGGGCACAATTAATAACAAAAAAGTCATTTTCTCCAAGCATTTTTATCCCGTCAATGAACTAAAGCAAAAGCTTAATTCATCCGGCAATTAAGAAAGGAACCTTAAAAAGGTTCCTTTTTTTTGTGTATTGTACTGTGCTTGCAACAGAAGAGTATCCTACATCCCAAGGGAAAGCCCAAATAATGTCTCATACACACGTGTGTATACCTCTGCTCCAAGGGAAAGCCCTATAAAGTAAAGGCTCAGCCCCTCGGCTGTAAAGGCTCAGCCCCTCGGCTGTAATGGCCGTCGGCCCTCGCCGACCTAGTATTCGGAACCGAGATCAAATTTACTTTCTTCGGCGGTTGTTTCGGCATCAAGCATCGAACGCCCATCATCACCGACCACACGTTGTTTATCTCCAAAAACGAAGTCAGGTTTGAGGGCTTCCATAATAACCACATTATCATTTAAACCGGCAGGACGCCCGGTCGCAGGATTAACGCGAACAAATTTAATCCCCTGCGGAACACGAAATTCAAGATTTGGCTTATCCTTAAGAGCATCCTTCATAAAATCATAGAATATCGGCAAAGCGGCAGCAGCACCTGTTTCGATTCGTCCAAGGGTACGCGGCTCATCAAATCCGACGTAGATACCAACCACCATATCCGGTGAAAAGCCGATAAACCAAGCATCTTTATTTTCGTTGGTCGTACCGGTTTTTCCGGCAAGATTTTTATGAAGAGAGGCCAATCTGGCACCGGTACCGCGTATAGCAACACCTTGCAAGATAGAAACCATTTGATAAGCGGAAAGTTCGTCTAAAACACGTTCCCGGTCATCGGTAATAACCGGCACGGCAGCAAGACTATCAAAATGCGCCTGCAAGCAACCTAAACAATGAATAGTGTTATTTTTATAAAGGTTTTTACCATAACGATCTTGAATTTGCTCAATAAGATACGGAGAAATCTTGTAACCGCCGTTAACAAAAACAGAATAAGCGGTTGTCATATCAATCAGGCGGGTATCTGCCGCACCGAGAGACATAGAAAGTAAGTGAGGCAAATTATCCATCACACCCAGGCGTTTGGCCATATCGGAAACCTTATCCATACCGATATCCTGTGCCAGACGAACCGTCATCAGGTTTTTGGATTTTTCAATACCCTGACGGAGCGTTGTCAAACCGGAAAATCCTTTAGAATAGTTAGAAGGTTTCCACAAGGGTAAGCCCGGCCCCTGATCAAGCACAAACGGCGCATCAAGAATAAGATCCGTCGGCGAATAGCCCATTTCCAAGGCGGTTACATAAACAATCGGCTTAAAGGTTGAACCGGTTTGGCGATAAGCTTGGGTCGCGCGGTTAAATTGCGATTTATCAAAAGAAAAACCACCAACCATTGCCAAGATTTTACCGTTATGCGGGCTCATCACCACCATAGCGCCTTCCACATCGGGGATTTGACGCAATTCGAACTCACCCTCTTTAACCTCTTCGGTATAGATGACATCACCGCGCGATAACACATCAGAAACTTTTTTAGGCGGCAGACCTACACGTTGATCTTTAAGAGTGCGACGTGCCCAAAGCAAACTTTTAAGACTGATAAAGCCCTGTTTACCATCAATATTTTCAACCCGCGCCTGGTTATTATCAACCGATAAGACTACACTCTTGCGCCAGGTTTGAGGCGCACCTTTGGGAAGTTCGGCTTTTTTGAGCTCAGCCTGATAATCCCCCTCAAGATTAACTTTTATATCACTCGGGCGATAACCGTGCCGACGATCATAGGCAATTAAACCATCACGAAAAGTTTTGGTAGCCAGACTTTGCAATTCGGGATCAACGGTGGTACGCACCATCAAACCGCCTTCAAAAATAGCATCCTCTCCCAGACTTTTGGCTAATAAGCGCCGTACTTCATCACTAAAATATTCTCCGTCTTCAAGATAACCATACTTTCTCTCGACAGTAACCAAAGGCTTTTCTTTGGCAACATTGGCCTGATCCAAAGTGATGTAATTATCCTCAAACATCCGATCGATAACCCAATTACGACGAGCAATAGCAGCATCATAGCGCTTTTTAGGATGGTAGTTATTCGGTCCTTTGGGAAGTGCCGCCAAATAGGCCGCCTCTTCAATAGTCAGTTCATCAAGCGCTTTGTTAAAATAGTTAAGCGCCGCCGCTGCCACACCATAGGCACGATTACCAAGATAGATTTCGTTTAAGTAGAGCTCCAAAACATGAGATTTAGAAAAAGCACGGCTGATACGATAGGCCAAAATGGCTTCTTTGATTTTACGGGTTAATGAACGTTCCGAAGTCAACAAAAAGTTTTTTGCCACCTGTTGAGTAATGGTAGAAGCACCAACCATACGGCGATGTTGGACATAATTTTTGACATTGGTGATAATGGCTCTGGCAATACCGAAGAAATCAATACCGGGATGAGAATAAAAATGTTTATCTTCGGCGGCAATAAAAGCGTTTTTAACCAAATCGGGAATTTTATTTTCGGGCACAAAAATACGCTTTTCCACCGCATATTCCATCAACACCTGACCGTCACCGGCATATAATCTGGTCGTTACCGGCGGTTCATAATTAGCCAATTTTTTGTAGTCAGGAATATCAAATCCGGTGGTACGAAACCAAATAAAAACCCCGACCACGGCAGATACCAACAAAAACAAACCGAAACTGATCAGATTTAAGAAAAGTTTATACATTAAATGCCCCAAAAAAGTCCCTTTGCACAAATCTTTTTCAATATAGCCGAAGCATTTGGCTTGGCAACCTGTAAATAAGCATTATCCCCCGCCTTTTTAAAATGAAAAAGGGACGGTTCAAAAGAACCATCCCAAATTGTTAGTAAGCGTGCTTTAATAAGCGTGCTTTGTGTAGTAGAAGGCCAGCGTTTCCGGGCTCTTGATACCCAGCTTAGCCAAAGCTTCACTGCACATGGTGTGGAAGTCAACATAAAGTTTGATGACCTCCGGAGAATAAATCTCCACCAGCTTAATTTCAGCCTGCATACAAAGACCATGCTCAGAACTGTAACGTGAGATGAGCTTCTTTGCCAAATCCACATTACCGCGGGCAAAGAGTGCCACTTGAGCTTCATCGGAAAGCCAGACGTCCTTGATGTACTTGGCAACCGCATTGGCCGAGGCGCAACGAACAAAGGATAAGTCATCACGCAAACGGAACTTTGCCAGGCAATCGTCAAAATCCTTGCTTGCCAAAAGCTTGAACAATTTTTCTTCAAGCTCCGGCTCAAAGCGATAACCGGCAACACCGTAGAGAACTTCGACGTGGAGTTTGAAAAACTCAGCATCAAAGTTGCGGTCAAACATCAGCTTCTGAATAGCCGGTGCCAACGGCGTTGTTCTCAGCATGCTCTCGATGAACATACGTGAACCGCTGTCAAAGACCAACTGCTGCATCTGCTCGGAAAGAGCCACGTCATGAACTTCTTTCTCGACCATCTGGTCCCAGGTCAGGTTGCGTGCCTTCTTCTTAAAGCGACGGTGATAATAGAACACCAGTGCGTTAAACGCATTCAAGTTGTTCTCTGTCACAATCGCCTTCTGCACATCGTCACTGATGTAGCGACCATTGTCCACATAGGCCTTAAACAAGCCGGCGTTATCATGATGGAGCAACTTCAAGACTTGCTTGTCATTGGCAAGAGCGTTGTCCTGAATGTAGACACGAATAACCGTCGGGCTGCCATGCTCAATCAGATAATCTACATCGTCAAAATGTCGCATGTGGGCAAAGTCCAGCGCGGCATTGTCCAAATGCTTGTCGATGATGAACTTCTGTGTGGTCGGACGCAGACCATAGAAATTGATGTACGCACGGCGATGTTTACCGGGTGCTTTGTCAATAAAAACAATCTCCGCATCCTCGCTCAGGCGAAAACGGTTAATGTAGCTTGTTACTGCGGCTTCCGGATAATACTCCAAAAGCACCATTTCCTCCTGTCGGTCAAGAGGTTTACCAGCCGGCAAAGCGGCGAAGTAAGCTGACAACTCGGCAACGCTATCGCGTTCCACGAGTGAAAGAAACTTTTTTCTCATACTTTCAAAAATTTTAATTATTTAACAAAAATTAACATATACGTATTATTATGCTTACAAATATAGACATTTTTTACAAATAGTCAACACAAAATATTTGACTTTTGTCAATTTTTGGTTTATTTTGTAAAAAAAATTAGAGTAAAGGAGTTTTCTTTATGTTAAAAAAGACCAGTTTGGTATTAGCGTTAGTTCTTTTAGCTTCAGGCTGTACCAGAGAAGTATATTTACAAAAAGTCCCCTGTGTTGACTGTGAACCGTGTGTTGAACCCTGTACGGAATTAACCCCGACTTGTTGTCCGGAATTGGCCGTACAAACAGAAGTTCAAGTATATCAGGTATATGATTATGCGCCACAACCGGTTAATTATAATCCTTGCGGTTGTCCGACATGTGCCGCACCGGTAAGAAATTGCCGCACGGTATGTCGCGAAGTTCCCATCGCACAATAAAAAAGATAGGAGAGAAAAAGAGAGCCCCGGCTCTCTTTTTTTTTTTTCATTATAACAAAAAAACCCCACGTCAAACGCGGAGTTTTTTTGTTATTAAAAAATAAGAAAAAAATGCCAAGAAGATTAGATAAAATCTAACTTCCACAAAAGGATTTCTCCCTGCCAAAACAATGGGAAATCCCATGATAATAGCCGCAGCGACTAACTTAAACAGTTGAATCGCTACAAAAACCATTGACTTCATGGCTTTTTTCGTCGAAATTTTTTACCTAGCCTCGATTTCACTACTTAAAGCAATACGGCCATTGTCAAACAAACAAATCCAAAACAACACAAATGTTCCTCTCATTCCCACAACATCGATACTACTAAACATAGCTACTGTCTTCACTACGGGAGTTATCAGCTCCAATTCACAAAGTCATCGTGGTTCAAATTAAAACGATTGTTTTAATATAAGTTTGTAAAGGTCTCTGCAAAACACTTGTATTATAAAAGGTTAAGCAGAATTGTTATTTTTTTTGTTAATTATCATCTAAAATGTACCATAAACTTTGCAATTATCTCAAATAAGAATAAAATCAAGCATACGGATACAATTTAAGAAAGACAAAGCTAACCTAAAAAATAACAAGTATGAATTGATAATAATCTACATTTCGATAAGAAGCATAATAATTTATAGTACACTCTTAATATACCATATTTTTACCCCTTATGCAATCAAAATCGCACATCAGTGGCTTATATTGCTTCTTATTAATATGCAAAATTAAGATAGAAAAATTGCCCACAATCGCACTTGTGGTGCGCGGCGCACCTCCATAACCAGATGCCTCGACCAGAGAGTATACCTATGCCCCAAGAGAAAACCCAAGTAATGCCCCACACGCTCGTGTGGAGTATACCCCTGCCCCAAAGGAAAGCGTTTTAAAGTTATGGCTGTGCGCCGCGCACTGGCTGTCGGGCCTCCCCGACTGGATGTGCGCCTCGTACTGGCTCACGCCCTCGCGTGCGGTGGAAGGGGAAACGACCTTTTTTCTTATTATGGAATTTCTTTTTATAGAGGGTTTGTTTTTTGTGCGAATGCATTAAGTCCAGAAGAATACCCTCACGAATACCGCGATCAGCCACGGTAATTTCGGAAATCGGCCAAAAGCGGGTAATCGCTTCAATAATGGCGCAACCGGCCAAAGTTAAATCAGACTTCGATTGACCGATACAAGGATGTTTGTAGCGCCCTTCCGAACCCATGGTTTTGATTTTATTAACCGTTGCCGCCACGTCGGGTGCCGAAATGGCAATACCATCCACGGCCGAACGATTATAGCGTGGCAATTTTAAGTGAACCGCCCCCAAAACCGTTACCGTACCGGATGTTCCGATAACTTGAATTTCCTGATTTTGGATTGCTTCAGAGATGTGATATTTCTCTTCAAATTCCGCCAAAATATTTTGTGTCCGTTCCATCACGGTAGAATATTCGAGCGTGCTCATTTCATGACCGGCAAAAGCTTCGGACACCGTCACCACACCATAAGGCAGCGAAACAAAGCCCTCAATAAAAGTCTTACCGAAATCGGTCACACGTGCCAAAGAAATCTGCGTTGAACCGCCCCCGATATCAAACACCAACACACGCTTGATGTTGCGGTTTAAAAGCGGCAAACAACCGACCACCGAAAGACGAGCTTCTTCTTTAGAAGAAATAACCTCCAATTCAATACCGGCATCACGCTTAACCATGTCTACAAATTGCGCCACGTTTTTTGCACGACGACAAGCCGCCGTAGCCACAAAACGCGAAGCGGTAATCGGCATATATTCATCAATCACCCCGCGACAGACTTTAAGTGCCTGGAGTGTACGTTTCATTGCGCGTGAAGAAAGTTCATTATCCTGAATAATCCCCTCGCCCAAGCGTACGACCTTAGAAAATGTTTCCACCACGCGAAAAGAAGTGGTGGTCGGGGTAGCAATCACCAAGCGACAAGAATTTGTTCCCAAATCGATAGCGGCATAATTATCTGCCGGTTGCGCAGTTTGGTTGAGCGCAATATTTTTATAATTCTGTCCTTTTTTCATGCCCGCTTTCTTATTTTTTCTTATATGCGGCAGTCCTTTATTATCTTTCAATTTATGCTCCAAAATAGAGATTCTCTCAATTAATTTGGCCCATCATACAACCGGATATTTATTATTGCAACAGAGATTATGCATTATCAAACAAATAAAAAATAATACTCCCGCTCCACGAGAAAACCCTAGTAATGTCCGTCGGACTTCCCCGACTACACCTCTGCACTGGCTCATGCCCACGCGTCGACTATAAATTATCGTTCAGTTCTTCAGCCGCAAATGTATCTCCATCTATTCCCATTTTACAGCAGTTATCATTATGTGACAAATTATATATCCACACCCCGCCTAATATCGCTATAACAACTAAAACCAAAAGATTAAAAGTATCTCTTTTAGTTACACTCTTTTCTTTTTTAACAAAACCTTTAATCACTCTAACAACATAAAATATCGCAAAAATCGGCATTGCATAAATGTATGGCAATAGAGGAAACTTAATTTCCGGACCACAACAGGCATTATGAGCTATCGCATCGCCAAAAAAATCTGCTATTGTAAAAAGAGCAAGGTACCACCACATACTTTTATATTTCTTAAAATAAATCAATAATAGCACTATCGTATAAACCAAGACAAAAGTGATAATTTTAAAATACGCAGCAAAATAAAGAAAAACATTAACCGCATAATACCCAGAATCTATCCTATGTACATCAATATACCCTGCAATGCATAAAGAAAAAATAATTACACAAAAGATGAGAAAACACCAAAGATTAACCTTGTCTTTCTTTACCTCTCCTTTTATTTTTTCTACCATATTTTTATCCCTTCAGTTATATAATGCTCTCAGTTGGATAGTACACCTCTGCTCCACGGGAAAGCCCAAGTAATGGCTCAGCCCCTCGGCTGCTCACTCGCCGACGTAGCCCATTTCGAGACGAATCAGTTCGCGCAGATTATCGATAGGAACGAGTTTATTCTTGTCATCAAGATAATGCCAATAAACCCAACCGTTACAGGTAATGGAATGCTGTGCGGCGGCACCGATTTGGTGAATAGAGCCGACTTCATTTTTAAATTTGATGGTACCGTCGGAACGAACCACGGCTTTAACTTTTTTCTTATCATCATAAAGGGTATCACCCGGAGCGATAAGACCGCGTTCGATAACCGCGCCGAACGGCACTTTTGGAGCCTTACGTTTGCAGGTAAATTCAAAGGCGGTATCGTCATTGGAAACTTCAACGGCATCGATACGCTGACGTGCGCCTTTGATATAGGTCAAATCTTTTTCGATACCGATAAATTTACGACCGAGCTTTTTGGCGACCGCACCAGTGGTACCGGTACCGAAGAACGGATCTAAGATAACATCACCGACATTGGTCGAAGACATGATAACGCGATAGAGCAGTGCTTCCGGTTTTTGTGTCGGATGAAGTTTTTCGCCGGTTTTATCGTTTTTAAGGCGTTCGCTACCGGTACAAAGCGGAATTTCCCAAGTTGAGCGCATTTGCACATCATCATTCATCGCCTTCATGGCTTCATAATTAAAGGTATATTTTGCCTTTGGATTTTTGGTCGCCCAGATAAGGGTTTCATGAGCATTGGTAAAACGCGTTCCCTTAAAATTGGGCATCGGATTGGTCTTATTCCAAATAATATCATTTAAAATCCAAAAACCGAGATCTTGCATAATATAGCCGACACGGAAAATATTGTGATAGGAACCGATAACCCAAATTGTACCGTTGTCTTTAAGAATACGGCGGGCTTCGGTCATCCAGGCCTTGGTATATTTATCATATTCGGCAATGCTTTCAAAGCTGTCCCACTCTTCATACACGCCCTTTACATCGCTGTTATCGGGACGACGTAACGCATCACCCAGTTGCAGATTATACGGCGGATCGGCAAAAATAACATCAATGGAGTTATCTTCGATTCGTTTCATAGTTTCCACGCAATCAGCATTGATAACGGTATTTAAAATATTATCTAAATTATACTTGCCCATGAGGAACTCCTCAAAAAAATCTCGTTAGCGACATCATACGGGCAATTTAGTTAATATAATCTGAACAAAAAAAATATTTTTTTTGCATTCTAAATTAGTTTTGATTATATAGTAGGTTTGAGAATAAAAAAAAGGGAGTAAAGATTGAGTAACGCCGTTATTGCCATCGTTATCTTAGTATTAAGCTATGTTGCTCTTTTCACCGAAAAGATGAATCGGGCGATTGCCGTCATGCTCGGTGCCTCGGCCATGGTTTTGTTTGGAGTGCTAAACTACGAACAGGCCGTTGAAGGGGTAGATTTTAATACTTTAGCACTTTTAATCGGTATGATGATTATCGTCGGTATTACCGAAAAATCCGGCGCCTTTTTGTTTGCCGCCACTTTTGCGACCCAATTGGTTAAAGCCAGCCCGCGTGGCATATTGGCTGTTTTGGGCATTGTAACCGCGGTATTATCAGCCTTCTTAGATAACGTAACCACCGTATTATTGATTGTCCCGATTACCATAGAAATTACCAGAAAGCTGAAATTAAACGCCTACCCTTATTTATTAATGGAAATTTTTTCTTCCAACATCGGCGGCACGGCCACATTTATCGGCGATCCGCCAAACATTTTAATCGGCAGCGCCTTAGGTTTAGGCTTTACCGATTTCTTAAAAGAGTTAACCCCATTAGTCATATGTTGCTTGGCCATATTGTTGCTAACCTTTGATATCGTATATGGCCGCAAACTGAGCACCACCGAAGAAGCTCAAAAAGAGGTGATGGATATTAACGTTTATGACTGTATCACCAATAAAAAGTTGCTCTATAAATCCTTAAGCGTGTTAGCCATCACCATCGGCGGTTTTATCTTTTTTGAACGCTACAATCTCCCCAACGGTACAATTGCCTTGTTTGGCGCCACATTGCTCATGGCTTTATATACTTGCGGTCTGCCGCATCAGGAACGTGATACCAAAACCGAAGAAGCGTTTTCGTTGGTTGACTGGACCACCATCTTTTTCTTTGCCGGTTTGTTTGCCATTGTTTACGGATTAGAAGCCGCCGGTATTTTGGAATTTTTAGCCGAAAAGGCCTTAGAAGTGGTTAATGGTAGTGTTGAAAAAGCCGCCTATATGGTCTTATGGACATCGGCTTTATTATCAGGATTGATAGATAACATCCCGTTTGTAGCCACCATGATACCTTTATTAAAGAAGATAGAAATAAGTTTAGGTGGCAGAGAAGCGATGATGCCGGTTTGGTGGGCTTTATCAGCCGGTGCCTGCTTTGGCGGTAACGGTTCATTAATTGCCGCCTCGGCCAACGTTATTGTTGCCGGTATCGCCGCACGTGAGGGACGAGCCATCAACTTTATTAAATTTTTGCTCTGGTCAATACCGGTTATGCTCACAAGCATCTTGATTGCCACCGCTTATTTGTATATCAGACACTTTATGTAAGCGAAAGGACTAAAAGTTTATGTTAAACGAATTAACATTTTTCTCCGCACAAACCACCGCCTTGTTGGCCATGGGTGTCTGTTACTTACTGTTATTTACCGAACTGCTCAATCGAGCCGTTGTCACCATCATGTTGGCCAGCGGTTTAATGATGATTGGTACCATCAGTTATGAAGAAGCCCTTATTGCTATAGATTTTAACACTTTATCGTTATTAACCGGCATGATGATAATCATAAGTATTGCCGAACGATCGGGAATGTTTCAATATGTGGCCGTTTGGGGCACCAAAAAAGTTCATGCCAATCCGGTGGGCATACTCATTGTTTTAGGCTGTGTTACAGCGGTATTTTCTGCCTTTTTGGACAACGTGACTACCGTCTTGCTGATTGTCCCGGTATCTTTACAGATTACTCAAAAGTTAGAGGTCAACCCTTATCCCTATCTGTTGATAAACATCTTTGCTTCCAATATCGGTGGTACGGCAACTCTAATTGGTGATCCGCCGAATATCTTAATCGGTAGCGCTCTAAATTTGAGCTTTACTGATTTTATCTGCAATTTAGCCCCGGTCGTTATCATTATTATGATAGCCCTGATTTGGTTATTTGTTCATTTCTGGGGGCCAACCATGAAAGCCTCGGAGGCTAATCGCAAATTGGTTATGAGCATTAACGAAAAAGATGCCATCACCGACTTTAAATTACTTTGGCAATCTTTAATCGTTTTAGCCTGTGTTATCAGCGGCTTTATCATTGCCGAAGAATTCGGTATGGAAAACGGATTTATTGCCCTAGCCGGTGCAGCGGTTATGTTATTGCTCTACACCTTCAATCTGCCGCACTTAGAAAGTAACGGCAAGGTTGAAGATGTCTTAAACCACGTAGACTGGATTACCATCTTTTTCTTTACCGGCTTATTTATTATTGTCGGTGCACTGGAGGTAACCGGTTTTCTGGTAGAAGTCGGCAACTATCTGGTAGAGATAACTGAAGGAAGCTTACAAAAGAGCGTCTTTGCTATTTTGGGTGTCTCGGCAGTCTTTTCGGCTATGGTCGATAATATCCCCTTTGTTGCCACCATGATCCCCACCCTAAAAACCATGGAAGAAAGTTTGGGCGGCAGAGAAGCAATGATGCCGGTTTGGTGGGCCTTATCTCTGGGGGCCTGCTTGGGTGGCAATGGTACCCTAATTGGTGCTTCAGCCAACGTTATTGTCGCCGGTATAGCAGCCCGTGAAAAGCGTCCCATCAAATTTTTAAGGTTTATGATTTGGTCCATACCGGTCATGGTGATGAGCGTCTTAATCGCTGCCGTATTTTTATATTGTAAATATTTTCTCTGACAATGATACACATACACCAATGAAAACGCTTGAAAACAATTTCAGACGACATTAGATTATAAACCTAAACCAATCAATGAGGTCTAAGATGAAACACATAATTAAATTATTAGTTCTGTTTTGCCTGATAAGTTTCAATGCCCACGCCGGCGCCGGCAAGGAAGACATCAAAAAGGTGGAAGATTACTTAAATTCCATCAAAACGATGTCTGCCCATTTTATCCAAATTGCCAGCAACGGTGAAAAAGTGGAAGGTCAACTTTATGTTGAAAAACCCAATAAAATACGCATGGAATACGGCGCGCCGTCAAACATCTTGATTGTCGGCAACGGTGACTATATCGTTTATTATGACAAAGAATTAGAGCAAATCACCAATATTGATTATGAGGATATTCCGGCCGCTTTAATTTTGGCCAACACGGTTAAGATTGACGGTAAAGAATTAAAAGTAACCGATTTTGCCAAAGACCCCGGTATGACCAAAATGGTTTTGCAATATGCCAAAGCCGGTGATTTAGGCCCCTTCACTTTAGTTTTTTCCAACAATCCGTTTACCCTAAAACAATGGAAGGTCATCACCCCGCAATCGCTCGAAGTTTCCTTATCTTTATATGATACGGTCATAGATAGCAAACTAGATCAGAATTTATTTAAGTTCAGCAAAAAAGAAAGCCAAAAGAAAGATAAGAAATATAAGAAAAAGAAATAAGATTAAACCCCTCAAGCGGATGCTTGAGGGGTTTAGTTTTTTAAGAAAGTTCTTCCTTTGGACCAACATCGAAAACGAAGAATAAGATGACCAGTGCCCAGAATCCCAGGAAGACAGCAACAACCACATTAAACAACCACAACATAATGTGGTTGTCATAGACGTATTCTTTCATCTGATAAGTCTCCGGTATTATTGCTATTAGCACCAGGAAAAACCATCCAATAACGGCACGTTGTCCAAACTCAAATTAGTGATTTAAGTTGAACTCATCCATTGTTTTGGCCTTAGCTACAGGATAATACAATGCCAGAGCAACAGCCAAAACGGCAATGAGAGAAATTAACGGACGCTCACAAGAGTACCCGTACTCAATTGCACGAACGACGGATGACACACAAACGGCCACAGGCCCGCAAACAATGAGAGCCACAATGCTTCTGTAGCTCATCACTAGATTTTTAATCCTTTTCATATATTGTATTCTTTAATTAAACTTCCACTCGGTACCTGATACAAATGTATAGGTATAATATATCTTATCACAAAAGATTGTACCACATTTTTGCCCCCTCGTCAACATTTTTAGACAAAAATTTTCATTTTACCCCATCATAAACAATCTGAAACATTTTGTTATCAGAAAACCGCATAACATTTTTGACAATTAGCTTAAACCCGAATAACATACCCCGTATGAATAACTTTTTTATGGGAGAAAATTATGATACATCAAACTGCCTTTGTTGAACCCGGTGCACAAATTGATCCGAGCGTTGAAATCGGTCCGTTCTGTTTTATTTCCGGCAAGGCTAAAATCGGTGCCAATTGTCGTTTATTGGCCAGAGTAACCGTTTTGGGCAACACCACCATCGGCGAAGGCAACATTATATTCCCGGGCGCCTGCTTGGGTGGTGGTCCGCAAGACCATGGCAATGAATTTCAAGACAATGCTCGCTTGTTCATCGGTAACAATAACGTCATCAGAGAAAATGTAACCATGCACTGTGGCACCCCGAAAGGTCAGACTTCCATTAACGGTGAAGAACCTGAAAAATTGACCACCCGCGTTGGTTCCAACGGTATGTTTATGGTTAACTCGCACATTGCTCACGACTGCGTTGTCGGTGATAATGTTATCATGACCAACAATGCGGTTATCGGCGGTCACGTACGTATCGGCGATGGTGCCATCTTGGGTGGTAACTCCGCTGTACACCAATTTGTTCGTATCGGCAGAAAAGCCATGATTGGTGGTATGACCGGTGTTGCCAGAGATGTTATCCCGTTTGCCATGGTGACCGGTGACCGTGGTTACTTAAGAGGCTTAAACCAAATCGGTATGAAACGCAGCGGCTATGATGAAGCCACCATTAAATCTGTGGTCAGAGCATATATGTTCATCTTTAAAGGCAAAACCGGTACATTTGAAGAGCGTGTTGCCGAAGCCAAAACCAAATTTGCCGACAATGAAATTGTTCAAGAGCAATTACAGTTCATTGCCGAAGCCATTCACGGCAAGAGACAAGTTTTGATTGCCGAATAGTCGTTTTATCAAAAGAAATAATAAAACCCCGTTGCTTAACAGCAGCGGGGGTTTTATTAAGGTTTTTCGACAAGAGCATTACAATCATTAATCACCTGCTCTACCGTTAAAGACAATTTATGACTAAGCCACTGGTTAATCATCTCATCAGAGATGGAAACACCGCAAAAGTGTTCAATATCCAAAGCCAAATTCATAAAATCCACCTCATCCATCAACAAATCTTGAAACAATTTTTTCTCTGCAAAGTTCTTATGCGGCACATCACAAAGAATATTTTTCAAGATTTCACGCATGTTTTCTAAGGTTAATTTTTTCATATTAAATAATTTTAATTTTCTTTTGCCCCGGTTATGGAACTTTGCTTTCCTCCGTTTCAACCTTCCTTCGTGCTACTTCATAAGTTGTTTTCACACTGTCAAATCGAGGATCGGTTTCGATAATATGAGCAATACACGGCAATAATTTCCATCGTGTTCCGAAGCTAAACAAAAGGTTAGAACAGTTCTGACCGCAAATTCCCCATGGGGTGCAATGCACACTGGCAATAAGTTTCTGGAAAACAAAATCATTTTGCGGCTCAAGATTTAATGCCTCAATATTTTTCCAAAAAGTATTTTCCAGATGGCCGTAGCACGCAATATATGCCACGCAGGCAATATCATGCATCAATTCAGCAGTATGTTTCTTAAACCATCGGTCCTTAGAATCTTCCGGACGGGTTTGAGGGTCATAAAGGTTCACCTTTTTCAGATTGTCAAACAAACTGTTAAACGGGTTTGACAAACAGCTTTGATCACTTTCATTAATAATCAAATCTTCAGCCGTCAGTTCATTCTCTGAAGGCGCCTCACTTTGTCCCTTTTGCGGCTTGGTTCGCCCCTGATAATGCGCAAGCAAAAGAAAGGCTGCGATAAGCGGAACTAAGCAGTAAAGAACATTCCAAAAATCATAATACTCCATAAGCAATATTGTTTTAAAATTAGACTAATAATATTTCGATATAATTGTAAGTAAACAGGCGGAATCATAAATAAAAAAATTTCTTAAGTCAAGCCCGTACAAACAAAAATCAGCCATAGTTATACACCTTAAAAGCTTAGAGTATTGATAAATAAAACAAAGCTATGCTAAAATCGTTAAAGAGGTCAAAAGTAGGATAAACAATGCGAACCTATCAAAAAATATTATTCATTTTCATTGGTGTGCTGGCTGTTGCAGCGCTCATTTTTGCCATATATTCAAAACCGACAAAACGCTATGCCGTCTTTGCTGGTTATAATGCTGACGGCACACTTCATCCTTACGTTATCACCTATTTAAAAGGCCTAAATGAAGTTACCGACGGTGTTGTTTACATTGCTGATTCATCGCTTTTGCCCGCAGAAGAAGAAAAGCTGAAAGATTTGACCATTCATTATGAAAACGTTCGTCACAATGAGTATGATTTCGGCAGTTATAAAAGAGGTTATAATTGGCTCAAAAATAACGGTTATTTAAAAAGAGCCAAAGAGCTTATTTTTGCCAATGACAGCACCTACGCCCCAATGACAAGTTTTAAGCCGATGTTTGATAAAATGGATAAAAGAACAGATTTGGATTTTTGGGGTGATTTGCAAAACACTCGTTTCAGCCGACACGTTCAATCTTACTTTATTGTCTTTAGAAAAAGTGTTTTAAGGTCCAAAGTATTTGATACTTTTATTAATAGCATCAGACATCAAATAGACCCTTCGTTATACATCACGGAATACGAAGTCAGATTAACCCCTATGTTAGAAAATTTGGGTTACAAATGGGATAGTTATATGCCGTATAAAGAGTTAGCATTCTTAACAGAAGATCCCGATAAAAATGTCTTCCCGCTGACATTAATATCCAAATTCAATCATCAATTTTTGAAACGTCGCACCTTTACCCATAGCTTACCGATATTGGAAAACCGTACCGAATTATTGGCTTATATTAAAAAACACTATCCCGAAAGATATAAAGAGATAAAAGCAGAAATCAATCCGATGTATTTGCCCAAAGAAGATCAATAACCACCCAGAAATACCAGAGTACCCCTGCCACGAGGGAAAGCCCAAGTAAAGACCGTGCGCCACTGCACCAAATAAAAGATTGACAGATTTAAATCAAAATGGTACAATGATGGTATAATTTCGCATAAAGGGATAAGATTATGCCGGTAAATTTATTAAATGAAAAAGATCTCAATAACTACCTTTCCGATATAGTTTATCACGGGGATAAAATGGAAACATTTAAGTCCGGTGATTTTAAGAGCACAGCCTTTGTTGAGCAGAATAAAGATGCGATTGTGCGCTCAATGCTTTTGCAATGGTGCAAACACAGACTGCGCGCCTATTTAGCCGAAGATTTACCCGAACACAAAGCTTTTTTAACAGAAATCACCAAAGCCGAGCCCGATCTGCCGTCATGGGCCGAGCATTGCCTTGCTGAGGGAAAACCCATACACCGCTTTAATGCAGATTTAATCCCTGCAAGTCTAACCGAAAATATCACCACTATTCGTGATTATCTGTATTCAGCTGCCGAAAGCTACATTAATAAGACCTTGGCGCGCATCAAAGATACCAATGCCAAAGAAAAAGATAAAGAAAAAGCCTCCCCCAAGCTGCGCATTGATTACCTCAAAACCCACGACTCATATGATACTTTTGAAAAAACCTTAAACGAAGCAAAGAAATGGCATGAAATCATGGCTGAAAAAGCCACCCTTAAAAAGCGCAACGAAAAGATGTATCAAGCCTCTCTCTCCGGCACCAAAGAAATTATGAAATTAAAAGATGACATGCGCATCGTACGCCTGACCACCCCCGAAGCGCTTGATTATGAAAGCGAATATATGGGGCATTGTGTCGGCAAAGGAGGCTATGATTCAGATGTCCAAAAAGGAACAACCATCATCTATTCTTTGCGAGATGAAAACGATATGCCGCATGCAACTTTTGAAGTACGTGTTAATGAAGATACTAATAAAGAAGAAATACATCAGTGCAAAGGCAAAGGAAATAAAGCTCCCGTCAAGAGATACTTCCCCTACATACAAGAGTTTGTCTTAGACAGAGAACTTGAAATTGTCGGTGATACAAAAAATACCGGCCTAATCAAGTTATATGATGAAGATTCACAAACATCCCAATATTATGATATGTATAACATCCCCAAAGACAAAAAATTAATTTGCAAAGGAACTTTAGATTTACGCAATATGGACTTAACCGAGTTGCCGGATTTATCCAATGTTATCGTTGAAGGATCCTTTGATTGCTCAGACAATCAGCTAACATCACTAGAGGGTTGCCCAAAAGAAGTAAAAAAAGATTTTTTTTGCTCACATAATCAACTGACATCATTAGAGGGCGCTCCGCAAAAAGTCCATGACTTCTATTGCTCAGATAATCAACTGACATCATTAGAGGGTTGCCCAAAAGAAGTAAGAGGAGATTTTGATTGCTCAAATAATCAACTGACATCATTAGAGGGTGCCCCACAAGAAGTAGGAAGATCCTTTGATTGCTCATATAATCAACTGACATCATTAAAAGGCACCCTACAAAAAGTAGGAGGATCCTTTGATTGCTCAGATAATCAACTGACATCATTAGTTGGTGCCCCACAAGAAGTAGGAGGATCCTTTTTTTGCTCAAATAATCAACTGACATCATTAGAGGGTGCCCCACAAGAAGTAGGAAGATCCTTTGATTGCTCATATAATCAACTGACATCATTAAAAGGCACCCTACAAAAAGTAGGAGGATCCTTTGAT
>Ga0265300_10000313_pt1 | contig 50559 bp, 45 predicted proteins | sample AusTroGonzalo_MG_FD_193482 | JGI IMG/M metagenome (GOLD analysis project Ga0265300, IMG submission 193482) | Bovine rumen microbial communities from tropical cattle in Woodstock, Queensland, Australia - Gonzalo_03 | ecosystem: Host-associated > Mammals > Digestive system > Stomach > Rumen ... | reverse complement strand
CCGAAGCCCCTCCCATCCGTTACCGGACTGGGCTATCTCCAACGACGGTATCCTGTCGGCGCCGCTGCGCGACGAGCACGCCGCCCTCGCGCCCCTGACGGGCCTGAGCATCGCGACCGGGAAGATCATCAGCGCCGAGGAGGCGGATGAGCTTCTGTTCCCCGCCGCAGACAACAATATCGACAGCGAAGCCGTCGACTGGTTCGAGTCGCTGCCCCATGCGGGTCGCCTGCGCGCCCTGGAAAACGACGTCCTCCTTGCGGCTTCCCGTCTTCCCGCCGTTCAGGGCGGTCCCTCCGAGGCCGAGATGGACAGCACCTTCGAGGATGTCTCCATCACTGTGGGCAACAACTGGTTCACCTCCCTTTCAGAGTCCGAGGCGAACGACTACCTGGATGAGCTCTTCCGGTCGCTTCCGCGGACGGTCCAGCATGCCATCCACGCCGTCACGAACGACAAGGAGCTGATGGGCTCCGAGGCGAAGGACCGTATCTACTCGTTCCGCGACGACACAGCCCGCCTGTACGACGTCACGATGGTCGGTGTGGGCAAACACAGCTGCCGCGAGGTGATGAACATGATCCCGACCGGCACGGACGTGGTCTTCTACGTCAACAGCCGCCGTCTGTACAAGCATGATCCCGACCTCAATATCGGTCGTCTCACCGAGCGTCTTCACTCCTCCGGCATCCCGGAGGTCCATGTCATGCACGACTGGGATGCCGATGTCTACGGGACGGCCAAGCTCATCTCCGAGAGCATCGAGGCGGGCAAACAGGTCGTCTGCATCTACGAAGAGAGCTCGCCTCAGTACGGCAAGACGAGCATCACCCTCGGTCAGGAGCTCTCGCGCCGTGGCTACGATCTCGCCTGGCCGACCTGCTACAAGGACGGCCGCGTCAGCACCGTCTCCCACGAGCGGGCCATCCTCCGCCGTATCGGGGCGAAGGCCATCACCTCCGGCAAGGTCCACCAGATCGACTTTGAGCTGGATGCCAAGGGCAAACCCACTGGGCGTTTCACGCCGCAGGAGGGTGTTGCCTATACGGTCTTCCGCCCTAACGACCCCCGTATCCGGAGGTGGAATTCCTCCCGCGTGTTCAGCTATGACGGGAAGCCGCATGACCCCATCCGCACTAACCTCCCCCAGCTGGAGAACATGAAACGGATGGTACGCCGGGCCGACCTCGTCCTCATCGTGGGGACGAACGACAACTCCGCCATGCTGCAGAGCGCAAGGAACGCCGCCGGTGCCAAGGGGGTCTTCATCCGCGTCGACGCCGACCCCTCCCTCTTGAAAGACCCCGAGTACGCCCGTCTGAAGATGGCCGAGGCCTGGTCTCACGTCCAGGCGAACTCCCTCTGGAGGAAGGCCCACCGTGAGCTCTTCGATGCCTCCGCGCAGAAGATCGCCGTCATCGGTGCCGGTGAGAAGGAGATGTTCTACAAGCAGTTCTCCCTTGCCACCGAGCAGGCCCTCTACAACGAGCGTCTGCTGGCGGACCGCGACGGGGCCCTGAACGGCAATGACAGCGAGTTCGCACTCAGCGATAGCGTAGACGACCTCCTGTCCCAGCGCCGCACGGCAGCCAACCGCAGCACCAACGCACCGGAGGATGAGGTGAAAGATTCCGTCAAGCCCACGGGTGTCTCCACAGACGAGATGGAGACGTTCATGTACAATCTCTTCCGCGACTTCACCCGCAACGAGAGCATGGCATCACTGAACGCCAAGTACGAGGCCGCGGGGCTTCCCGTCCCGTTCGATGAGCGCATGCTGGAGAGGGAGCAGTTCACCCTCGCGCACGGCGCGCTCCAGGCCGGCATCACCAGCCGTACCGGAGGATGCGTCAGCGCACGGCTCGTCGATCCCATGACGGGGAAGACGGCCGGAACGCTCGACTGCCTCGACCTCCACTCCCTCCGCCAGCTGGACCGCGAGACCGTCCAGGCACGGCGCGAGTTCAACGACTGGAAGCACCTCAACAAGTTCAATACGGAGACCCTGCACCTGTTCGCCGGCTACACCGACGAGGAGGTGGAGACCCGCCAGCGCTCCGTCATCTCGGAGCACTTCGACCCAGCCATCGCCCGTCCTCTCCTGAAGGACCAGCTGGGTATCGACATAGAGAACCTCACGGACGCCGACCTGAAGACAGTCCTTCTTCAGCAGCTCCCCTCCCTTCCAATGGATCTCCGTAAGGGAGTAGTGGAGGGGATCATCAACGCATCCCTGTTCGACAGAATGCCCCTGGACAAGGTAACGAAAGCGCTCTCCGGGAAGGGCCTCCTGGAGGGTATCGAAGCAGCGGACCGCAACGCGGTCCATTCCCTCTTCCGCGCCCTGACCCCCGAGGAGCAGCGTTCGACCCTGGATGCCGTCCTCCTGGAGACGCTCCCCGGGAAGGGCCGCACGAAGACCGACCGCCTGAGCGGGGAGGAGATGCGCAGTGTCGTTGAGCGTTTCCAGGGCAAGCGCCGCTCTGCCAGCTGGACACCCCTTCCCTACGGGGCGACGGGCATCAACGCGATGAAGGTTGGCGACAATGTACTAACCATCCAGTACCGGCAGGTCAGCCAGGCTGCCGGGCAGCGGTTCGTCTACGCTCTCTACGATGCGGAGGACGGCCGTCCCCTGCACGAGGGCGTCATCCCCGGGAAGGAGGGCGACAGCGCGCTCTTCCCCTCTCCGGACTGGCAGCTGGAGAATCTCGTTGAGACCGTCCAGGAGGTCGCCGAGCGCTATGCGCACACGACCCTTGACGCCGGCATCCGCCAGGTCGTCTCCGACGGCAACCCCGGTCTCAGCCAGGCAGCCCTGCTGGCCGCCCAGCGCTTCGGGGTCAGTTACCTCCCCATCCTCGCAGGCGAGGTGACAGTCGCCACCTCGTTCCGTCGCGAAGGAGCTGTCATCTCCGTCCCCGTCCGTCCCGGACGTGATGAGAACTGCCGCACGGGCCTTATCGAGGGCCGTGCCGGCCTGCCCACTTACCTGCAGCTCCGCCCGAGCGAGTGGGACGCTTTCGTGCTCAACCCCTATCACCTCTACCGCGCCAGCGCGCAGGATCTCGTTGTGGCCCACTCCCAGCTGGTCCAGGCACGCCTCGCCGAGCTCACCGCCCGGGAGACACCCATGCAGGTGGGCTACCAGCCCCAGGAAGGCGAGGTCACCCGCGGTCTTACCGCCGGGCAGACCGTCGCCGCGCTTCACATGGGGTTCACCAACGGGCAGGTTGTCCTGATGCAGCGGGAAGCTGTTGAGAAGGGCATCACCCCCGTCGGCGTCAGCGGCTTCTATGAGTTCCTCAATGCGTTCAACGCCACCCACGGCGGTAAGCTCGCCCTCAACGAAACGATGGTCGAGCAGCAGTACCTCCTCTCGAAGAGCCTGCTCACAGGCTGCGCCGAAGCCGGGGAAGGGGTCCTGACCGTTTCTGATGACAACTACCCCGCAGCCCTCACGGCGGGCTCCGACGGTTCGGCCTCGTCGCTACCGGCAGCTCTCTTCTATAAGGGAGACCTCTCCGTACTGGACACGCCCACCCTCGCGGTGGCCGGTTCGGCCTTCTCCCCTTCCCTCCCTGCCGAGAAAGCCGCCCGCATGGCCGGACGGCGCTGCGCCCTGGACGATGTCACGGTAGTGGCCGCCCTCCGCAGCGGCACAGAGCTCATTGCCGTACGGGAAGCCCTTGACGCCGGTGGCCGCGTCATCCTCGTATCCCCGAACGCGCTCGATGACGAGGCGGAGAAGGAGCTCATCGACGAGGTCGTCCTCAAGGGTGGCCTGGTCATCAGCGAAGCCATGCCCGGCACCCGGTTCCAGAACGCCTATGCCGAGCTGATCGGCAATATCATGGGTCGCGACGAAGAGCGTGACCTGAGTCCTGCTGAGCGTGACCGTAAGATCGGCCATATCACTTCCGCCATCGAGGGCGGCGTACGTGTCGACGGACGCACCAAGCGCGCCCGTGCACTGGCCACCGAGCTCGGCAAGCAGATCCTCATCATCGAGACCAAAGCCCTGTCCACCGATGAGCGGGACGCCTCCGTCGCACCGCTGGCCGACCTCGCCCTCAATGGCGTCGCCGTCATCCGTTACGGTGAAAAGGAAGAGACGTGGGATGCCTACAAGCATGAGGGCAACGAAGCGCTCATCGCAGCCTCCGGCGCCGATCCCGTCCTCACCTCAGGCGAGGGCATGGACGCCGTCCTCCGCCGTTCGCAGCACCTCTCCCCTCAGTGGGTTGAGGATCACGCTGAGCAGAACGAGCAGGGCTTCCTCTTCGAGACGGTCTCGGTCGGGAACGCTTCCGCGAAGGTCTCGACCGTTCCTCTCGAGGTCGTACGGCAGGGCTCCCGCCAGATCTTCGTCACCAGCATTGACTATGTCCAGGAGGCCGTCATCGCCACCTACGGGCATGATGTCGAGTTCGCCCTGTCCAGGGCTGATGCGCAGGAGCAGCTCAGCGCTCGTCCCGCACACGTTGACGGCGCAGATGTCGATACCTGGAAGGGTTGGAACGGCATCCAGCTGCAGGACGAGATCCCTTACGTCACCAAGCTCGTCTATCATAACGACGTCATCTACTCTCCGACGAATGCTCCCGGCCCGGCCGTGGGCGACGTCAGCGAGACCCTCCGTCAGGCGCACTATGCCCTCCTCCACGAGATCATCATCCCGGGAGCCAGGTCCGTTGCCGAGGAGCTCAACCGTGCCAACGACCTCGTTCTGGGCGATGAGGCCTTCCCTCCTCTCCGCTACCAGAACGGTCTTTACGTCGCCGTTCATGATGCCGGAGTGGATATCTATCTCGGTTCCGGCAAGGAAGCCAGGGAGGACCGCCTGGTCGCGAAGGTTTACATCGACAACGACGGTCTCCTCCGGGTATGGAACGCCGACTATGACCTCCATCTGGATACTGTCCAGAGAGCCCGTGGCCGTGTCTTCGTGATGCCCGGCATCGCACGTACCGCCTACACGTCTGAGACGGCCGACGACCTGGTCAAATGCATCCACGAGGCCGTCATCGAGTCGTCCCGCGACGAACAGAAGGAATACGCCCTGGCGGACCGTGCACGTACCGAGGAGATCCGACAGAACGTCGAAACCGGCTTCCGCGTGATGGATGTCGCCAATACCGAGAAGACCTCGGAGGGACTTCTCTCCAGCCTCGGTGCGACAATCGCCACTCCGCTCGAAGGCGCCGGCAGACTGGATCCGAACTACGTCTTTGCTCTCGTCAACAGCGAGGAGAAACACGTCACCGAGCTCCTGAAGGAGGCAAAGGCCTCCCTCCAGCAGGCCGTCACGCGCAGCGGACGTCTCGTCTCCGAAGCGGCCGCCGTGGCCAAGGACGGTGACGCCCACCAGGTCGAGCGCGAGGACGCCATCGAAGAGAACGACAAGATGGTCGCAGCCCTGACCGACAAGGTCGGAGCCCTGCGTGAGCGCCTGGCCGCCATCCGCCTGAGCAAGGAGCAGATCGCGGTAGCCGACGTCCTGACGGTAGCCGACCTCCGGGCCGAGAAGGGTAAGGCCTTCATCCGCACGGACGGCCTGGAAGGGAAGCTCGACGCTCTCTTCCGCTCCATGAGCGGCCCCCAGATGGAGACCCTCCTTTTCAGTGCGAAGATCTGCCAGCAGAAAGACTACACCGTGGAGTTCTTCAACGCCCTAACGCTGAAGAACCGCCGCGACATCATGAAGGAGGTCATCGAAGCCATGCGCAACGACACCAGCCGCGTCGTCCCCATGGCCCTGCGCGCTTACGCCTTCGGCAAGGACGGCCAACGCCCGGCCCCCATCCCCTCTGCCGCAGAAGGGCTTGAGGCACTCTACTCGTCCCTGTCTTCGACCCAGCGGAGGGAACTGGTGCTTCAGTGGAGCGCACGGCTGGACAAGTCTCTCTTCGAGACGTACTTCGCAACCCTTCCCGTTGACACGAAAGCTGCCGTCGTCGATTTCATCGGCGACAACCGTCCGGACTACTCCGAAGAGACCCTCAAGCAGTATGACGCCCTTGAGCGCGATCTCTTACTCTGCGTCGACGGCCGGTTCCTCGCCGTCTCCGGAGCCGTCCATCCGACCAATCCACAGCTCGCTGCGGCCTCCAAGGAGAGAACCTCTCTCCGGGACACCCTCTTCAGCGCCCGTGCTGCTCTCCAGAAGGATATCGACGTCGTCGAGAAGCCCAGCCGCACCCTCAGCCAGAAGGAGCTCCGTGATATCGAGAGCCGACGGCTTCAGCGCCGCTTTGACGACCGTCAGGTCTTCAATGGTGAGATCTTCCGCTACGAGGACAAGATTAACATCGGCGGCCGCTTCATCAAGGCTGACGACGGCATCACCCTCCCCAGTGGAGTCGCGATCGCGATGCGCGAGAACCGCTTCGCCTACGTCCATGCCGGCAGGATCGTCGGCGACTGGTACAAGGAGATGACCCACATGCCCGGAAGTCACCGCATGCTCGTGAAAACGGACGAAGACCGCTACAATGTCCTGAACTCCACCGGGGCGAAAATCCTGAAGGAGGACATGGACGAGATCTGCATGGACGTGGACCGCATCAGCCGCATCCGTAAGGGCGACCAGTGGAACCATGTCGACTTCAAGAAAGGTGGCGAGCTGATTTCCGAGGAATGGGCCGCCAGCGCGAGGGATTTCCACGAAGGGTTTGCGGCCATCCAGGCCGGTATGGAGGAGATGCCCGAGAACCGCGGCAAGTGGACCTTCATCGACCGGAAGGGCGACATGATGACCACCGTCTGGTTCGACCAGGTGAAGGACTTCCAGGACGGGAAAGCGACAGCCATCTTGAACGGAGTGGAGTTCACCCTCATCACTGATGGCAAGGGCGAACTCATCGAACCCGATTACTCGTCCGCCCTCGAGGAGGACTACGGTCAAGAACATTAAAAACGATTATCACCATGGTACGATACACCTTTGCGAAGAACATCTCCGAGCGAAGCGCAGCTTCCCACGTCGGGGAATACTACCAGCAGCTCGCCCGCGTCCACGGCGCGGACGAGCTCATCGCGCTCCGGCAGACGATGATGGAGGACCGCGTCTTCACGCAGGCGTTCTCTGTCTACGAGAGCGACGGCACCTTCGTCATCAACGACGGCGGCGCCTCCGTCACCATCAAGAAGGAAAAGCCCGTCTACCCGAAGGGCGCCTCCGAGGAGGTCCGGCGGCGTATCGACCTGGGTGTCATCCAGGAGGCCGAGCGTCAGTACCGGGAACGTATCGACGAGGCCCTGCGTCTGAGCATTCTTGAGGGGCTGGATAGCGCCGTCCAGGAGCTCCACGCCCGTCTTCTGGAGAAGGGCCGGCCGAACACCGTCCGGTCGACCTTCCAGTTTTTCTTTGGGAAGGACGTGAAGGAATTCGCGACGAAATGGTTCGTGGCAATCCTCTTCCTTCCCATCACCATCGCCGCCACGGCGGGCTCCGTTCTCGTCAACGGGCCGGTCCGACGGCTCTACGACGAAAAGAAAAAGACTGTCGACGGGATCCGCGAACAGCTCTCTACGACACTCGCCCAGGAGAAAACCATAGCCATCACCAAGGGCGAGCTCCGCAAGAACAGCTACATGCAGGCCATCGCAGACGCCGTGGAGGCACTGAAGAAGGAGGCGGACGAGATAACCCCTGAGCCTGAGCAGGCCGAACAGGAGAGCCAGGGAGAGCTCATTGACGAAATCAGCGAGACAGAGGAAGAGATCTCCGAAGAGACGCGTTACAACCGCCTCCGTGAGATGGACCAGGTGCGTCGGGAACTCCACGCAAGCGCCGGGCCCATCATCCATCCCTTTCCCGAGATGGCCGAGACTCCCGTCCGCGACGAGTCGCTGCCCGTCACCGTTCCTTCCGTCACACCCGATATCGTCTCCGAGACTGTGGCCGTTCCCAGGAACGAGAGTATCGTCGACAAGTGTTACGCAGAGCTCGACAGGATTACCACCCTTGCCAAGGGAACGAACTTCCTCAAGGACGGCTTCGCAGAGCTCTACAAGGACAGCATCGACCTTCAGGCCGTGCAGCTGGAAGGTGGTGTCCCTGGCGTGAAAGAGGCCGCGCTGGCTTCCCTTGAAGCCCTCCACGCCGACCTCATCCGGGAACGCCTCTCCCTGCAGACGCGCGAGCTGATTATGAGCGGGCACACGACCCTCCGGCAGAATTCCGTTACAGAGAGCCTTGAGCGTTCCCTGCAGGGCCTGGATGCCTGCAAGGGGAAGGCCGTCCCGGCGTTCCTGATGCAGAACATCAACGGGAACTACTACGGCGGGGTCAACCAGTTGATCCTGATGTCGGACTACGTCCGCCATGGGTACACCGTCCCGGTGTATATGACGCGTCAGCAGATGCTGGACAGGAAACTCACACCGAAGGAGCCCGGCATCAATCTCTACTTCACCAGCGATGAAGGGAAGGTCATCCGGCAGAAGGTGTATAACATCGAAGCCGCCTACGTCGGTTTCCCCTTTGAGAAGGACAAGCCTCAATACCGCCAGTCGGAGGAGTTCAAGACCCTACGCGGCGCCTTTGAAAAGATTGCAGATGAGCGTACCAGGGATACCGGCGCAGTGGAGAGATATCATCAGCTGCTCGCCCTTGCTCGTCCCGAGAGCAATCCGGCCGTTGTCGATGCTGTCGCACGAGCCGCCTCCGGACTGGGAAGCACGCCGCTGACGAATGACAAGACGCTGCCCGAAGGGATTGCCCCGGAAGGGGTCTTCCAGCTGATCACCGAGAAGTTCATCGACGAGAACACGCCGGCCGACGACCGTCTCTTCGACATCTCCGGCGAGGCTACCGTCATGATGTCCGGCGCCTTCCAGGAAGGAATCTGTCCGGAGAAGGGCTTTAACGTCGAAGAGGTCGTCAAGACCGTCCCCCTGCAGGAGGAACACGAGGTCGTCCTCGGTCTTAACGACGAAGCCTCCGTCGAGAGCGCCATCGGATTATAGACGACATCCCATGGCAAAGGAAACCAATACCGTCGGACTCACCTGGGATGACGCCCAGGGTCGCCGCCCCGCTGCCGTCAGGACAACGGGACCGGCCGTTCTTACGCTGAAGGAGGAGATTTTGAAAAATGGGTATAATTCCTTATCTTTGCGTAAGATAAATGACCTTGTAGATGATGTCTACTATGAGCGAACAGTATTTGAGCGACTTCCACAGGAAGTACAGCGAGGCCTCCGTAGCGGCGGTCGAGCGCATGTCGCAGCATCCCTGCTCCTTCGAGCAGAAGAAGGCCCAGGCCGAACGGATCCGTCAGGAGGCGGAGCTCCGGAAGGCGTAGCGGCCCGGCAGTCTGCCGTGCTGGAGTCATGGGCCCGCGCTGTCGGGCTCTGGCAGGATGATTACGAGAAGGTACTAACAGAAGACGGGCATCCTTTCATCACGGAAGGACGCGAGGCTCGTGTGTTTGATGACGGTCGCAACGTCATCAAGCTCATCAGCACCTCTTACTACGAGACTCCCCAGGAGCTGCTGGACCGGATATCGCTTCATAATGCGTTCTTCCGGTCCACCACTCTGTCCGTCATGGGTTTCGGCCGTGACGCCGCCGGAAGGCTCTGCGTCGCCGTGAGACAGCCCTATATCAAGGGCCGATCCGCTGACAGGGAGGATGTCGAAGACCTCGCAGCCGCCCTCGGCCAGAAGAAGATCGCCACCGCTCTCTCCGGGAACGACTACGCCTCACGGTACATCTATCTCGCCGACCTCAACGCCGAGAACGTCCTCGTCGATGAGGACGGGGTCGTCCACGTCATCGACTGCGATATCCGTCTGAACACCCCATCCCTCCGCCAGGGTGGCGAGTACATCATCCCTCCCGCCGGGAGCCGCCGTCTCCCCACTTCCATCGCATCATCGGTCCGCCCTCTCAGGTGGCCCGCGAAACAGAAACACCTCCTAAACACCCAAAACACCATGCAAATCCTTTCATACGTTCCCTCCCGTCTCCGGACCTTCACCCTCCAGGAGCTTGAGGGGGGAATCAACCGCGTCGACGCGCTCCTCTCTTCAATGCGCTCGGTCGACACCGTCACCAAGGCCCTTGCCCTCCACAAGGAGATGGCCAGGGAGAACCTCCTCAACGAGTTCTCCGACGTCACCCCCGGCGGTGGCATGTTCAATGCGGCCTCCGTCGAGGACATGACCGTCCAATCTCTCACCATGGGACGGACCGGCAGCGACGAAGCTCTCTCCTATGAGGATCTGCTTGCCGCCAAGGACACCCTCTCCGAAAGGGAGGCCGATAGGATGTACAACTCTTTCCTCAGCCAATATAAGGCGGCACTCAGCTATTCCCTCACCCGGACAAAGGCCGTACTGGAGGAAGCCGCAAAAAAGGCCCGTACGGAACTTATGGAATCCATGGGGACAAATGATACCGACGCGAAGAGGAAAGGCCTTATGGAGGGAATTAGACGCGTTTACGGGCAGATCAGCGGCCAGAGGATGCATTACCCTGTCGATGGCCAGGATGCCTCGAAATGGGATGCCATAGATAGACAGATTGCCTTCCTCAAGAAAAACGGAGTCGAAAAGGATGTCCACTCCATCGTCCTCAACGGCCTGAGCTACGGGCTCAACGGAGGCTTTTCGACCGTAGGGAAAGGAGCGTCCTCACTCTTCCATCTCGTTTCACCGGCGGAGATGTTCGCCAAGGCTGAGAGCGAGTTACGGCGCATTGTCATGGGTAGCCTGAGAAGGGCCGCCGATAACCAGATACCCTTCATCAACACCCTTCCTATCACCTACCTGAACGGGAACAATTTCGTCGGCTACAGCCAGGCCCTCCTGCGCCTGGCTTTCGAAGACAGCTATTCGCGCAATAAGCACTTCCTCCCCATCGTCGCCGACCGCGAGATGATGAGTACGCTCGGGATCTATCCGAACGCCACGGCGAAACCTGTCTACCTGATGCTTGGCCAGATGGGGACACCTGTCCTGAAGGAACTCTTCTTCCTTGGGGACACAACCTTCATCGGCAAGTACGCCCAGCAATCGAACCGGCTGGAATCCGAGCTGGCCCGACGCAGTAATGAAAGGCAGGACAGGCTCATGGGTGAGGATGCCAGAAGGGATACGCTGAACGACAAGTACCCGAACCCCATCCCCGAGAAGAAGAGCTCGGAGTTCCAGGACCTGATTTACCAGGTCGCCCTGGAGACCGCTTTCGGCGTCTGTTCCGACGCAAGCTACGACGTCAAGGCGGGAGGCATCGAGCAGCTTGACGAGAAGACGCTGGCGGCCCAGTATGAGAAACGCGGCATGAAGGGGTCAATGTACTGGGAAGCCATGACCGCCGGAGAAGTTGCCATGAAGCAGGTGGAGGTTGCTGCAAAAAAGGAAGGATGGGAACCCGAATACAGCATTAACCTGCAGGAGTTCATGAAAAGTAGCCAGTGTAATGAGGAAAAGGCCGTTGAGGAAGAGCTCCATTTCGACTATGGCCCTGACCTTTAGCCTCTGCTTTCATATATTGACCAACACCCCGACTGAATTGTTTCAGCCGGGGTGTTTTGCCATTACGTCAGCGAATCGAAGGATATCCACTTTCTGTTTTCTACAGGTCTATTTCGAAATTCATATCCATTTCACCGGAATTGTATTTCTTCAGCCCTTCTTTAATCAAACGGTACACCATTTCTTTCCTGGAAATCTTTTCCCCAGCAGCAATTTTGCATACTTCAAGGTACTGGTAACGGTCAAAGACGAAGGAGGTGGGGAAGCCCCTTCCCTTCGCCCATCGCTTTTCCATGGAGCTTTTGGGGCCACGGGGGCCGCGAGGGAATCTCGGAGGAAGAGCCCGCTTCACCTGGCGTATAGTATTTTTTGTCTCCTTACTCCATGACGGATGTGCCGGACCGGTATTATTCTCACTCATAGCAATAAGCGTTTTATTATCTACGGTTGTCAAATGGCGTCGTGTGGAATGGTTCGTCCGGCGTCGGGACAGGAGATTCACTGCTTGTCGTAGCGTTATTGACATACGCAGCAATCTCGTCGAAGAGTTGATTTAGACCGTCTTCGCGTTTCATCCCGTTAGGGAGGAGGAGCCATTCGAGCTTGTTGTTTCCGTAATAAACTGTAGCATTTGTAAAGGTCTTACCGTCCTTAACCCGGGAGTAAGCCTGGATAGAGACAACGTCACCATTCACGATATTCATTCCGTTCCTGATGGCATAAGCCAGACAGCGCAGGATGTCCGGGCCAGCCCCCCCGTACATCGGGACCTGTACAGAGTACCTCTCTTCCCCATCTGCCATCTGAAGGAGGATGAACCTCGTCTCCTTTCCGTCAAAGCTCTTATTCTCCGTCGTGACCTTCACAATATGTCCGCCAACCTTGCCATAAGTCTTAACAGGTTTTCCTTTACCCATCCAGCGCTGGATCTCGCCGTTCACAATACTCAAATAAATCGAATTGTTCTTTTCTTCAAGCATAGCTTAATAGATTATTGTTTTACGATAGAAATATACTTCTGGTCAACGTTTCTAAGCGAATCCACCAGGTACTCGACATCACGAGTCCCATCCAGCACCACGATATGCTGCACCGGCGACACGGCTCTTGCCGATGCTGGTTCCCCACTGAAGGATAATCCGACGGTCAGTGAGGAAGCACTCGGTAGCCTCCTGCTGCAGGTCGCTTCTCAGCTCATTGGCCGTTCTCCCATTCACGCAACGGGGCTGACCGTCAGGCGTACACCCGATGGTCACACTAGCAAGCGTCTGGGCCAAGACCCTCTTATTTACTGCGGGAGTCAGCATTATCGTTGATATAACGTCTCGTCAACAGGGCGATTCTTCCAGTCTCGTCGATAGCGTAATCGAACACTCCTTTCCGGCCGTCTGAGAGAGTCACGACGGCATTCACATACCACCCCGGCACCTCCTCTATAAATTGTTCTTCCTCCTCCACATCCGAGAGAAGAGCATCCACCTCGGCGGTTCCTCTTCCGTCCCTCTCCCCTTTCAGCAGTTCACGCTCCCTCTGGAGAAGGCGCAACTCAGCGGCATGCGTTCCATCATCTTCCTTTGCCAAAGCGGTAATTCGCCCATTAAGACGAAGCAACTGGAAGTCCAGCCTTTCCTTCGGTTCGTCGCGCAGGGAAACGATCTCTCCGCACATCTTCCCAATCTCATGTAGCAGAGGATAATTCTCATCCACGAGAGGGCCGACGCCTGCACTCCATTCCTTCCTGACAATCTTCATTTCTACTATCGTATCTCCCGGGCACCCTTTCTCCGCCCAGCGTGTTAATCTTTCAATCAGCAACGACTCCGTTTTCTCAGTATCCTCTGACGGAATCCTACCCTTCCGGGCGATTGCATTTCCTACCCGGAGAATAACCCCCAGGAGGATGATAACGACAAGACCGGTGACGAGAGCCATTCCGTCGTGAGGCAGCTTCTTTCTCTTCATAAAGGTTGATTAATCAGATATCTTCTTCAAGTCGTCGGCATATACCTCATACATGCAGACCTTCTTCCCGTTGTTCTCCCACTCCTTCTTCCTGTATCTCCCAACCACTTTGACCGTGCTCCCCATACTGATCTTAGCAAGATCCTTTATCTTCGGGGAAGCCCAGGCCTCTATACGGTGATACGTCGTTTCGATTTTATTCTCGCCTTTGGAGAAAAAGACGTAATTGGTAACAACCGACAGATTGCCTACCGTATGGTTGTTGACGATCTTCAGTTCAATCTTCATCACGGTGCCGGTAATCTCGGCCTTGTTCATGCACTCGGTGGTGTTGTCGGCGAGCTTCTTGACATAGTCCGCATAGATCTCCATGTACTTCACCTCTTCGTTGTTCGCGTTGACATAGCTCTTTGTCCTGTATCGGCCTATCACACGAACCCAGGAACCGACGTGAAGCTTCGTCAGATCCTTTACCTGGGTGTTCTCCCAGGCTTCAACGTAATGAAACGTCTTCTCGATTTTCGCTTCGCCGTTCTGACCGTAGACGTACTCTGTTGCCACGGTCATCTTCGCGAGGGTCTTGAAGTTGATGATCTTCAGTTCCAGCTTAATGACCTTTCCACGAATTTCGGTTTTATTAATGTGTTCCATAACTATGGGGTTTAACCATTATAGTTGCCAGCCTGTTCATTTGAGGGAAGAGCACCAGCAAAGGTTCCGGAGTCTTCTACACCGGCAAATTGAGTTAAAACGGATTCTGCTTCAGCACGTATTTTTTCTTCGTTTTCATTCAGGATTCTCAGCATGTCACTTATCTGTTTTTCCTCGATAATTTCTGTGATTACTCTCTCACGTGCTTTCTCGCTCAACTTCTTCAGCTTCTTTTGTGCTTTCTTCTCCAATACCTCTTCATGAATTCGGTGGTAGTCCTTCTTTCGCTTTTCTCTGTCGTCCTCAATAGCATTGAAGACCTTTAAGAAGTGTTCTAGGATAGCCTCATCCGGATGTTCTCTCACTTGAGAGGCCACCAATTCGTCGTTGAAGAACGGCATCATATTTTGTGACTTCGGAATACCATCCGTATAATGCTTGATTTCGTTTCTCTTTTTAACGTCAAGTTTGATCTTACAATGAAATTGCTTAAGAGTCGAGGGATGTTCATCATCATCAGCTACAAAGCCTATGAATTCTCCCTGCGAGAGATTTGCGAATGCCGATACTGGCGCTTTGTCTTCCAGCTGATATGATGAACTCACGGAATCAGAGTCACCGTTAGTTACACTCTTATGGAGCCGGAACTCCTTACCAAGAAGGTCGCTGACGTGACGGGTATATTCGCTGAGCGACTGACCATAAAACTGATTACTAAGGTTACCCAGGATAGCCTTCGCTTCCTTTTCTCCCCAGTCCCGGAACATCTGGTTTGGATCCTGGACTGCGATAGTAAATCCTATCTTTTTACTACGGCAAGTTGCCATCGTTGAATCCATTCCCGTTGCGTGAAAGGTTGTGCACTCATCAATACTTATATTGAGTGGCGCCCCTTCCTTCGTATTAACTTCCTTAAACATTCGTGCCGCAATAAGACTGATGGCGGTAGACGTGATTTTAATTTTTGACGGGACATTCCCGATGCACATCACCTTAGGTGCCTCAATGTTATTCAAATCCAAAGGGACATCGTTCGCTGACATTACCCAGTAAAGGAACGGATCCATCATTTTCATTAAGGGAATACGTGCGGAAGCAATCTGACCTTGAATCTGGCCTTGGCTCTTGGGTGTATCAGCATCAATGAAGGCACTGAAGAGCTTTCTCAGCATCGAGTTTTGTTTTGCATAGGCTAAAACCTTCTTATAGTCGCAAGACACGAGCTCAATCAGATGAGGGAAAGTACAGTATTTTCCGTTTTCATGAGTTCTGAGCATCATGATAAGGCCAGCGAGGTAAACCTCGGCAGAGGGGCCAAAGAAAGTGTCATTACTTTGATTTTTGTTAGGAATTAAGTCGCTCATGATGGTAAGAGCCGCTTCTTGAGCATCCGCCAACGTACGAATATACATTGGATCTAGAGGGTTGCATCTGTCTGAATAACGAGGGTCACTGAAATTAATGACTAGGAAGTTTTCATCATAACCATATTTTTCCTTGTAAACATTCCGGTTCATCAACCAGGAATGATAAACCATAGTTGACAATTCAGGAAACTTATAGTCATACACGAACATAGCGAACCCCTTTTGCGCATTTTGAACCAGCTGCTGTTCAATCACAGATGCGGTTTTTCCAGAGCCCGGTCCTCCACTTAGAAAGATATGACGGAAAGGTTCAACTATATTTATGTAACCCCAGTGCCAGCAATGTTTCCAATAGTAACGCATCTTAAGGTTAAAACTGTAAGGCGTATCCACCAATTGTTCATTCTGCTGGAAGGTCTCATTGGGCTGACGAGGTTGACCGCGAAATGCAGACAGCTTCAAGGCAATACGTTTTATACCGTAGATAGATACAAAGAAACCAGTGAATGTCGTCAACACATAGGGGAAGTACCCCACCCATGAACAGGGAAGCAGGAAGAGAGTTATCCCAATGCCGGTGATGATGAGACATTTGGACCAAGGCATGCCTGTATCAAAGCCATTGGCGATAATGAAGACCAAAAACACCAGGCCCAGGGCGAGGAGCTTGCTGACCAAGGACTGAACCTCCGAGCCAAGGAGGCCGGACATATAGAGCGCCCTCATGGCCGTTCTTGTCACCTCATGCGTCAGCCCGATTGAGCTGAAGAAGGGTAATGCGTAGAAATACACGTTCACCAGGACAATGAATCCTGCTACGAGGAACCCGGGGAAGAGTTCTTTATCGCGTTGTTCTTCTCTCATGATGGTTTCGTATCATTCATTGAACATGGCCCGTCCCTTCATCATAATAAGTCGATGGGCTGCGACTCCGTCGGAGCAGTTGCCGTCGGCGCTGTAGCAGCGGCTTTCCTTAACACGGCCATTCTCGTCGAAGATGATTCCATTCAGGGGGAAGATCTCGTCGTTACTGAGCCGTACGGTAATCTCGACAACATTTCCCTCCAGGTCCTTGATGTGGGCGTCTTTCTCGTTACGGCGGATGGCATCGACAGACGCCATATCGAATTCCGCTCCGCGGCTCACCCTGAAGGCCATGAACCGGACAAGGATAGGATTCACCATGTCGGAAGCACCGTCCATGAATTCGAAGATCTCCTGTCCAAGGTCCATCTCACTGTTCTTACGGTTGTCTACGTTCATCGGGTCGTTGTGATACCAGTGAGCGACGCCTTTTTCGTCGGCTACGAGATACACATCATGCGGATAAGGCCTACTCCCCTGTTCCTGTTTTTTTTCATTCTTTTCCATAGGTTATTCTGTTAAATTGAGTTCCCATTCTTCATCAACCTTACCCATGTGGGCAAGTGCATTGGTGACGATAGTCCCGACCTCCTCCATCTCCCCTGCCGTCAGTCTCCTGGAGGGTTTCCTTTCTGTGTCCCAGCGGCCGCTGCGCTCCGCATTAAGATAATCCGTCACCCTCAGCTCATTCTGCCACCCGGAATCCAGCAGGGTGTCTTCCCGCAGATCCACGAGTGTTACCCGGTCAATCTCCTTCCTCCGTCCCGACCTCAGTACACCGGCGAACACATCCAGCTGGGCCAACATCGAGACATATTCCTCTGCACACCTGCTGCGTTCCATGCAATAGGCGCTCTTCACGCCAAGAATCTCTTTTTTCATCCGCTCAGCCCCCCGTCCGGCCTCAGTCTGCGACTCCTGCAGCAACTTCCAGCCATCCACACCCATACTTTTCCTCATGGAGAAGACGGTCGTTGCGGGGTCTCCGCTACGGTCAAGTCCCTGGAGAAGTATGTTATAGCTTCCTGAACGGTTCTTCCTGGCGGTCACCCGGACGTTCATCGCGCGCATGACAGCCTGTAGCTGATAGAAGGAGTGTATCGGGTACAGAAGTGTTCTTCGGTACAGAGCTTCAAGCTTCGTCAATAAGTCCTTGGTTCCGGGCCGGAAGGCCGGCACCAGACTGTTGTCCGGAGCGACAGCTTTTCTTTCTTTGCCATTCGCGTCACAGCCCACCGCAAAACCGTACTCCCTTCCAAGGCGTGTCAGTTCGTTGAAAATCGTCCTCCCCACGAAGGAATCGTTGATTACCTTACCGGAGGCGTCAATCTTTGTCGAAACGATGTGATAATGTTCCCGTTCTATATCGTTATGCTGATAGATGACATAAGGCTGATTCTTGTAGCCGATGGCTGTCATCAGGCGGTCAATCAGCTCGGTCATCTCCTCGTGCGTGAGCTCCTCACCCGGGCCGGGGCCGGCCGTCATGTGGAACGAGCGCGTCCGCGTCCTTTCCGAGACTGCTGGGTTTGTCTCATAGCGGAGGATGGTGTCTTCAATCGTCAGGCGGTCGCCGCTGTCAAGGTTCTTGTAGCTGAGAACACATGCGTCCCCCTCTTCGACCTTCTTCTCGTTATAGTCGATGACGCTCCGGGAGCTGCTCTTTGATTTGAGTACCTTGACAATCATGTGATGTCGGTTATTGATTCAGGACGGATACTTTATCCGTATAGATGAACAGGTCTAGCTTCGGCAGCACCGACTGAGTCGAAAGTTCGATATGGAGGTTGCCCCACATCGAGACCTTCATCCCCTTCCGGATCTCCATCAGGCCAGGTTCATAGGCCGTTTCCACATTGATAGTGTAGCACCACTTCTTCCCTTGCGATATCTCATAAGAGGTCATAAGGAAGGCAGTCTTTGGAACTCCACCACCACGATTCACCTTCATCTCCGAGCAGACGGTCCCGGTAAGGTAAACCCAGAACGACGGGAATCGCTTCCCCTCACTCTCCAACTCCCCCTTTTCAATGCTGACACACCCAGTATCACCGCTGACGGCGGAAACAATCTCACCAAGCCTCTTCTCAACTGAGAGGAGATAACGGCGCGTAAGCATGTCATTGATCACCGGGTCTCCGACGCGGTTGGTCAGTAAAAGGGAGGATGAGTAGGTATCTGCGATGCGCTTGATATCTGCGGCGCACCTGCTGATTTGTTCAGCGACCTTGGCATTTCCATTCTCATTTGCTGGGACTGGAGCCTGTTTGCGGGGAGGATTTTTTTTGTCGAACATCAGGCTTCGTGCCGCCTGGGAGATTGTGTAACCGACGGAAGAGGCCTCCTTACCGAGAAGCTCGTATTCGGACTCGGACAGACGAAGGCGGATGACCTTCGTGTAGCGGGAATCTGATGCGGTATGAGTGTTTTTAGGCATGTGTCTTTGTAGGACATTGTAGGACAAACCCACATCTTGCTAATTTTGGTTTTTCGTCGTCACAAAGTCTTTCTTCATCCTGTTCGTTGCAAATGTAAAAATTCTTTTCGTCAATTCAAAATCCAAATTGATTTATATTTTGTTTTAAGATGTATTTTAATATTCAGACTATTGCATTATCTTTGCAAATGATATAGGCTATATCAACGCATAAGGTATAGCAAGCTATATTATATGCGTTGATTTGGGGTATATCAAAACATAGGATATATCGCGATATAGGCTATATCATGAAATAAGGTATATCACAATATAGGTTATATCAAAACATACAGCCATGAGCACAGCTCCTCTCATAAAAGATCAGGTCGGGTCCATTGACATCACCGACTTTGTAGAGACCACACCAAGCTCCGACGAGAAGCCGAAGGAAGACACCGCTGTTTCAGAGCCAATCCAGCCTTCCGAATCCTCCTCACGGAGGGATAAAAAGAAACCAGTCCAGTCGCAGCAGCGCACAACGATTATCGTGCATAAACCGGTGCTGGATGAGCTGAATAAGATTAAGTTTGTCCAACGCCTGGAGGCGACTCACGTGGACTCGAATTCCGAAATCCTGGAAAAAGCCCTTGCCTGCCTGGTGAAGTCTCTCCCCGAGAAGCAGCGGGCGACCTATCAGAGGCTATTCCAGAACAGAGAATAACTATTATTCATTGTTGTTTGTAGGAGGCCTGTCCTCGGGTGTGGTGAATCCACCCCGAAGGCAGGCCGTTATTTGATTGTCAGCCGAAGGCTAGTCCTCCGAAGGAGCGGGCGTATAGTATTCGTCCGCTTTGAGGCCAGCCTTTTCAGCCGTTTCCTTATCAACGTTCACCGCGGTGAAGTAGACCACTCCGTCTTCGTCCACGACGCTGAAAACCTCTATCCCCACCTCCTCGTCAAAAGGCTCGTTTTTGGCGCCATCGCGGGCGATTCTTTTCGCCTTCTTGATGTCTTCCGTTTCAGTCTCGGGGCGTGCATCAAAATGGTAGCCTAAGTCCCCGTACATTTTGCCATCTCTGTAATGGTCGCAGTCGACATAGTATTTCTTTTTCTCTCCGCCAACGCGGAAGAGGTTAATGTTCCACTCACAGAGGGGATATTTCACGAATCCAGACTGCCTTTTATGGCCGTTATTAGCCTCTCTCACGAGGCCCTGCGCCTTCATCGGCTCAAGCATCCAGCCACTGTTATTGGCATCGAAAAACGCGCTATTAGGGCGCATCTGTTCGGGGTCGTGCAGATTGACTGTTATGGTCGCCCAGGGTTCCATGTTCTTGGCATCAATAGCCTCAACGGCGAGAGACCCGTTATCCTGGTACCGACGTCGAACGAAGAACAGGTTCAGCTTTCCATAGGATTCATGATTGAACTGGAACACGTTGTATTGCTTCCCATCATAAAATACAGTTGTTTTCATGTCTTTAATGTTTAATATAAACCTTTTCTATGTCATGTGCCTTTGGCACCGTTGTTTTCAAGAAAAAGCCCCAGACGCTCGCGCGCGTGGGGCATTAGAGTGTAACTCCCGGAGTGAATCCCCGGTTTCCGGCGTCAGACAGGTGCCGGATTCCTGTTGTTGATGTAATCGGTTCCTTCGTACATCAGCCGAAAGGATACTGATGTATGAGGGAACCGAGTCAGCGCAATCCAGTTCAGTGGGTTTCCCTGTCAAGGAAACGATAGGAGACTGCCTCGCAGAGGTGTTCGGGTTTGATGTTATCCTCGTCGGCGAGGTCGGCGATAGTGCGAGCAAGGCGGATGACAGGGAGCCTTGCGTCGCAGCTGAGACCGAGCCCTTCGGTGAGCTTATCGAGGAGTGCAAGGCACTCGTCATCCAGATGGCAGTAGACATCGGTATCGGCCGCCTTCAGGTCGACGTTGAGGCGGATATCCACATCAACGGCGTAGCGTCTTGCCTGGCGCTCCCTTGCCTGCCGTACCCGCTGTGCGACTACCTCAACGCTCTCGGTCTCTACCTTGCCGGCGGAGACGCTCTCCTGCTCAGACACCGGATGGACCCAAGCCTGGATGTCAAAGGATTGGTAGACGGCTTTTTCCTTGAGGGATGCCAGCCATAGTTCCCGTTCGCGCTGGGAACAGTTGCAGCGGTCCACTTCCCCGTAGTAGCCACAGGGGCACGGGTTCATGGCACCGACAAATTGGATATCCGCAGGGAACACGACCTTGGAGCGCAGCCTTGAGATGGTCACTTTTCGGTCCTTGAGAACGCTGGCCAGTGTCTCGCTCACCGACTTGGGTAGCGAGTTGACTTCGTCGATATAGAGGACGCCCTTGGATGCCAGAGACAACTCTCCGGGCTGGACGCTGTCACCATTCCCGCCCCCAAAGAAAGCCGCGAGGGATGCCGAGTAATGAGGTGACCGGAAAGGACGGGTGTGGGTTTCGTTGGTGAACGTGCGCGTCTCGCCCCTACCGGAGGCCGAGTAGATGGAGGCCACCTCAAGCGTCTCGTCGATATCCATCGGGGGAAGCAGCTCGCGGAGGGCCCTTGCCAGCGTCGCGCGTCCGCTGCCCGGTACGCCCATCAGCAGGAGCGGATGACCGCCTGCAGCAGCAATCTCTACGGCGCGCTTCCCGGCTTCGTTCCCCAAGATGTTATCCCATGCCCTGAGAGGTGCAGCCTCAACGGGGCCATCCTCTTCGGGGACCTCCCAGACGGTCGGGATGGTTGCCTTCCCACCGATGACCTCTATGGCCTCAACCATGGAGGACACCCCATAGACGGGAACCATGCGGCCAAAGACCGAGGCCACCTCCTTTACGTTAGCCCTGGGGATAATGACGCCTTTGCAGCCCACCTCGATAGCCGTACGGACCGCCTGGATGCAGCCGGGAACCTCGCGAACACCGCCGTCCAGCCCCAGCTCGCCCACAATCATCCACTCTTCCAGGTCGTTGAGGTTTCCATTGTCCTGATGGCTCTCGGCAATCAGTGAAAGAGCAATGGGAAGGTCGTAGCCGGTGCCGCTCTTGCAGAGGTCGGCCGGAGCCAGGTTGATGATTGTCTTCATGCCAGGGAAGTGAAACCCTTTTGCCTGAATGGCCGTGACGACGCGGAGGAGCGACTCTTTCACGGCGTTGTCAGCGAGTCCGACCAGATGGATGCCGATGCCGAAACTCATGGAGCATTCGATTGTTACAGGGACTCCTTGAATCCCGGCGAGTTTGATTGATTTAGTAGTACGCATAGAGGTAGTTGTTATTTGTTCATTTTCTCACCCGCTGTGCGGGCGCTCTGTCACCGTTCACAGGGCGCCCTTCAGCTGGTGGTCATGGGGCTTAATAGTCGACGGCTTCTTTGACGCGCCATTTGTTCACCTTCACCGGGAATTGCAGCGCACCGCCTGCGCAGGGGCCGCAATGTCCCCAGTTGCAGAAATAGCGCACATCCTCTCCTACGTACTCGAGATCCTTGGCATCGACTTGGAGAAAGGAACCTCCGGAGACGCTCAGACTGACCGCAGTCTTGTTGCTCTCAAAACTGACGAACGGGACATAAGGCTCCGCACAGAACGAGAATTCCTTAGACCAACCAGGCGCGGCGTCAATCACACCAGCTGTGAACGGATGCTCCCCGGAGTAGTCAGTTCCCTCGACCGTATCACCGACCAGCGGGACGGGGTTCTCTTTCACCTCCTCCCGGAGCTTCTGCATGGCCTTCTGGTACTCATCCATCATGTCCAAGTCTTTCTGGGTGATATCGCCATATCGGGCAATGAAAGCGATATTGCGTTCCCGCAGGCGGACGCGTTCTTCGAGGAGGCCCTTTCTCAAGGGGATATCGCGGTCGGGTATCGAATATAATTGAAGGATCTTGTGGATTATTTTCTTCTTGTCAGCTTCATCGGTGAGACGGTACGTCCCTCCGTTGGTGAGGCCCACGTAATAGCCCCCGAAGACACCCGTCGAGCCGGCGAAGAGAACGGAGCAGACGCCCAGCTCCCTCTCCGTACCGTCCTTTTCCACGAGGGTCATGCTGAGATCCCGTGGATTGGGGTAGATCGCTCCCCCACGAGAGAGGAGGATGTTCTTTGCAATGAGTTCTAACTCTTCCATAGTGCAGTTGCTTGTTTCCATTATCGTTTGGTGTTTGATGGTTATTTATGAATTACTTTTTCCTCAGCAAAGGAATACGCCTCCTTCTCGGCGAAGATGATTGAATCATACAGAATGAGATCCAGTGTTGAAAGGCCCTTTCTCAGCCTGTCAATAGCATTGATATCCTTCGGGCTGGGGGCACAGTTTCCGGTCGGGTGGTTATGTACGAAGATGACCCCGTAGGCCATCCGTTCCAAGGCCGTCCGATACAGCGGGCGGGGATCGAACGTGCAGCTGTCGATGCCGCCGACGGAGAGCTCCTCGTAACCGATAATCTGCTGGGCCTTGTTCAGGTAGAGTGCGACGGATATCTCACGCCACATCTCCCCGGGGTCGTTGTAGATGGCCTTCCGAAGGAATTCTACAACATCTTTCGCGCAGTGGACAGGCTCACCAAGGGGAGCGAGGACGGTACGCCGGGTCTCGAACCGGCAGAAGAATTGCTTAGTATTCATGATTGTTGTTTGTTAAAGATCAACAGGAACGTATGCATTCCCTTCGGCATCAGTGACGACGCCCTTATCCTGCAGGTGAGCGGCCGCATCGGGCCAGCTGACAAGGATGAAATCCCCTCCCGTCTCGGGCGGGCGCCGATGTCTGGACATCATCCTATCGGCCACCCGGCGGGCGACGTCCCGGGGGACCACGTAGGCGCTGCTGAGAGGAGCGTCGTCCTCCGTCGCGGCCTCAACGAACACCGCGCCTTCAAAGTGCATCACTTCCTGGCTCGAGGGCCACAGGAAAAGGGTATAGAATGACTTGTTCATAGTAAGGACGTTCTAATCAGGCAATCCCTTCCGGATTACCTTCGCCCGCGTAGGGTAATCCGGACGGATGGCCGTCGACCCTGGGCATACGAACGGGAGGACACCCACCAAGGGGTGCCCTCCCGGACGGAAAAACAACTTTATTATGGATGGTTAGAAAAGGTTAACTTGCCATGGGCTCGGCGCCCTCCTCGGGTGCGGGGCCGTCCTCGGCCTGGCCTTCCCAGGGATAGGCGTTGACGGAGCTGGCCACCACGATGGTCTTGATGACCGTCACCTCGACGCCCTCCTTGCTGATGAAGGTGTCCTTCTCGGCGCGGCGGGAGCCCTTCACCAGGACGCGGGTACCCTTATTGAGGAGCTCGTGAGGGATGACGACGGCACCCTCACCGGTGCCGGCGAACATCTTGATGCTGTCGCTCAGGCAAAGACGGTCCTTACCGGCGTTATGAGCCATGTCGAAGCCGGCGAAGTTGCCGCTGGTACTCTTGCGGGCATCATCGTAGAGTCTGCCGCTGATCTCCACCTCATTGACGGAGGGATTGCTCTTGTCTTCGTGCCAAGGGTAATCCTTCACGGTCAGGGCGATGATGTAGACGCGTTTCTTGGTGACGTCCTTGCCGCTCTTGGTGGTGAAGGACTCCTCCTCACACACGCGGAAGCCCTCGACAAGTACGCGCTTGCCTTTCGTCAGGAGATCGAAGGGGATGTTGATGTCCTTGTTCCCGTTCTTCGAGAACATCTTCACCTTGTCGTAGAGGGTCTCGCGACCTCTGCCGCAGTTATGGGCGAGATCGAAGCCGGCGAAGTTCTTCGTTGCGGAGATGTTAGCGTTGGCGCAGATGTTACCGCTGATGCGGACACGGTTGACAGAAATGTTACACATGGTAATTAAGTATTAGCACAGCCATTATTTCTCCCATCGCTGCTTCGGGCGTTAAACAATGAGTTGTATTGGGTTCCGTTGTCGGTTACCCTTCGCCTTCGGAAGGGTACCGGGAAGGGAATCCGGATAATGGATTACCGGAGGAAGGGAGGGCCTGTTCCCAGGCCCTGTCCCCCGGATGATTGTTCCCCTCATCTTGAGGGTCAGTCACCGCCCGTCGCGGGCGGGGCGCCTCCCTGTACCGGCTGAGGATGGTTTTCCAAATCCGTCCGCTACTTGGTTAATTCTTCTTGATCACGAGCAGGATAGGTTCCTGGCCAGCCTTCGTCTTGATGGCCTTCTCGTCTATGCGCAGCATCCCCACTTCGGAATCTACATTCTCCAACCCCTCAGTGTAAATCCATACAGGCTTACTATCGCTCATGAACGAAGTGGGAACGACAGTGGCAGAGTTGTCGGGGACGGCGATGGTTTCCACGGAGACGACCTCCAGGAGGTCGTTGTAGAACTCAATCTGAGCCTCGGCGACGCCTTCAGCGGCGAACTGCAGTTCCATGTCATAGACGGCGAAAGCCTCTTCTTCGACCTTGGGCATGTCGATGAACTGTTCTTTGCTGCAGGAAGCAGCACAGATGCTGGCAACGAGTGCCATGAAGATGATGTTGTTTTTCATGATGTTGATGAATTAAGTAAGTAGATATGTGTTTCCTCTTTTGGAAACCTTGCATACCTGCCAAGGCTTCCAAAGAGGGAACGCTGTTCTGCTCTATTCGAGTGTGACCTGGATGGTCACGCAGCGGTTCTTCGGGGCTCTGCCCTTGAAGGGGTTCTCCCGGTCACCCTTGCTGTCTGTGACTATGTGTCCGCGGAAGCCCAGCTCCCGCAGCGCAGCCTCAACGACCTTCACCCGTTCGCGTGACAGTCGGTCATTCCGGCTGTGGCTCCCAGTCTCCTCGTCAGCATGGCCGGTGATCCTCAGCGTTGCCCCGGTGGGAACGTACCGCAGCATATCTTCCAGATGGTACTTCTCACGGTTAGTCAGGGTCCAGGTGTCAATTGTAAAGTACGTCACCATCCCCTCATCGAGGTATTTCACGACCATCTCCGCTACATCGACCCTCGGAGCACTACGAAGAGCAGCCAGCTCAGCATTAAGGGCCCTGATCCGACTGTCATCCTCAACCATCCGTACGACGGTCTTCAGCTCAGTCTCATGACGGTGGAACGTGTGCGTCCTGGCGCCGAAGTTAAAGGCCACCCCGATGGTTGCCGACGGAAAGAGGACGACCTTACCGGTTCCCCGGAAGGCTTCCTCCTTGGCCATATTGGCACGGATATCCATGTAGGCATCCAAAGAGCCGCTCAGGCGAATCGACGTATAGAGGCCAAGTCCGGAACCCAGCTCGGCGTTGGAGACACCATTGAAGGAGGTGAGGATCCCTCCCGCATGGACATACGGGGAGACCGACACGACCCTGCGGTAGTCATAACCACAGAAGGTGTTCAGCAGGTTCCACATGATATCCGCATGGATATAGCTATAGCCGAACCGCTGGTCACCAGAGAACCATCCGAAGGAATCCGCCGCCTTATTGGTGAAGCCCTGGACACCCAGACGCAGGGCCAAAGACGGAGTAAACCACTTGCCGGCGGCCGCCTCCAGGGAGAGGTTCCCGAGGTTGGCGAAGCCGTTGTCGACGACGCCATGGATACCGGCGCCAGCCGAGACGAAGAGGTTGTCAAAGGGCCCATTGAGGTGATACGGTTTGCCGTCGCCCTTGGCGTTGATGTTGAGGATGGGAAGGCTGACCAGAGCAGCCAGGAGAATAAGCTTTTTCATGTTCTGATGTGTTAGTGTGTTGCGGAACTCCCTCTCGGTATTCCTTCGACAGCGGACAGGAATACTAAGAGGGAGTATCCGGTAAATCTCGTCGTTACTTCCAGAAGCTCGTCCAGAGTGAAAACGGAAAACGAACAATAAGGACGAGATTTCACGAATCCCGTCCTCACTTGTACAGCATGTCTGCACTTTCTCCATTTCTCGTCCTTACGTTAGGAACGAGGACGAGATTTGCAAAATCCGTCGTCAGTTGCTGACATGAAAACGGGAAATGCCGGAGAGGACGACTCTTCGACATTTCCCGTCGTTGTTGTGATGAGGGTACCTACTTCAGGTAATCGTACAGGTAAGCTATCCGGCCATCGCCGAGGATCTCCTTGGCGAACACGAAGACATAGCCATCACGGTCATCCCGACGGGCAGGGATGTCGCGCCGCTTTACCGGCGTGAAGGCACCGTCGTCTCCCTGCGCGAAATAGATATCGTCCGTCTTCCTGAAAGAGTTACGGAAAAATCCCCGGGTGGACATCGGAAAGCCCGTCACCGGATCAGAGAACGTGTACTCCTGGACACCACCGTCTTCCACCAGCTCTACATGGATGAACACCCGCCCAAGCGGCTCCCTCTCGCGGAGATAGAGAGCGGCCCGGCTGAGACGGGCTTCAAACGGCTCGTCGGGACAGGATTCCATCCCGTTCTGAGAAGCTGCGGAAACGATTCCCTGGAAATATTCAGTATAGTTCTCCATCCTGACGTAATCTACTGTTTGCAGGAGCAAAAATAGACAATTTTCAGGAAAAAGTTGTAAAGGCCATCCCATAAGGATGCTCCCTTATAATGACGCAGTAGGCCTTTCTCATAGACACGGTGCAGGTCGCGCATCGAAAGCGCATCAATATCCATAGGAACACAGGAACCATACACCATGAACCACACGTTACCATTATGGTCCAGGTAAGCGCCATTGAGAAGCGGGATCCCAAGGAGATTAACGCCTCGCGAATCAACCGAATCAACGGCAACGCCGGGAAACAGCAGCGGATGATGCTCATTCGTCCCCTCAAGCAAATCGCCGACCTTATCCGCAAGGATTCGGAAATCCACATCCTCACGGCAGAAACCGCATCCGCATTCCTCGCAGTAGTAGTTGTTTTCGGAGGCGAGGTAAATGTTTTCTTTCTTCCCGCAGAAGGGACAGAACAGTTCAGAATGACTCTGGCACATATTGTAAGATTAATTAGGCAAACGATAATCCCCACGGATTACCTTCGTGCAAACCGGGTAACCCATGGGGATTCAGCTCGTCTATTTTGTGTAGTATTCATGTAAGAGGTAAATTCTACCTCAACCTCGTGATATCGCCTTCATGGCGTCCCGTATCTCCTGCTTCAAGGAAGGAATCAGCGATACTATCTTCTGCAGTTCCTCTACATCCGGCCGATTAGGCATCTCTTGGACCGTTAAGCAAAACTCCGAATCAGGATACGGGCACGGCAGGTACTGAATCCCGCCATCACGCCAAAACCTTATCTTCATAACGTATCCGGTCCCATCCTCCATATAGGTTGCGGATAGAACCGGTAGTCTGTCTTCTGTCTGATATCTCAGGACACAATGGACAGATGAACCGTTACCGAGGTTGATTCGTTTACCAATCCCATGGGCCTCATTAAAGCCGTCGACATAACGAATCGACAGGGATTCCGAAGAAATGCCAGGAAGAGGGTCCTTGGGCTTCCGGCCGGTCAAGGTCAACCAGATACGGGTTAACATATCTTTCTGCCCAAATTCACAGATTCCCACCTCGTAGTCGTGCTTACGGAGAGCGAATACCATCGCTGCCCTCCAATCTCTGATGATGTTGTAATTGTTGCTCATAATACTAATTGTTTTCTCCAGTTGGGATTCGCGCAGGGTTATCCCAACTGGAGACATACATATTGGTTAACGAATCCATCCGACGATATCGGAGTCCTTTATCTCCCGGTTCCATTTCCCTTCGATAGCGTTACCATCATGGTCCACTTTCTCCGGTGCTGCCTTTTTGAATGGAACGCTCTTCATATACATGGAGCGCAGCTCATCATCGCTGATGGCGGCGTATTTCTTAACAACGTTCTTGAGAAATACCGCGATACCGGAATATTGTGATGCGATGACATGGAACTCTTCTCCTGACGTTACGGGCGCTGTGCCGGTAATCTTGTCCTTTACCGTCCAGAAATGCGGTCCCCACCTCTGGGCAACAGGTGATTCCTTGAACAGACGTTCACGGTTCCTAATCAGCCACGAACAGTACGCTTCGTACATCATGAACTGGACGCGTTCCCGGGTATAAGAAATACCGCATTCTTTCATCAGCAGGACGATGCACATGGCCACCTCCGTTGCCGTAAGGTTCACCTGGCCGTAGTTCCCCTCCTGATCATTGCTACGGATCTCCTTGTCATAGCGCGCACGGATTCTCTCATTGGCACGCTCCACGCGCTGCACCTGACCTTTCGCCGTTCTGTACGAAGAGTACAACTTTGCGGAAAAAGCAGCGTTGAGATTAATGAAACGCTGAATCAGGTCTGTCTTCAGCACGTCATCATTCTCACCATTCACATACGCCAAAATCTGTACGAATTCTTCTGAAGTAAAATCGTATCTCATATCGTTGTAGTTTTGTGGTTTCTCTTTCTGAAGGGTTTCGCCTAAACGGAATCCACCAGAAAGAGGGACCATATATCTATCCATCACCTGCGCCACCCTCACCAATCCATCGCAAGGGTGACTCTCATCAACCCAAGGCCGAACCAGCGAGGAAAGCAATTTACAAATGCGGTTTTCGTTAGTCTAGCATTTGTATTTTGCCGGCGAAGGGCTAACCTGGTTCGCAAAAAAAAGGATCGAGCCCCATAACGGGAATCCCCCTCCCCCACTCATACCACACATCCCTATCGTGCCAATGAACGTACAGCATCATCGTGACCATTTACGCACGTAACCTAGGCCAACCCATCACACGCCATCATACGACCTCATCCCCCCCTTCATTCTCACTCTACGACACACGCGCCAGTCTCGAATAATGTCGTCTCCGCAAGCCCATGGGACGGGCGTCTGCGGCAGGGGAAGCAGTACGGAGCGCCACGCGTAGCAGCGACAGTGAAAAGACGGGAGCTCGTTTTTCCGTCGCTGTTTTTTCCGTGAGGCACGAAAAAATGCGGCGCGTATCCCGCCATCCTTAAGGGGACGGGTACGCACCGCGTGAATCAAAAGTCTTCCAGTTCATCTGTGACTCGGTATGTAGGTTCTATGATAGTCGATTTGACGGCTTCGATCAACGCTCGAGTCTCATCTTCATCCCCGTTCAAGCCCATCTCGTCGATAAATCGGCTTCCGATCTTCTCTTCCAGCTTACCGTAGAGCCATCTCTTCTGGCAAGTGGTGAGGATCAGCTTATCCATCGCACGAGTGACGGAGACATAGAAGAGCCGTCGTTCCTCCTCCTCGTCGAAAGCTGTCGAACCTTCTCTCACCAGGGGGAATAGGCCCTCTTCGACGCCGACCACGAACACGATCCGGAATTCGAGGCCCTTGGCGCAATGAGACGTCATGAGCGAGACATGATTGGGGTTCCCGTCCGGCGTGTCGGCGTTGGAGAGTAGCGCGATGTTCTCCAGGTAGTCGCGAAGCGTTGTCGGCGGTTCACCCTCAGGGAGATCGTTCTCCCATGCCTCCTTGGCGTCCTGGACGTAGTAGAGTGCGCTGGTCAGTAGCTCGGAGATGTTGTTCGCCTTACTGACTCCGTCATCACCTTCTTCTTTCTGGTAGAAGTCCATGATGCCGGTCTTCTCGACGATGCGTTTGGCGGCCTCATTCGCGTCCATTTCGGCCGTTTCTTCACGGAGACGATAGATGAGCTCACTGAATTCGCGAAGAGCGCTACAGGGCTTTTCTTTCAGCCCGAGGGATTCCGTGGTAGCCCCGGCCGCCATCCTTATCAGCGAGCTGCCGACAGCTGCACCCTTCGCCTCCAGAACGGACAGTGTCGCATCACTGATGCCGCGTGAGGGTCGGTTGCAGATACGCTTGAACGCCTCATCATCACCAGGATTGACAACTAGCCGGAGATAAGCGAGGACATCCTTAACCTCCGTATGGTCGAAGAACGACACCCCTGAGTAAACGACATAGGGGACCTGCGAGCGGAGGAGTTCGTCTTCCAGGGCACGCGCCTGGGCGTTGGTCCGATAGAGGATGGCGAAATTCGAGAACGGCGTTCCATCAGTCCTGGCCTTCTCCTGGATGTAACTGCGGACGAAGCGTGCTTCGTCGCGGTCCGTCTCGCAGAACTGCACAAGGATCTCTTCTCCACTCCGGCGCTTTGACACACAGTTCTTCGGAAGCCGGTCGGAGTTATGCTCAATGAGCTTGTTGGCGGCATCGACGATCTGGGGCGTAGAACGGTAGTTCAACTCCAGACGGAACGTCTTCATGTCGGGATAATCATCCCGGAAGTGAAGGATATTCTCTATCTTGGCGCCACGGAAAGCGTAGATTGATTGCGAGTCATCACCTACGACGCAGATATTGCGGTGGACGGATGCCAGCCGGGATACGATATCGTACTGCACCTGATTGGTGTCCTGATACTCATCAACGAGGATGTATCGGAACTTCTTGGCCAGATCCTCCTGGACGGAGGGACAACGCTGAAGGAGAAGTTCCATGTACACCAGGATATCGTCGAAATCCATCACGCCAGCGTGGTGGCATTTTCGCATATAGAGGGCGTAGATATCCGCCAGGAGAGGGCGGCCGTACTTCCTGTCAAGAGCCATCCTTCCCGCGTCAGCTTTGTAGGCTTTCGGCAAGATCATGTCGTTCTTGGCCAAGGAAATGAGCCCGCGGATATCGTGAGGCTTATAAGGGTTCATCGCAATCTTACGGGCCTTCTTCTGCTCTTCCGAGAGCGCCTTCAGCACTTCCTTGTTGTTCCAATCGGGGCCGAAGAGCGTCTCTCCGACGCAGGTCTTCAGGCAACTCTCCGTATCACTCTCGTCGTAAATCGTGAAGTCCTCCGGGAATCCGATGTACTCGTGATAGACACGAAGGAACTTGATGAAGACAGAGTGGAAGGTCCCGATAGAAAGGCCCTTTGACGCCTCGTCACCGATCATCTTCCGGATGCGCCACTTCATCTCACCGGCCGCCTTTTTCGTGAAGGTGAGCGCGAGGATCTCGTCGGGACTCACGCCGTTTTCCAGGAGCATCGCAATCTTTGATGTGAGAACACGCGTCTTTCCGGAACCAGCTCCGGCGATAATAAGGATCGGCCCATCCTGCTGGAGCACGGCCGCCGTCTGTTCTTCATTAAGGTATTGTAAGATAGATTCGTACATGTAATTCTTCTGTGTTAAATCTGCTCGTCACTGCGTGGAGCGCGATAGTTAAATATTTTTCTGGGGAAGTTTTCCCTTCTCAGTATGCTTGCAAGGATGCTTACGTCCGCCCAACCGGTATTCTCAAACGGCTTGGGCGCGACGATAATGCGGATCCTTCTCCCATCCCAATAGAGCAACCCCCACTTCTCCGGCAGTTCTTCCGGCCTTATAACGCCTTCCGGGCAAAGAAACCAGCGAAGCCTACCGGCCTGCATGCCCTTTTCCATTGCTTCCTCCCCTCTGTGCCACTTCTTCTGGTCGGCCTTGAAATCGGAGTGAGAAACCTTCACCTCGATGACCGCGCTATCGCTGAAGTTTCCAAGTCCCCACACATCCGTTTGTTCCGTGTCCCAGGTGCAAAGCTCAACAGCAACGTAGTTGTACTTCTTGCACACATGGCAGAACTCAGGATTATAGCACGGCTTCTTCTGGCATCTATCGAGGTTCCACTTCTGCCGGAACAGCCACTTCGCGCCTTCGACGCATAGCTGATAATGTAGCGAATTGGTCTTACTCATAATTAACCCTTTCACGCTCCTGTGAGCTTTTGTTCCTGATTGGTTCAACTATAAATATTGCTCTTCCTATCTCGTCGCACAAACCGAAACGAGATGGGAAGAGCAAATTGGATTCAAAGAAGGGCAGGCTGGACGATGCATTCCTGATTGAATCTTTCATTACCAAGATTGAAGTAATCCCGGTCAATCTCGCACCCCACATAATCAAGTTCCATCCTGTAACATGCGATTCGGAGAGACTGGCTCCCCATCATCGGGTCGAATATCCTGTATCCGTCTTTCGCGTACCGACGAAGCAACCAGGTGTATAGCGCAACCGGCTTCTGACACGGATGAATGCGCCGTTCGTTCTGGCGCTTGTCACCTTTCTGCCGGTTCGCCTTGGTTACGTCGGCACTGCACACGGCACCCTGAATCATGCCGCGCCACAGGTAGTGGACGATATCTGTACGTTGGTCAAATGACTGATAGGCTATCTCGCAACCATACTGGTCGCTCTCGCCGTTCATCTTATCCCACACGAGCATCCCTCCCTTGAGACCATAGTAGTTTGCTCCCCAGATAATCTGATGACGGCTGACACGAGTCAGTTCATCGAAAAACGCGGCCGACGGGATATTCGAATCCCAGTCTTTCCTGCCGTAATCCGGAGAATTGATCCTGAGAAAAGTTCCGTTCGGCTGCTTGACGAATGACGACTTCTTCTTGGGGCAATCTGCCCCGATACCATAGGGCGGGTCGGCGATTGCCAAGTCAAAAGCGTCGTCAGGCAACGAGCGCATGTACTCAAGGCAGTCAACACAGTGGACATCCGAAATCATAGAGCATAGTCAACGATATACTGTCCGATACGGGAATCCTGAGTCTTATACGCCTCATCGAGAGTGATACGCCACAGGTCTGGATTCAACGGGTTCTGATAGATGACTTGCATGGATATAGCCAGCGTGTAGTTCGAATCGCGCCAAATCAAGTACGACGGTTCAAGGATATTCGACGTCACGTTGTAATATGCGTTCCTATTGCCATAGAAAAGCACATCCCTTCTGTCGATGATCGACTGCGTGTCGTGACCAGAGAGATTGACAACGGCCTTCATCGTAATGCTGAAGCGGAACGGTGACGGGAATTCTACAGCACTGTCTGAACTGAAGCGGATATTACAGGGGAACACCTTGGTCTTGAGCTGCGCCTCGGTAGGAGTGTTCTCCTGGAACTCGATTCGTACGGTCGTGTTCTGGTAAACAAGCACCGGCAGTGTCTTCGTCATGCCCTTCCCGCTCTCGGCCGTCACGACGACCGACGTGCGCCCAGGCGTCTTCCCCTGAAGACGGATGGCGCCATTCTCATACCAGGCTTCGACGACATTCTCATCCGATGACTTCACTTCGAAGGCCTTATCGTCGGCATTCGCGGGCGTGATGACCGGAGAGTAGGACGTCAGCTCACCAACCTGGAGACAGTAACGTCCGTAATCCATATCGAGTGCCGGCAAGGTGAATTCCGTCACGGCAACCTTACCGGTCTCCGGCGTCGAGTCCTTGACGTTGACACGTATGGCTCTCTTGACTGCCCCATCACCAGACTGGAGTCTCACGGTGGTCGTTCCGACCTTGAGCGCCCTAACAGACAGGGACCCATCAGTCACATCGGCCTTCACCACGGCTTCGTCATCCACCTGAACATCCACCGACTTGTCGGTCACTTCCTTCGGCAGGACGACGAAGGGATGCCTGACGGGATTCTCTGAAGAGAACAAGTCGATAACTAATCCATCCTCGGCGCAGAAACCATCCGTAAACCAGATATCCTGGGCGATATAGATGCTACCACCATCGTTCTTATAGGGGATAATGGCGAAGAGACAGGAGCGGGTAATGGGCCCATTTCCGTTGTCCAATGAGATGGACACCTTGTATGTCCCGTTCTCGAGGCCATCTATATACAGATCCTTATGACCGGCATCCATGAAGCTGATTGCAGACCCCTGCGATAACTCCTCTGCGCCGCTACGGAACACCGCATCGACAGCATCGTACACCCCGCCATCTCCGCTCCGGAGGACTCTACCCTCGAACGCGAACTCCCCTTCTCCTCCTCTTTCAACGTACAGGGATACCCTTACGGGAGCCTCTCCGCGCTGGGTATCTGCAACGACGGAGAAATCGAACACACCTGTCTCTCTTTTCAGACCGCCGTCGCAGCCGGCCATGACGGCCAGTGCCAATGACACTATGACAATATTCAAGTTTCTCATGGGTGATGGTATTAATGGAGGTATTGATATAATCTTGTATCCTGCCGGTCATAAGCATTGACCAGGGTCAAGCGGTAGAGATTCGTATCGAAGCTCTCTGAGAAAGAAGGCTCCAGGATGACGGAATATAGTTGATAGTACTTGTATCCGTTATAGAAGTTCGGATAATCGTCGCTATGCCTGAACGGCACCGCTTGGGCGGCCATCCTCTTCATGAGGTTCGTGTACACATCGTATCCAGACGGAGTCGACGGGCCGACGATAAGGATATCCGTCTCTTTTTCGTACTCAAAAATGGCTGTTCTGGAGTTCTTCAGCTCTTCCACAAGGAAGTAATCCTTCGGATCCGTAAGGTCTATCCTTCCGATAACCTTTCCGTACATGTGCAGCTTCACTCTGGAAGGAAGGTACTTGCTACTAGGCGTAATCCTGATAATACAGGGGAACACCTTACAGCGGTCGTCCTCTTCGCTGGGGGTGCCTTCCTCGGCAGTCATGACGAGATTCACTTTCGAGCAGACGGCCACGCGCAATGCCCGTGTGATGATCCCGTCCATGGTTGAAACTGCTATCGTTGCATAACCGACGGAACGCGGTTCAAGACGAAGCTTATTCCCATCCACAATGCTGGCTACCACAACATCTTCGTTGCCAGAGGAGGCTGTCAGCACCGGAGCGCCCGCCTCTGCAGGGACTGGCGCACAAACGAACTCGTACGGCGCTCGTTTCTGAGTCCCGTCCTGATTGAGGTAGTCGTTGATATCGAGTGCCAGGCGCCCGGCCAGGTCAAGCTCAGCATGCGAGTCGCCACCGTCGTTGTCGGTAGGAAGGGTGAATCCCTCCGTCATAGGTGCAGTGCGGATGATCGTAACACCAAAATGGCGCACAGCCTTTCCACCCCTCGCCCGCACGGTGACTTGGGATTTACCCACGGCTTTAGGCGAAAGGACGATGGCCGTCTCTCCCTCTACCGAGGCTTCCACGACCGACAAATCCTCAGAGCTGGCTTCAAGCTGCTTATCCGTGGCATTACCAGGACGCACCGTCGAGATAAACCTGAAGGGATGCGAGTCGTTAAAGTAACGAAGATCCAGAACCACGTTCCCCAAGGCATCTATATCGACGCCGCAGCTTCCGTCAGGCACCGTGAAGTCATTCACCGGCACTTCCACGTTCTTCGCGTACTCGTCACTGTCATAGACATTGAAAGAGACGGAGGCATGGGTCTGAACGGTATAACGCGTCTCCATGTCAACACAGAGCATATAGGCGCCTTTTCTCAGGTGAGACATTATCAGATCCAGCCTGCGCGCCTTCCCTATAGTCACGGGAGAGCCGTCGCCCATGACGCCGTCGGCGCCGGTAAAAAGGACGTTCGTCACCTCACGGCCGCTGGCGTCATACACATGTCCTGAAAAAAGGGATCCTTCCCAGGGGTTTCCCCAAGCAGCATTGTCCACGGTGAGGCCGGCGTCCACGAAAGACAGCCTCACAGGGATATCACTCCCCTCCACCGCTCTCCCGACGGAGACGGTGAAGGAATACACGTTCTTGTTTTCGTCGGGAACCTCCCTTGTGCAGGATCCCAACATGATGACCAGAACCCAGCGGAACAGTCTTCTAAGTCGTCTTAGTCTTCTCATGGTCATAGCGTTATTAGGGTTTGATAGATAGTCTTGTCATGCAACTCGCCGTATGGTACCACCGCGTGACGGTAAAGACGACATCATAGTCGCCCTCGGGAAGGGATGAGAACGTGAAACGTGCCTCTCCCTGTTCATCGAAGACCCACGGCGAGTCTTCTCCGATGACAGCGTTGCCATTCAGCAGTAGCTCGTACGACGGCGTAGAGCCGTCACTGCAGTCCGTGAGCTGGACCCGCAGGAAACAGTCCCCGCCGACATAGCCATCCGAGAAGAAAAGGCTGAAGGGAACGGGCTCACCCGCAGCACATGCCCCAACAGACACACTCAGGCGGAACGCACCGTTTGTGATATCCCTCTGGAAATTTTCGCACGAGACTGCTCCGGTGCATACGAGCAGCAGTATGGTAAGGATTCTCTTGCTCATAGTTTACTTGATGAAGCTAATGGTTACACATCTATTCTGCTCTGGAGTTCGGTGCTCATTCTTCCTATCGCCGTTAGCAACCTCCTCAATATTCCACGGCTTCAAGCCATACACTCTCACAAGGAGATTCCGGACGAAGGCGTTCCGCTGTTCCGACAGCCACTGGTTGTGCTCAGGGGACCCGGTCTCCTTGTCGGCAGATCCCGTCAGCAGGACAACAGAATCCGGCGTGAGCGCGTACTTGGCGTAGAACTCAAGATGGTCCATTTCCCGCTGATTAAGGACAGTAACGTTGATGTCAAAGAATAGCGTCAGAGGTTCCTCCCTCATCTTCTGGAGCAGGGAGCTGTCCGCCGGCGCCGGTATCGTATCCCTCACGATGCGGATCACCTCTTTGTCGACATACTCGGTATCGCCCTTCACGTAAATCGGCTCGTTACGACGGAACCCCTGGCGGCCCAGACGAACCACCAACCCTGCGGTGACGGAAGGGAACACAATCACTCCCCCTCTTTCACGGTAAGCCGTCTCGCGAGCTGCAACGGCGCTGGCCTCGACGTACAAATCGACGCGCTTTCCCAAACGGAGCCCATTATGGATGCCCGCACCAACCCCCGGCTCAAGATGCCATCCTTCTCCCTGTGAGGTATAGATGGCGCTCGCCCGAAGGTAGGGTACGATATCCCAGAATCGGTGTTCGTTGTAATGGAAGGAATTGAACATGCTCCACATCACATCGAAGTCGGCGTGGCCGAACCAGAACGCATTGCGTCCGGAGAACCACCCGGTTTCAGTCCCGTTAGGAACATTGCGATAGCCCAGGGCTCCCACCCTCAGTCCGAGTCCGGGCAGGATCCACTTCCCGAAGGACAGCTCAGCGGCGGGTGCCACTCTTCCGAATCCGGAGTTGAAGACGGTATTCACACCGCCGCCACCCTGGACGAACCAGTTCTCCTGGAAGGAGGACGGAAGGTAGCCCTTACGTTCTTTCTTCGGGGTGTCGGTCGTTTTGTCAGCGGCGGCCGCCTGAAGGGCGACCAGAGCCGCGAAGAAAAAGACAATAGTTCTCTTCATAGGTCAACAGCTTTTGCGAACACGAAGGCCCGCTGTTTAAAATTAGCTCCCGGACAGGCGGTCAGGCCCGCCCGGGAGGGGTTGAATAAACTATCAATATTTATTATACCGTCTCACGACGTTTTTTTACATGAGAGAAAATGTGATTGGAGAAGGGCAACTAAAAGAGGGTTGCTTCATCCTCCGAAGTCTTGGTGTTTTGTTTAAGGGATTTGATAAAATAGCCTTTCTGTCCTCCTCTTCCGTTTCTGATCATGAATTCGTATATACGGTTCATGGCGTCCAGAAGGCCATTGCCATAGATTTTCTTTGCAACGTTGAAGGTCTCGAAGTTCCGAGTTAACTCAACCTTGGTGAATGCGAGTTTGTCTTCCCTGGTCAACCAGGTTATCTCTTCAGATGTGAGTGACATGCCTATATGGATCCGTCCATGAGAAAGTTTTTTGTGCTCAAGCGCAGGATCGCGAAAGGCAGGGTTGTTTTGAGGTGTAAAAACGATTCCGACGTATTCCTTGGAACCGGATTTCTTGTAGGGTTTTGCTGTAAATGTTACAGGTGCTTTTTCTTTGAGTTCTTGAGATGCTGGGTATATGATACGTTTGAGGAAATTGGTGTTGTCTGTGTACTTGTCTTTTAGGTTGAATTGAGTCTTAAGCTGGTCGAAAGTGATTTCTTGGGCCCCGAGTTTATTGCTGGCCATCATGTAGAACCGAACACTGTAAACGGATTTGAGGCTCAACGCCGTAAACAACTCATATTCGGAATACCCAAGTTTGACATTCATTATTTTGTTCCAGATGTCTGGATGTACATTCATAATAAGAAGCCTATCCTTCTTGACGTACTCTACCTTGTTCAGAAAAGGCTGTAGGATCCAACCCGTCTCCGTCTTTGTCTCAATCGTCTTCTTAATGAGGTTTTCCGCGGCGGCCTTCAGCATGAGCTCGTGGCCACCCATGTCGATGGGCAGGTTATTCAGACTGAACGCCACCTGCACGTCCTGCGAATACAACGGCATGTCGTCGACGGCCCTCCCCTTTTCAATGTTTTCCGCGAAATGACATTTCAAATCATGCTGCGCGGATGCAATGAGGATGATAATTATCTGCATCTCCATCCTCGTCACATTGAAATGTGCATCCGTTATAAGCGAGGACTGAAGAATGTCGATGTTCTTATCAAGAGCTGGGAGTCGTCTTTCCATGTGGTTTTCGCAAAAATGTTGGGATTCTCAATAAGAAAGAACAGACGTTAACGTTTGAGACGGGAAAGTAATCAATGAAAAACACAGGTCAGACGATACTGGACGCAGGTTTTCATCGTAGATTTCTACCATTTTCGCAAAAATGTTGGGATAGATTTCGTTTTTGCAAAAATGTTGGGATTCCTTCGCAAAATTGTTGGGATAGGCCCGAAAATCCCGCAAAAATGTTGGAATACGCTTCGCAAAAATGTTGGAATACGCGCATAACTGGCTGTTGCTCCACAACTTGCGAGAACGTCGACAAACGCATAATGAAAACATAACTAATATATAATTATAATAATTATACATCAGCTTTGAAAGGGAGGAGGAATTCTCCATGCGGTAGACCATGGGGCGGGAACCTACCATTTTGCACAGAAAGGACACGATTTGGTATGAAGAGGATCGCATCATGAGAATTGGTCGATGAACTGGGCCAGCTTCTCGGTTTCGACGACGTTGTCGATAGGTACGGTTAATTCCTCCGTTTTGTCGGCTGCGGTAAGGATCACCAGCGACACAACAGGTGTGTTATCGATCACACTCATGCTCCGGATAGCACCGCAGCTTTCCGGAAGATCGCTTGAAGGGTAGAAGGAAACGACAGATGAATTGTTGAAAAGTTTCTCTACGCTGGAAAGATGGGAGTCAATTTCGTGCTTTTTCACGATATCTTTCTTGACTTCCTCTCGTAGGTTTTCACGAAGACTTGCAAGTTCTTGTAACAAGTCCTGAATATGAATAGCTTTTTCTCTCATGTTCGGGCAAAGTTAAACTTTTTTCTTCAAATTGCAAATACTTTTATATTTTGTATATTGGATTTTATGAAAGTCCGGACTCACTGAGTAGTTGCGACAGGATTGCGGGCTCAATTACGTAGTATTTGGAAAGGTTTTTATAGACTTTATTGGCATCACCAATCTGCCTTGCTTTGGCAACAATCTCGTCCCAATTAGGGTCATTTTTAGTGAGAGGCGGCAGTGATGCGTTGGTATTATCTTTATTGGATTTCGGTTCAGGTGTTATTGTAGGGGCCGTGATAGGAGCATTCTGCGAAGTTTGCATTTGGATGCCATTCATCGGAAACAGATTGCAGAGCGCTTCTTTTTTTGCAGAATCATTTGCCTGGACAATATTTCCGGAGTTGATTTCCGCATAGCCCTTGCTAGTGATGAAGCCCTGTTGATTGGCAATGACAATCTTGCAGATGATATACAGAGCTGTTCCGATCTGTTGGATATCGTTATCAAAGTGAAGGGTCGCGTTGTTCTCATGGGATGCGTTAATGGCTGCTTCCAGCATGGAATTAAGAGACTGGCCATCGTTCGGATGGTGCTCCCGTACACTTTTTTGAATGTTAAGAAGGAGTGTATTGTTTGTAGTATTATCCATTGTAAAAATGAGTTTTATCGGGCCAGATGATTCCAGCCCGATATTGTTATTTGTTTGGTTTGTCCTTTATCTGACGATTTCGTCAAAAGGATTAACCTCTCCTTCTTCGGGAGTTGCGATGGAAGGGATGGCGGTTCCGCCGGCGTTAATCAGGTGTGCCTGGATTTCCGCTGTCATAGCAGCAATAGCATCGCGAGTGTTGACATTTACTGGAATGTCCGCCCAGGGGAGCTTCTCTCCATTGAGGTAGAGGGTGGCGTTAGTGTACTGGATACCGTCCTTCTCTTTGGGGTAAGGCTGAATTTTTACCTTTTTACCGATCAAGCTACCTGTTGTGGCAAGGCCACTTTTTAGAGAGCGGATGATATTCGGGCCGGCGCTGGACTGGAGAGGCACTTCGATAACGTAGGTTTCATCCTCTTCCTTGTCGATCATGGTCACGTAGAGGTAGTCGATCAGTTTGGTTCGGATGGTTTTATTTACAACCTTGAGAGCGAGAAGATTGCCTTCAACGGCCATGACAGATTTGGGTTCCTGATTTTTTCCCATATACTTTTGAAGTTGGCCGTAAGCAATGTTCAGGTATATAGGGCGTTTGTCGTAAACCATTGGATATTGTTTTATTATTGTTAAAAATGGAAACTGTCTTTTGTGTAGTCTCGATTCAGCGAGGGGCGCACAAAAGACAGTCTTCATAGTGGGTTAAGCACTATAAATTTAGCACTTTCCGGAAAGAAATGCAATATCTAATGTGAAATATTGGTTCGATAAAGAATTTCTACTGGAGAAGTTTCATCTTCAGGGTGACAGAGATGATGCTATCGCGGGAGTCTTCATGTCCCTGGCTGGCCGCCATCTTGTAGAGGCTGACCGCCTCCTCGTAGATTCGTTTTCGATAGGCATTAACGTTGTATCGGTTCTTTCGTCCGGAGATCTTGAAATCGCCCTCGTCTGCCAAAAGGCTGAACATAATACCGGCATTATAGATGAGTTCGGTTTGCTGTCGTACGGTCTTAGCAAGTTCTTCTTTCTGGGCAAGAAGCAAGGCGTTCTGTCGTTGGATAGTATCCTTCTGTGTGGAGATTACCTCCTTCTGCGAGTGGATTGTATTTTCGTGTTCGGAGAGAGTCTGTCTCAGCAAAGAGATTTCCTTCTCTTGGTTATTGACGGTCTCTTTCAGTTCACGGATGGTCGTAGTGGCGATGGCAAGGTCTTTATTGATTTTTCTAGCCCTTGCCGCCTGTTTCTCCAAGTAGGCGATCCGTTCCTTGATGGACGCGAGGTCTTCCTTCACCAGGTCCAGATCCGTCAACGGAGTCTCGCCGGTATGGAGACGGATACGTGTTGTCTGGTTGCAGATTGATGCCAACTCGGAGAGAACGTAGCTGAGCTCCTTATTCTGTTTGTTGTAGTTTTCCTGCAGAGCGCTGAGCGAGGAACGCAGTTCGCTGTTCTCCTCCTCTGCCGCGGTCAGCTCCTCCCTGGGTACCAGGGGGAAGGTTCCGTTAGTGCACGATACGGCAATGCTCGCCGCGAGTGCGAAAAGAATTGCATGAATTGTCTGTTTCATATTGATTGTGTATTTTGGTTACAATAATAGAGAGCCATCCGGCCCTATAGTTCACCACTTGGGCTATAGGACTGGATGACTCTTGTTGAAATGTACGTGATTTAATTATCCCGTTATCGCGGTTTAATGATTAGGCGACTTAACTATTGTTCCATTTTGTATTCGGCCGCTTCAATCAGAGCTTGCTCGTATGCTTCCCATTCTTTTTCCGGATTGAAGTCGTTCTGGTACTCCGGATCAAACGGGGATTTCCCAAGATTGGGGTTCATGTATTTTATTGCCATAGTATTTCTGGTTTTGAGTCCGATAGAAAAGGCCGTCCAAACCAGTTGACAGACATGGTGTGTCTGTTGGTTTGGGCAGCCTTCGGGAGATTATCTTCCGCAGATGGAGCGGAAGTCGCACATGGCGCAGACATGTTTGTCCTGGGTCCGCTTCCACGGGATGTTGGTATCGGCTATCTCGGTGAGGACCCCATGCAGGCGCTCCTTCACCATCTCGGAGAAGGCGGGGCTTTCCTCAACATCGGGCAGCGGTTCGGTGAGGAGCTTCGCCGTGGAGTAGATGCTGTTGACGAGCTCCTCGTCACCGCGGAGGATATCCTTGTGTGCGAACACCCCGTACAGGTACATCTGCAGGGCGATCTTAGGGCGTCCGGTGTTCGTATCACCAAAGAGCTTGTCCACTACCTGTTCTGCGTTACCGTCATTGATGAGGATGTCATCATCCTCAACATGGCCGGTCTTGTAGTCGACGATACGGACCTCCCCGGGGCGGTAGCTGTCAATACGGTCGGCGAAGCCGATGATCTTGAACCCGTCAATCTCCGTGCTCAGATACCGTTCCAGTCCGAGGATACGGAAGCCGCGGGAGCCTGACTGCCGGAGGAGCTGCAGGTCATGATTCAGAGCTGCTTTGACGTACTGGAAGACGACCTCTTCGATGACGAGGTTACGTCCTTCCACGTCAAGGGTCTTTGCGACGACGCAGATGCCGCTGCGGATGACCGTGTGGAGGAACTCCTCATTGGAGAGCAGTCCTTGGATATCCTCGGGGGTTACGAGTTCCTTTCCCTTATAGAGCTGCTCCATGCAGCCATGGAAGAGCGTACCGAGCATAGCGGCGTCCATGGACTCCGTCACGTCCTCCTCGGTCCTCAGTCCCTTGACGGCCTGGTAGTAGAACTTCGCAGGGCATGCGAGGTAGCTCTGCAGGGCGGAAGCGGACAGGTGACGTTCTACGCGCAGCGACTCGATGTCCTCGCGTGTCTTCTCGATGGTCTCCTCTTCCGCCACCGTCTCCACGGGGGCAACGGCGGTCATCCTCTGCAGAGGAAAGCGGAAGTGGTACTCCAGCTGCTTGATGTAACGGCTCTCCTCTCCGGAGAGCAGCCCTTCGGTGCGGCTGTCGTAGACCATCCATACGTTCTCCGCCCGTTGCAGGAGACGGTAGAAGTAGTAAGCCCAGACGGCATCCTGGTACTCCAGTGTCGGCAAGCCGAACCCTTTGCGAAGCTCCGGAGGGATGAACGAATCGGCGGTGCTGCGGTGCGGGAACAGATCTTCGTTGGCCGACAGGATGACCACGTTCCGGAAGTCCAGTGCTCGGGTCTCCAGCGTACCCATCACCTGGAGGCCCTTGAAGGCGTCACCCTCGAAGGGCACGTTCTCGCTGCGAACGAGCCCGTCCAGTAGGCGGAGCCATGTCGCAGGAAGGATATCCAGATCGAACGCCGACAGGGCATCGACGGCGTCGAGGTAACGGGCCGTGAACTCGGTCTCCATGTCCGTATGGACGGAGTAGGTGTTGTCGTCCTCCGTCAGTCCGGCCAGACGTTCGCCGATGAAGAGGAGGAGGCTGCGCAGCTCGCGGCCGATGGCCTGGTTCTGTGCGGAGGCAGCGGCCGTCGCGTTCACGAGTGCACTGCTCTCGAGCGTGACGGGGTGGAAGAAGGTATCCAGGAGGGCCGTGCCGTTGAGGCTGGCCATGGGGATGTACTGCTGGGCGTCCTTCAGGACGCGGTCGATGAGCGCCTGGCTCTCGGAATCAACCAGGGAACGGAAGATGCTCGACGAGAAGATCTCGCGGACGCACTTGTGATAGAAGTAGACGGTTCCGTCCTTGACTCGCAGTGTCAGCTGCAGCATCCCGACGGCTTTCATCAGCGAGTAGATGGCGCTTCCGGTCATCGGGTAGCCCATGGTGATGTTCACATCGTCGTATGAGGCGGGGATGGCCGAGACCAGGGGCATGAGGAGCTTCTCGTCCGGGAGGACGATAGCCGTCTCCTCGGGAGCGCCGGCGTACTCGGAGAGGATCTGCGGCGCCAGCTTCGTCTGGCCGACCGACGAGGGGACGCTGACGACCCGCACGCGGGGACGGCGCAGGGGCTCGTCCCCATCCAGGGGGAAAGCCTGCGGGAACTCCTCGATGTTCTTACGGAGGAAGAAGGAAGCCTTGTTACGGCCGTCGCGGATCTCCTTCGAGGAGAAGTCCCAGACGAACTGTGCCAGGCCCTCGTTGCGCATGGCGCGCAGCAGCACCTTCTCGCACTCGTTGAGGGCGTTGAGGCCGACAAAGACGAACTGGTTGTATCGTGCGTAGTCCTTGTCCAGGAGACCGCGGACGTTGAGGCCGCCCTTGATGGTCTCCGCGATGGAACGGTAGATCTTACCCTCGTAGGCCATGCCGGAGGCGTAGAGTGCCTCGTTGAAGCGGCGGTACAGCGGTCCGAGGATGTTCCATACGCGGAGGAAACGCGCTTTGATCCGGTCATCATCCGTGTTCATGTCAACGGTCAGATGGCCGTTGCGGTCACGGAAGTGGGCAAGGAACTGCTCGATGGCCTTCCGCTGGTTCTCCGTGAGGTACTGGTACGTATCCTGGATGGCGCGGAAATCCGTCACGTTGACGAAGATCTTCTCTGCATCGGCGAGGTACTTGTCGACGTTGTCGAAGTCCGACAGCATGACGCCACCCCAGTGGATGAACTCATCCAGGGACTCAGCCTGCTCGTTAAGCTGGCGGTAGCACTCGTAGAGCTTCAGCAGCAGGGGGATGCGTCCGGTCGTATCGACTCCGTACACCTTCTGGAAGAAGTCGTTGATGGAGACGTATCTCCCGATCCCGTGGAGGGACTCCCCTGCTCCGTTGATGCGTTCGCTCATCTGTTGTCTCAGATGGAGTGCGGAGCGCTTGTTGGGGAGGATGAAGACGGTCTTCTGGAGGGTCTCCGGATGGATGGCGTAGTGGTCGATGACCTGGGTAAGGAGGGATTTCATGATGATATCGCGTTTTACTTGTTGACTTGTTTGATGACGAGGTCCCACACCTGCAGGAGCTCCCCTTCGGTGAGGCTCTCGCAGTGGGGTTGGGCCGGACGGGAGTAGCTGTCGGTCGTGAGGTAGATGCGGCCGGCGTATTTGCCGGTGCGGTTCACCGACACCCTCTTCAGCTCCTGGATGGTGCAGTGGGCATCGTCCGAGTAGATGGTGGGAAAGCCGACGCGGCTGTCCTCGGTCATCGTGACGGCGCCGCCGTTCGCCTCCAGCAGCTCGATGATGGCTTTCTCGATGCGGAGCTTGACGTCCAGCTGAAATTGCTTCAGGCTACTGATCGTGGTGCCTGGTGTACTGAAATCAATCGTGTTCATGACTATGAAGAATAAATAGTTTCCGGGCTTCCTTTCGGGCCCGCATGGGGTGTCCGAAAGAAAACCCGGAAGACTGATTCAGCGTAACGAGAACAGGACCACCGATGGCGGTAGTCCTGTAGTTGTTTTGTTATTTGTAGTGACCTTTCATGGAAAGGATGTAAACCAAGACCAGTTCTCCGTCCACGGAGTAGATGATGCGGTCTGTCTTGTTGATCCGGCGGGACCACTTCCCGGAGAGATTGTGTTTGAGTGGTTCAGGTTTCCCCATTCCGGTGTATGGGTGTTCCGAGATATCCTTCAGGAGAGTCTTAATCTTCTCGGTAGTCTTCTCGTCGGTACGTTTCCACTCATCAAAGTCTCGTCGTGCACAGGGAAGGAAGGCAATCTTATAGCTCATCGACGTTCACGATTTCGTAGTTGCCATTCTTGATGTCTTCTTCTCCCTTCTTGATTTCTTCAACCAAATCAGGTTGAGACATGATATATGCTGTTTCTACCATGGCTTCGTATTCTTCCAAGGAGAGTATGACCACAGCAGAACCGTTCCCGCGGTTAACAATCACGTTATCGGAGTCATTGACGACCCTGTCAAGGTATTCTTTGAGGTTCGATCTCAGATCGGTGTAGTTCGCTGTAATCATAATACGTACTTAAATAAGTACTGCAAAGGTAAAGAATTAATATCGTATATACAAATCCCGCCCCCTCTCCCACTATAGCGGGAGTATGGGGGCAGGGAATTAGAACAGTGTCGGCTCTTCGATGATGACATCCTCCGTCTCCGCATGCGAGGGCGCCGGAGCCTGGTCCGCCATGGGGGCACCGTCCTCCTGGATGAACTGATCCTTGCGACAGGTCCGGAAGGTCAGGCGACGCTTCGTGTCAGCTTCGGAGCAGACGTACCGCACCTGGATGGGAACGGGACCGCCGGTACTGCGCTCCAGGGTGGAGAAGTCGTAAGGCTCTCCGCCGGAGTAGTCCTGTCCATCGACGAAGGCGTACAGCAGGTGTGCGATGCTCTTCGCAGGGACGTCCTTCCCGTTCGCCACGGCGTCGACCACGCTCTTAGGCGGCTTCGCCGCAATGACCTTCAGTCCGCAGCGGGCGCGGGTCATGGCGACATAGAAGACGTTGATGTTGTCGACGGCCTGCTGGGAGCGTTCCCGGATGTAGTCTTCCTTGAAAAGGCTATTCATGGACGTATCGGAGAGGCTCGTGCGGAACCGCTTGCCGGCGATGCGACCAAGGGCGGTGCCCTCCGTGCTGGGGGCGCACCAGTAGGACGTGGGTTTATACAGTGTCACTTTCTCAGCGTACGGGAAGATGACGTAGGGGAACTCCAGTCCCTTGGACTTATGGACGGTCATGATACGGACGGCGCTGTTCCCCTCAGGGGAGGCGATCTTTGGCTCGGCGTCGGCCCAATCACTAAGCATCGCTGCGAGGTTGTTCCCGTTCTTCGAGGTCCACTCCTGCAGCCAGTCCATGAAGGCCTGGATGAAAGCCGTCTCAGAGGCGAAGAGCTCAGGTGTAGCGTCCTTCAGTTCAGTGAGGACGCTTTCCGCGAGATCGGTCAGGCAGTGGTACCGGGTCGGTGTGTTCAGCGACAGCTCCTTCGCGAGGAACCCTTCTACGCTGCCGCCCTGCGCCCGCGTGGGGTTATCGACGACGGCGAGCTGACTCACCAGACGACGTACGGTGACGGAGCTCTTAACATACAGCGAATCGTCGCTGATGACGGGGATTCCTTCTGCGATGAGCCTCTCGGCGATGGCTGCGCCTTCGGCGTTGCCTCTGACGAGGATGGCGATATCGCTGTGATGCGCACCCTGAGCGACGACCTGGTGGATGGAGCTCACCACCTCGGAGAGTTCGTCGTCGGCAGTCTCGACGAAGCGGATATCTACCATGCCGGGAGCTCCGTCCTTCGTGCGGGGCTGTTGGATGACATCACCGTAGATGGAGCGGACGCTGTCCAGGGCAGCGGGGTTGTTCCCTACCAGACGGTCGATCTCCGCCGCGGCGTAGGGGAAGAAGTCATTGTTGAACTTCACCACCTCGCGGCAGGTGCGGTAGTTGCCGTCCAGTACCGTGATATCCTCGGCCGGGACGTGGAACTGCCTCTGGAGCCGGCTGTCCAGGAGGTCCCACTGCGACCCTCTCCATCGGTAGATGGATTGCTTGACGTCGCCCACGACCAGGTTGTCCTTCCCCTCGGCATCGCTGTTCTGGAGCAGCGGGAGGAAGTTGTCCCACTGGATGCCGGAGGTGTCCTGGAACTCATCCAGGAGGAAGTCCTCGAAACGGACACCGAGTTTCTCGTAGAGGAAGGGCGTGTCCGTCCCGTCAATGATATCGTGCAGGATGGTGTTCGTGTCCTCGATGGAGATGACACCGCGTTCCTTCTGAACCTCAACGAAAGCCTTCCGTAGTTCACCGGCCAGGCCGAGTCCGTAGATTTGCCCGTCAATGGTCTTCGCAGTGGCGTATTCCTTATAGGGTACCTCGAACAGAGCCGTGAAAGCCGAGAGGGGCCCATCGAGCACCTCGATGGCCATGGGCAGGAGGGATGCTTTCGTCTTGGGGAACCATTTCTCAGGATCCGCAGCCTTGTCCATGAAAGACGGCGTGGGCGGGACGATAAGATCGCGTTCGCCGACGGTGGTGTAGTCGTAGATAGCCTTGAGGAAGCCCCTGTTGGTATCCCCGGCGCTGAGGCTGCTCGCATTCAGAGCGGAGACGACTGCTTCGGCCGCCTCCTTGACGGATGCCGTGAAGTGGGTGACGATGGTCCGGCATTCCTGACGGAGCTCCTCGAGGTTTTCCTGGGAAAGGAGGATATCGCGGGTATCCTCCGCGACGATGCTCGTTGCGAGGTCGCGGAGACGCTTGTCGAGGGTGAAGCGTCCGGTGGTCTCCAGATCGCTCCTCACCCCGCGGATCACCCAGTCCAGGAGGGGCCGGTTCTGCGTGGAGAGGTTCTCCATCACGCGGTCCACGGCCTCGTCCACGAGCGAGTCCTTGTCCAGCTCCACCTGGTAGGAGGTAAACTGGCCGATCTCACGCGAGAAGGCGCGCAGGGTCTGCTGGAAGAACTTATCAATCGTGGAGACGGCGAAGCTGCCCCAGTCGTGCAGGATGCCGGTCATCATCGCCTCAGCCTTGCGCTTGGCATCGGCTCGGGTCGCGAGGACCGAGGGCACGAGAGCGTCGATGTAGGGTGAGTGGTCGGGATCCGTGGCGAGCGTGTAGAGTTCGCGAAGGATGCGCCGCTTCATCTCGTCGGTTGCCTTATTGGTAAAGGTCACGGCGAGGATATGCCGGTAGGCATCGGGGCTGTCGGAGCTCAGCAGAAGGCGGATGTATTCCTTGGCGAGGTTGAAGGTCTTGCCGGAGCCGGCGGAGGCCTTGAGGATTTTCATGCTCATAGGACAGAGTGATTATTGATTCTTGGGTTCTTCTGTTTCGTAGTAAGTCCCGCACCAACCGTCCGCATCATCAAGCAGAGAGATGGCCATCCGACGGTCTTCGGCAGTGGAGAAGGAATATGTTTGAAAAGATCCTTCCAAAGCGCCTTCTTTGAGCTTCTTCCGGACCGTACTCATCTTGAGCCTGGACGCAAGACTCGACGCTTCTTCGCCGAAGACGACATGGAGCTTGTAGGATTTAGTGCTTGCCATAGTAGGTTAATTTGATTGAAGAATAATAAAAGGGGGCGGCCTGTTTCACCGCCAATAGTGGTCGGAGAAACAGACCGTCCCCTGTGTTTGTCTTATTAGCGCTCGGAGAGGACCACGCCCTCTCCTTCGGGTTCAAGCTCGCCTCCGTCATACAGACGGATGACTGTTTCGAATACCTTCACGACCTCCTCGATGACATCCGGGCGGCAGTCGGAGAGCGAGCAGAAGTCGTTTTCACCTTCCCCGCTGAAGGAGATGGAGGGCTCGCCATCAGGACCAAGGTAGATCTCGTCGAGGGTCATCGCATCGAGATGTCCCGGATAGGACTCCGAGGTGCGGATGACTGGGGCGGAGATGACATTCCCACTGGTTGCTTGCTCTGCCTCCCAGAGGCGAACGGCACTCAGTCGCCGGTTAGCAAAGACCGTCTTGATATAGGTGGAAGCCTTGTAGACGAGAAGGTCACGAAGACGTTTGCAGTGAGCAAGGACGTCGTTGTAATCCTGCAGCATATCCGGCTCTTTCATTTTACCTTCCATATTACTTTTTATGATTATATTCCCAACCTTTGTGATTGTCTTGTATGTTGTTTGGAAGGATTAGCAATGAGAAACGCCAGCTTGAGGCATAAGAGGCGAATCGACCTCCTTCGCAAGCACCTTGACGCTGCGGGCTCTCACCTCTGTTGTAATGCGTTCGGTGCCTTCGCCGTCTATATAACGTAGCGTACGAATACTACCTTCCACTTCTACGATGGCTCCCTTCTTGACGTCTTCGGGAACGATAGTTTGTGTTTTCGTGTTCCAGGCGCCGACATTGAACCAGGTGGGGTTGATATAGTTGTTCCCTTCCCGATCACGGTATGTTTCCTCAGTGACAACGCTAAAAGAAACGGCCGTGACATTATTTGCAGGGGTATCATTGCGTCTTCCGACGATGCCACGGATGATAATTTTGTTCAAGAATTCCATTTTGACGATTGTTATTGTTATGATGAATTATTGTTAGCTCGTAACCTCAACCAGCCCCTTCCCCGCTTTATGCAGGAACTCTTCTATTCCAGCGTACTTGATAACCCGTGTCGCCGCGCGTTCTTCCTCGTCGTAGTAGTCGGGATAATCGCCGAATGCCTTCCGGAGGCTGTCCTTCGTCAGGGCAGCCACTGGTGTCGATTGTCCTTCGGGATTCAGGAGCAGGCCACGGGCATCGGAGCCGGGCACCCGGTTGACGGTGGCCAGTTCG
>Ga0265300_10000311_pt1 | contig 50629 bp, 39 predicted proteins | sample AusTroGonzalo_MG_FD_193482 | JGI IMG/M metagenome (GOLD analysis project Ga0265300, IMG submission 193482) | Bovine rumen microbial communities from tropical cattle in Woodstock, Queensland, Australia - Gonzalo_03 | ecosystem: Host-associated > Mammals > Digestive system > Stomach > Rumen ... | reverse complement strand
TGCTATGTGCTCCTAATTGCGCTATTGATGTACGGTGTCATGTGGTACCTCAATAAGAGACGAACCAACAAGAGCGCTGAAAAAGAGAAAGAAATACTGGAAGAAGAAGTATTGGAGGAAGAAATAACCCAGGAGGCATCCGTAACCCAGGAGGAATCCGTAACCCAGGAGGAATCCGTAACCCAAGAGGGACGATGTTTGGTTGACAAAACGGAATAGAATTGTTAAAAAATCAACCTTCAACCGGCAAACCTTCTGCATATCTCTGTCAGTACAGTCCGTAAACACTTGAATGTGGTTTGATGAAAACATCAGTCAAGTTGAATATTGTTGCGCTGCCTTATTATGAGGCGGGGGAATGCCTGAGCGAGTTTCTCACTGAGGCTCAGGGGCGTGCCATGACGCTAAGACCCGATCCTGCCAACGATGTGGACGAGCACGCCATTAGTGCTTATGACTGGCAAGGTCGGCATGTGGGATTCGTTGCCCGTCATGACTTGGAGGACGCCTTGCAGACACTGCGTGGCAGTGGGCGACGCTCTTTGAGAGGACATGTCTGTGAGGTGATTGCCGACCATAAGTGTGTGGTGTTTGAGTGCCATGAGAAAACGCTGGGCGAAGCGGTGAGCCTGTATCCTGAAGCGCACTATCTGGAATGGAATTACACGGGTCCCGTGCTGAAACCCATGCAGGAAATGGCGACACTGGACTATATGATGGACGAGATTTTTGAGCGGTTGGACGAGCGGGAGAGCTGGAGCGATGCAGGACTGGATGATTTCGTGGCGCTGTGCATGAGGTTTTGTGCGCTGTCGAAATATGACTTGAGTGGTGAGATGAGCGATTATCGCCGTCGCCTTTGTCTGAAGCTGATGGAGACGAAGAATGACGGGTTGCTTCCTTTGGTGAGTGAACTGAAAATGGCGTATGGGCGCGCTGGTCGCGAGACGCATGGAGGCGATGTGATGGAGTACTGGATGCGCGTGCTGTCGGACATCAAGATTGTCCGTTCGCTGTTAGTCCATCGTCAGGAGTATGATTTGGAAAAGATTCACAAACAGCTGTTGCAGTTCCCTGAGGCGATGTATGAAGAATGGTTGGAGAACCGAGAGTGCTTTGTCACTAAACTTCTCTATATGCATATTCCGCGTGAGGTATTGTGGCGGTTTATATCGGGCATTGCTTTCTATGACACCATGACTGCCCGCAACAAGGCAAGTGAGGAACAGGCACAGCGTGAAGCCGATAAGACTGGCTATGAAAGTCCTGTGTCTCTGAGCACGGAAAAGGGTCAGAAGATTGACTTCATCCGCATCATCAACGTGATGTACGAACAAGGACGGTTCAAGGGCAAGGAAGGTGAGAAGGTGACGAAAAAGACAGTTTTCACAACCATAGGAAAGGCTTTGAACCTGGACTTGAGCGATTACGACAAGGACTTGTCGCGCTCGTTGTCGGACAGCACCAAACTGGAGAAGCACACCAAGGTGTTCGAAGACATGAAGCAGAAAATGATTGAAATCTGGAATTCAAAATAAACTTGCTCCTTGCCCGTTTTGACACGAAAAATCCCGCTCACCAGTAAAATTCTGTGTTGATAATAGGAAGAAAACCAATAAAACCTCTTTTGTTCAGCATAAGACCTTGTCTTTGATGCTGTGTCTGCATCCCCTTCCTTGTGAGCCAGCTCACAGATAAAAGCCTGCATCCACATCATTTCATCCTTATCAGGATTACAACCTGCCCAAAAGAAAAACAGTGAAAACCGAATACAATACAAAACAAACAAGTTTGCTTTTATTGACTCCGTCGAGCTAAAGGTTGTTGAGGTGCATCCTGTTTTGCGGGAACCGAACACCCCGCTATCGCTAAAAAATGAACGAAGTACAGTCAATTGGATTTCCACATATTTTTCACTGTTTTTCGCTCAGTGCTGCAAGCCGTAGGCTATTCTAAGATGTCGGACAAGGACTGTTATGCTGGCATGAACAGGGTTTGGAACGATGGCTTAGAATGAGGCTCATAGAGCATACGGCACAGAGCGTGGTTTTCTATGGTTTTTGTTTTTTACAGACACAGGTTTATGCGAGTGACACGAAAAATCCCGCTCCTTTTGAAGAGAACGGGATGATTTGAGATAATTATTGTTAGCACAGTTCTTCCTCAGCGAGGCAAAGAGGAGTCCTCGTGATTCAATGGTACTCACCAATACGTGATTTCATAGGTAACGTCGCCGCTGTATGTTTCGACTTCTATAGACGTCTTTGCCTCAAGCGGTCGCCCCATTGCATCCTTTTTGATTACTTGATGTTTCCTGGGTAACGTAGGGGTTTCGCTGAAAAAGAGAACTAATGGAGGATATATCTCTGTGCCGTCCTGTGTGAACGCCCTACCCTCCTGATTATACATAAAGGTCTGTTCTTCCTCGTCGCTTTTGATGCGTGAGATTCTTCCGTTCTCATAGAACAAGGAGCCAATCTTTTCCTTCTTCTGATTTTCAGTTCTATAGACGATGGTCTCATCACCAATCTGTTGGTAAGAGAACGTAGAATGAAAGAACTCTGGTATCGTTGGTTCTTCCTCGCCATAGCCCTCGCTCACCACGTCACATTTCTCTGCCCGACCATCCTTCATCGACAGAGTTCCCGTATCGCCATGATCGGTAAAGACAACAGTCGTCAATTGTCCGTCGCGGTCAAAGTGATAAGTATATCCGAAGCCTGCTTCAAAACCAAACTCCACACTTTTGACGCCCTTGCTAAATCCAAGCACCTGAGCATCAGAAGGTTTTGTTGTTTGGCTATTTGCTATAACAGGAATAGCTAATAAAAGCAACAATAACATTTTCTTCATATCCTTCATCTTTTTAGTTTTATTGATTAATCATGAATCATAGAGATAATTCTCCAAGACTTTTTAAGTTATTAACTCCATACAATGCATGAGTTTCGCTATAATACACCATGGCTTCAGGAATGGTTGCAGGAACACTATTTCTCTTTCTTCTCATTATGTAACTATCATTTTCTCTTAGCCACTCATTAAAAATATACACATCATTAACCGGTGGTTTTTTGTTTGTTCTATTCTCAAGAAATTTCTCACCAACACCTATGTTAGCAAGTACACTTGTGATGATATTCTCACAGATTCTCACATCTAACTCGCTGGCTTTCTTATTAACTATTGTACCACTCCCACATGAAACAGGTCTTGCCACAATGCAGTTGCAAAAATACGACTATTTTCGTGGAATTACTACATAAAAGAGGAAAAATTTACTTATCGGAATGCTTTTTTCTTGAAAATCGGTGATCTAAACTTTCTAAAATCGATCTAAATTGATCTAAATAATTTGGTCTTCTCGAAACGATCTCTGACCTTTGTGGAAAAAAGAAATCGCGGAAATGAGTTGAAAACGAACACAGATCGCACGAACCTTTAGCTCGACGGAGTCAATGACCCGAATTAAAGATAAACAAAAACAAGAAAAACTCTGCCCTATTCTACTTGCTCTGCGAGCATCATTCCAAGTTGCCGTTCAAGTTCTGTTCATGCAAGCATGACATCCCTTGTTCCGACACCTCAGAATAGCCTACGGCTCAGTAGCGCAGGGCAGCAAAAACATCGCTGTCGCTTAAAAAAAACCGGAGCAGTGAGGGCAGAACTAAACTGGTTTGAGTTTTGCCGAGTCGTGACGGTTTAAGGCTACAGCCAAACCCCATCCGGCTTGTTGGAAAGTTATACTGTGTTCTGTTTTCATTGTTTTTGCTTTTGGGAAGGTTGAATCCTGATAAGGATGAGAGGATGTGGATGAAGGCTTTTATCTGGGTGCTCGCACACAAGGAAAAGCATGCAGACACAGCATCACAGACGGAGTCTCAACCTAAACAAAAGAGTTCTTTATGGTTTTTGTTCTTCTCAATATTCGTAAGATTTGTGTCATTCGTGGGCGAAAAAATCTGTGTTATCCGTGGTATCTGTGTGAGATATAAATAAGAACATTAGAAAATGAGTAATCCTGCATTCATGTTCGTCTGCTTCGAGGGAGAGCGACGGGAACTGAGGTCGCTATATGGTATAATGAAACGACTGCAAGAGAGAAAGACTCCTCTGGTGAAAAACGGTTTCCATGAGCCGAGACGGTGGTTGGGCAATTTGGTAACAAGGCTCGGAGGCGATATAAGCAATGTGTATTGCAGGGGAACTTGGAGTGACTTGAGGCTGTCAGAGAATTGCCTTTCCTTCTTCACGGAAACAGCTTGGCAACCACCAGTCACCCTGCTCAAACTGATTCAGAAGTGCTATCCATCGGTGAGTTTTTACTTTGAGGCAGAGGGAGATGATGGGGATACATATCTGACGAATGATGCGGAAGGAAAGTATTTCTCCAGTCGGTATATCGTTGACTGCGAACCAGATATGGAATACTTCAACACGATAGAGGAGGCTAGTAGCTACCTATCTGCTTGCATAGGCAAATCCATTGCCGCCACCTGGCAAGCTATCAATGAAGCGGCAGATAAATGGAACGATGAACATCCTGACACCGACTGGACCATCAATGTCAAACAGATAGAAATCGTCAGTAACGATGATTTGTGAGTATTTAACGGTTTGTCCACAAGAACAGTTGGGAAGTAATAAAAACGCCTCCAACTCTGTTGATTTAGGGAGTGGAGGCGTAAGGGGGATGTTTATTATATGTAAATAAAATTTTTTGCAAAAGATAATCACTTTTTAGGGAACAAACAAACAATAGACCCAAAAAGAATCGCTACCAGCAGATGATAGCGATTCTTGCATTTGGGTGTTTTTGACCTCACAGGAGAGTCAAATTACCTTTGCGAATGGTTTGTCACTCGCTATTTTTCCGGATAGGCAATGACCTTCACCGTGCAACTGACATCGTGGTTGCTCTTGATCCAGAAGCGGACGGTGTACTCGCCAGCAGGCGTATCGCTGTTGACGTACAACGGCCAGCCCTGTGCGGCATAGGTCTTTGGGATAGAGAAGTAACCGTTGGGGTTCGTCTCAGGGTCAATCTCCAGGGAGTTGTAGTCGAACTTCTCGTCCTCACTGGCCTTCGGTTCAAAGTCGAAACTGAATGACATATAACCGTAGCCTGTATAAGTAAGCTCTTCCCGACTCGGCTTAATCATTGTGTAGTTCCAGCCTTCGCCGGTGGCGACCGTGAGGGAGGTCTGGACGTCCGGCCTGCTCTTGAGCGAGAAGACTACATAAACGCTCTTGTTGTCGTTAGGCTTCACAGAGGTGAGGGTCTGCGTGGCGGCATCCCAAGTGAAGAAGCCCTCATCGGCGCCATCGTATGCGCTGCTTAAATCAGCGGACTGACCTGCAATCTGCACGTCGCTCCAGTCCCATGTGGCTTCCTCTTCGTAATACGAATATAGGTTCACCTTCGTACTCTCGCCGACTTTCACCCAATCATCCTCAGCCCGGACTTGGAAACTGGTGATGGTAGGCTCATGCATCTTCATCGTGCCCTTGCCATAGACCTCATACTCGTCGCCATATTCCATCTGATCAGTCTCATAGTTATAGGTCTGGTTCTGGAACACCAGGTAGAACAGCAGTTCGTACTCGCCCGTGTACTCCTCTTCTTCGCCTTGAGCACGGCGCTTGGCGCTGGCCTCCTTCTTCGTGTTGCATGGCTTCCTGATCAGGATCTTGCTCTCAGGCTTCAGGTTGCCCTGCGTAGCCATTCCTGTTCCCGACTTATCAGTGAAGGCGGCAAAGTTTGCATTCAACTGACATTCATCGGTGTAAACACCAAAGCCGAACTTGCCGCCAGGGCTATTCTCGAACGACTGTCCCGTGAGCGCTTTCACGACATTGACCATGTTCCAAGGCAGATGTCCCCAAGCGTCGCCCAGCGTCCTGCCTTCGGCGTCGGCATCCTCCAAGAAGAAGCTGATGAAGTCCTTTCCGTCCTTTCTCCATTCCGACCACCTCTGGTCATAGTTGCGTACTTGCTCCTCGCCCGTGGTCTTGTTCTTGATGACGTAGGAGTTGTCCATCTGGTTGGCCTTGTTCAGGTCGGCGTCGCCCGTGTCGCATGGGTCAACGAAGGCTTCGGGATCGCCCTTCACCTCGCCCTCGCCTGTGGTGATCTTAGCACCCTTGACGTAGGTGGCGGTCACGGTGCCCTCCTCGAAGGTCTTCGGGTCAGAAGCCTGGAAGACAACCTCCACCATGCCGGCCTCGTCGGTCACACCCGAAACAGGGCTGCACGAACCCTCGCTCGCTGCGAAGCTGACGGTGGCCTTGGGCACGGACATTACGAGTTCATCGATTTTTGACCAATTGCCAGAATTAACGCCCTCCGTAGTGGCCTTCAACTGGAACTGGAGCGTGGCCTTGCCTTCCTCGTCGATGGTCTGTCCCGAGTTTTTACAGGTGAGGATGTATTCCCAGTCCAGAGGCAGCACCGTGGTCGTGGCCTCGTAGGTATTGCCCTTGTATTCGCAGGTACCCGTGATGGTGGCTCCCTCGAAGTTCAGGACATCGTCGGTCTTGAAATTGACATCAGCATCGACAACACCGAGAATTTGCTTCTCGGTTACAGCAGACGGGGTGCAGGTGCCGCTGGTGGTGGTGAAATTGATGGTGACACCAGGAACAGATATTTCCTCTTCACCTCCTTCTTTATCCTTGGCGGTAGCAATAAAAGTGTAGCTGTCTACCGCAGTGCCATCACTGTAAATCGTTTGCTCATCATTGAGTGCTTGTAATTCGTAGGTCCATTCCAGATCTTCTATCACCTGGCCCGTGGCCGTGTAGGTCTTGCCGTCCTTCTCGAAGGTGGCGGTGATGGCACCCTCCGTGAAGTCTAACAAGTCGAGTGTTTTGACATTGAATCTCACTTTGATGTTGCCATCCTTGTCGGTCTTTTTCTGTAATCCGGCACTATTATAGGGGTATTCCCACTCGCCGTTGGTGGCACTGAATTTGAGTTCAGCATCTTGTACGGGTCTCGTCTCCTCGCCTGTCGTGGCGGTGAGGTTAAAGGTGAAGGATGCATCTCCAGTCGCACTTATCTCCTGTGGCGAATTGGTGCAGGTGAGCGTGTAGGTGGGCTGGCCATAGACGATGCCCTCTGCCTCGGCCTTCTTGCCAAAGCGCTCGAAGCTGGCGGTGATGGTGCTCTTCTTGAAGTTCTCCGGGTCGTCGGTTTTGAAGTTCACGGTCACCTTGCCATAATGATCCGTCGTGGCCGTCTGGTCGCATGTGCCCTCGGTGCAGGTGAAATGGACGGTGGCATAAGGAATGTTATAGGTCTTTGATGTACCACCCTTCTCGGCACCTATACCCGTGAGTTGGAAAGTAAGGCTGCCATTGCCATCCGCGTCGATGAACTGCGGCGTGTTGGTGCAGGTGAGCGTGTAGGACTGCCATTCCATTCCCTTCACGACGCACTGTGCCGAGACGTTCACTCCTTGACCCGCGTAGGTGGCCGTGACGATACCCTCCGAGAAGGTATAGATGTCTGAGACGTTGACATGTGCTATCACTGTGCCGTCGTGTTCGGTTACCTGATTCATGATTGTATTGAAACCGTCGCCCTTGAAAGAGACGGTGAGTGGCATTAGCTTGACATTAGAGTACCCTTGAATGGTGCCGGTCAACTTGAATGCGGGATTAGCAAAACCACGCTCGTCAATGTACTGCGGTGAATTGAGGCTTTCCAATTGATAGGTGATGCCTTTGGGAGAGGTGGCGATGCCCTTCACGTTGGCAAACTCATACTTGTCGGACTTGCCCTCCTGGTTCACCGTGAATCCTGGGGGCGACGCCTGGAAATCGACACTGCTGACCTGCTTGGTGTCGTAAGGAGTCACCGAGCCGTCCTTGCCCTCCACGACGAGGGTCTGTGCCATGGCGGCGATGCTGAGCATCATCAGCCATGCGGAAAGTATCATCTTTTTCATCTGCGTATCACTTTAATGGTTACACTTCCGTTCTTCAAGATATACTTCCCCGCAGGAAGTTCAGAGAGCGACTTGACCTGCTGCTTGACGAGCTTGCCGCCGAAGTCATACGCGTCGTAACTGTCGGAAAGGATGTCGAGACCCGCCGGAACCTCCTCGATGTCCGTGGCCTCGTCGTTGAAGGTGAGCCTCTTCACGTCCTCGATGGGCCATGTCAGCTCAGTATTCGTGCCTTTCAGCGTGACATTGCCGTCGGCATACGTGATTTCAGGCGTCTCGCTGAAGAGCACCTGCACCGTCTTGTCGCCAGAAAGCCACACGGTCATCTTTCCGTCTTCTGCCCAACCCATCGCCGATGGGAGCAGAGCCATCAATAGAAAAAGCAATTTCTGTTTCATAGATTAAATGGTTTTAGGGGTTAGTATTAAGTGTTATTTTCTCTGTCTAAATAAGAATCGTACCACAAAGATAATGTAAATTTTCTTAACAAAACAACAACAAAGCCCATTTCAATCCCTTTAATTAAGAATATTTAACATTAAAAGTCCTCAACACCCCCCCTTTCTGCTGTTTTTCTTACGACAAGACAAAAAAAGGTTAATTTTTTTAATTTGTTAATTGTATGGGGGTAAATTTGGGAATTCTCCCTCTGCTTCTTCACTACCAATGGGGAGCGGAGCACACTACTGAGCATTGCTACGCCGTTTTCTGTGAAAGCATAAGGAAGTTTTCTCAAACCCATTTTGATGGAATTGGATGTCGCAATTTGCGACTTCAAAATCTCAAACTCACCCTTAGTCAACTGAAACATGAAGTCTTCAGGGAAACGTTCAATGTTGCGTTTCACTTGTTCGTTGAGTCGTCTGGTTTCCACACCATACAACTCAGCCAGATCCCTGTCCAGCATCACACGTTGTCCACGAATCTCATATATCAGGTTTTGTATGGTCTGAATTTCGTTCACAATAGGTATCGATTGCTCTTCTTTTGCATAGTTACAACAAACCATTCACCCCACCAAACAAAACCCTAAATATTTTCAATGCGTTGCATTTGTTGCAGTTCAAATCCATGACAAGCGAACTACAAAATCTAAGCAAATGTGCCCAAGGAGTACCTCGCGGTTACCTCGCGGTTCATAAAATCGGGGTTACTGAGGGACGAGAAATGATGTAGTAGGTGGTTTGCTGATTGGGGTTGTCAGTTTTTCCTCTTACGAATAGATGGAGTTGACGGGTTATTATGATTGGGCTGTTATGCCTTGATAGAGGGCAACTGGTCCCAAATGCCACAATTTGGTGGATTCTTGTTCTAATTGACGGTAGGTCTCTGATTGGTATATCTCTTTCACTGCTTCCACAATGCCAATTTTCTTGTCTTCAGTTAGCATGTCCGTCATCCAAGCCACTTTTGAAGGCAATAGCAAATACAGATTGGTTTGTTTGACATTTAAATTCATTTCTTCACCTCCTTTGCTTCTATGAATGTGAGGGCTTCCAATGACACTTCTGTGTGGAAGAGGTATTGATCCACCAATATACAGGTTTTCAGTTCGGCTATCAAATTCTGTTTGTTTAACAGGCCACCTTCATAAAGCGCAAAAGCTGCATATACACGGTCATTGGCCACAGGGCCATATACGATGTCATAAGAGTGGCAGAAACCCTTCTGTGTGCGGTTCTGCATCACAAAGTCCACCCATTCCTCTGTAGGGGCATGAAATATCAGGCAGTTTAGTGTCTGCAGGGCTTTTTCATCAAGTTCGAAGATGTTTACGAAACCGCTTTCGGCTCCTGTTCCTTCCAATCGGCGGCGCACCCAATCCTCTGCTTGTTTATAGGATGTGGTAGTGTAGAAACCACTGCCGTAATCGAGCGTTCTGTTGGGTTCTCTGATTTCGGGAGTCTTGACTATTTCTATGCTTCCATGATATAGTTTCATACTCTTTTCTCTTTTCGCTGATTGATGAATTCGTCAATATCTTCAAGAATCCACTGACTGCTTTGGGTATGTAGTGGTTCATAGTGCTCAGCCAGATAATCCAATGTGCCATATGCATCCAACTGGTGCATTGCTTCAGCACCAGTCAGTCCTTTTGCATTCTTATATTGTTCGATACAAAACGAGAGAAAATAAGCGATGTCTTGCTTTCTTTTGTCCATGCCTGTGATTTCAACACTTTGCAAAAGTACGAAGATAATTTGTAATCACAAAGTATTTTCTCATTAAATCTCAAAAAAAGTATTGGGGTATAGAAAAAAGGAGGATGATTGTGCCCAAGGAGTACCGTAAGGTTACCCTAAGGTTACCGTAAGGTTTCCCTTGGTTTGATGCATCAAGGTTTATTTGCCTTACGGGTGTCTTATCTGTGAGGTGCAACAGAGGCTGGTTATTGTTCAATAAGGAACGAGTATTTATCAGCAGAGGTGCTTTGTCATTGGTGTCATCGTTTTGACAAAAATCCGCTACCATTAGGGGAAAAAATTTGCAGCCCATAAGGGTGACAAAATTTTTCCTTAGGGGCTGCAAAAAAAGATGTTATCAGAATCACTTAATCTTATAGGCGGCGAAGTATTCTCCGTGACGGAGGTAGAGGATGCCGTTGTCGATGTGCATGTGTGCCCAGTAAGGACCACTACCCTGAGCAATGCGGAACTTGCTCACTACATCGAACTTCTCTGGATTGGGGTTGACAAGACCGACAAAACCACGACGCTCATCATAGATGAAGAGCTTGTTGTCGGCTGCGATGATGGAACCCTTGCCTGCACCTCCTGTCCATTTCTCCTCGTAATTGGTCTCACCTGTCTCCCAATCGATGCAGCACCAGTTGCCGTCGTTGTTGTTCACCCAGTTGGAACCATAGATCTTACCATTGACCAGCACATAGCCGCCATGATGGGTGTCAAGAGTTTCAGTACGCCAAACGCAAGTCACGCTCTTCATATCGTCAGCCAACTTCAACTGGAAGCCGTTGATGTCATAGCCGTGGCAGAAGAAAATCTTGCCGTCCTTGTAGAGGGCTGAGTTGGGTGCGATATTGTCGCGGCCCCAGCCGCCTCCACCGCCACCTGTGTGTCGGGGTCCCCAGTCATCGAAGGTCCATTCAATCTCGCCATTGTCGGGATTGACACCAATGACGGTCTGATTGGTGGAACCAATGATTTGGCGCTTGCCCTTGTACTCAATCATGATGGGAGAGACGTAGCCAGACTTTTCTCCGATGGCACGCGTCTTCCAGATTTCCTCACCTGTGTTTCTGTTGAGCGCCACCATCGTGGTCTGCTGACCGCAAGGGGTGTAGATGACCTTGTCGTCATAGACGAGCGGACACTCTGAGGTGCCCCACATACCTGTCTCACGAGCAAATTTCTCGCCTGCATCCACCGACCAGAGAATCTTGCCGTCGTTGATGTCGATGCAGACCACTTCGCCCATACCGCTGACCACATAGGCTTTGCCATCGACAACAGCAGGGGTGGTACGTGCCTCAGGATAGGACTGCTTCCAAGGGTGACCGTAGGAGACGGTGAACTGCTTTTCGCCTTTGAGGTTGTAGCAGTTCAGCACCTCTTCGTTCTCATCCTCGTTCAAGCCAGTGAGGAGCACCTTGTCGCCCACCACAAGTGGAGACGAATAACCCTTGCCCGCATCGCTGGTTTCGAAGACCAACTCTGGTCCCTCGGCAGGCCACTCATTCAAGAGCCCTTGATCGGGATAATAACCATTGTGTTCTGGACCACGCCAACCGTATGGCGTCACCTGTGCCAAAGCCCCAGTGCAAATGCCTGCACTCAGGAGCAGTGTGAAAAATTTCTTGTTCATACGCTTAGTTTTTTAATTGGTTTTATGAATTATTTAATGAGATATATTTCTATTTCTTGATATTGTAAGCAATGAGTGCCGAGCCACGTCTGACATACAGGATTCCATCATAGATGGTGGGGTGTGAGAAGCAGGCTCCTGAACCATCGGTGATACGGAACTCGCTCACTACATCGAGTTTCTCTGGATTGATGCGAGCCAACCCCATCGTGCCACGACGTTCGTCAAACATATAGAACATATTGTCTGCCATGATGAGCGCACCACGTCCCTTGCCTCCTGCCCAAGGCTCATGATAAAGCACGTTGCCTGTCTCTATGTCGAGGGCTGTCCATTTGTGCTTGTCGCCCGTGCTGCCATACACAACCCCGTCAATCTCAATCATGCCACCCATGTAGAGGTCAATCTCCTTGTTCTTCCACAACATCTTGACAGAAGAAAGGTCGTCGGCCATTTCATACATCGTGCAACCGTGACCGTCGCCCAAACTGACCAGAAGTTTGCCCTTGTAGAAGACAGGACTGTTGATCATGGAATTCATCCATCTCTTCGTGGCTGGGTCGGCTGTCCATTGGCTATCATTCCAAAGCATCTTGCCCGTCTCAGGGTCCACTCCGAAGACGTGCATCTCCGTCCCACCAAAAATCTGACGACGTCCCTTCCACTCGATGATGCGTGAGGTGCAATAGGTGGCATTGTCGCCAAATCCTTGGGTTTCCCAAATCACTTCGCCAGTCAGTTTGTCGAAAGCCGCCATACAGATTTCTTTGCCACAAGTGGTCACAATGACCTTGTTGCCATCAATCAGCGGATGTTCACAAATGCCTTGGTTGTTGGGGGTTAAATCATATTTTTTCCAATAATCTATCGTCCAGAGAATCTTTCCGTCAGCACGATTGAGGCAGACCAACTCGCCCATGTTGCTGACCATATAGAGACGGTCATTATCGACGACAGGAGTGGAACGCGTCTCTTGATAGGACTTCGTCCATGCATGTCCATAGGTCACCTGATAGACCTTTGTGCCATCGAGTTTGTAGCAGGTCAACTGCTCCTCCTGCTCGTCCTCAGTGAGACCAGCCGTATAGATAAACCCATCGCAAACCAATGCACTGGAATTACCCTTTCCTGCATCGTTGACCACCCATAGTTTTTCAGGACCTTCCGCTGGCCATTCCTTCAAGAGGTTCTTCTCATTGGAGTAGATGCCACAATGGTTGACACCTCGGAAATCAACTTGCTGGGCTTGGACACCCATATAAGTGAATAATGAAAGCGTTAAAAGTGAAAAATGAGCGTGTTTCATATTGTTTGTTGGTTGTTAATGGATTGATTGATCATAAACTTAATACCCACATATAATAAGAGGCAGATGACCACCAGCACGGCCAGTGCCAGCAGGAGTGTGGTGAGCCCTGCGCCCCCTACATTGGCGCTGATGCTGATGACCGACCCGATGGCGCCGACACAAATGGCGTAGAGAGGGACAAGGAGGTTCTCATGCAACAGCAACTGTCGGATGAGCGGTTCTGAGAAACCCATCGCACGATATTGTCGGATGGTCACTGCTTGGGCGGCGAGATTCTTCCGTACAATAATCATCAGGCTGAAAATGCCTAAGAGCAAGCCCAATCCACCTAATGTCAGGAAGATGATGAGATAGGTTTCTGTCACCTCGAAGAACATCTTGATGCGTTCCTCAACGGTCTGTATATGAAGGCCGTATTCATTCATGGCGATAGCCAGCAGGTCTGCCGCTTCTTCTGGATGGGATGACTTCATCAGCAGCACTTCCACCCCACTCTCCTTTGGCCACAGACGGCGGAAATCCTCTGATGACATGATTGCATTTCCATGAAATATCCCTGTCGGATAAGTACCAGCAATCACCACAGGCACCTCTTCTCCTCTTTCATTCTGATAGATGAGCGTGTCGCCCACCGATTTCATCAAACTCCATGCAAGTGCCTCTTCGTCGATGTAGAGGTGAGAGGGTTGAGGTGTGAGGGGTGAGGTGTGAGGGGTGAGGTGTGAGGAATGAGGTGTGAGGCCGAAAGGCTCCATCTCTTTGAGGTCAACCCCAAGTACAGTAGGAGTGCTGACCTGGTTGAGGTTGAGACAACTGGCTTCGTCCTGTGTATGGCGCAGGAAACTGAGGAATTGCGTACTGTCAGGGAGTTCATTCAGTGACAATTTCTTTCGGACAGCAGGGTTGTTCAAATCGTATTGGATGGGCACACGGCTGTCCACATAGAACTGATAGCCTCCTGTTGCCTGAACCGCCTGACTGAAATCTGGGCGATTCAATCCGACAGCAAAGACGGTGAATACGCCCAAAGAGAGCGTCCAATATGCCAGGAGATGCTGTTTCAGAGAGGCTCGGATAGAAAGCCACATGAGGCGAGTGCGGTTCAGAATGGCACTGATGGATGTTGTGGATTGGCGATTTACCTCAACACGCAAGAAGAGACCTCCTGTGAGAATCCACAAAAGCCCACAGACAATGAACAGCACCATGTTGTGGAAGTAGAGGAAGTTCGTGGCAATCAGAACGATGGTGATTAGAAGGGAGGTGAGAGGGATGAGGTGAGAGGTGTGAGGTGAGAGGTGTGAGGGGTGAGGGGTGAGGTGAGAGGGATGAGGGGTGAGGGCATTCCACACGACAATCCATAAGGTGAGGGCACAAATGAGCAATCCCACCACAATACCGATGAGAAGCGTCAGCGGCTGGATGTGGAGGGCAAACCCTTCCGTATGGGTGGCTCCACTCCACACATTGCCCAACAGCCAAAGCGTCAGGCAGGAATAAAGCAGACCAGCGACAACACCCCAAGGGGAAGCAAGGAGCATCACACTGAAGGCTTCCCTGAACAAGCCTTTGCGAATGTCCTTATCTTTGAATCCCAGTTGTCGATAGAGTTGTATCTCGTCCTGACGCAGGGTAAACATCTCCACCAACGGATTCTTCATCAGCAGAATGGCTGAAAGAATAATGAAGAAGCCCAACGACAGGAACAAACTTGCAAAATCCACACCCTCATTCGCTCCTTTCAAGCCTTGGGCACGAGGATGATACAAGCGCACGTCCGCATCGTGAGGTGAGAGGTGTGAGGGGTGAGGTGTGAGGTGTGAGGTGTGAGGTGTGAGATTAGAGGTGTGAGGTGAGAGGTGAGAGGTGTGTGGTGAGAAGCGCAATGCTGTGGCACTGCCGAACGCATTGCTCCAATCAGACTTGACCGCTTCGTAGGAAACGACGGCTTTGGGTGTTTGGCGATAGGTATGCCAGTAGTCCTCGTCCTCCTTGTGTACACGATTCATATCGATGGGCAGGTCGCTGTCCCAATCCGTACAATTCTCCACACGAGTCAATCCAGGGAAATCGGTCATGAGCAGGCTATCCTCCCTGAAAGCGGCAAGTGGCACAATCCGTTTCACCCTCAACGTCTGCCCCCTTGTATCGAGGTTCTTCAACTGCTTGGTGATGAAATAGTCCATACGGATGGAGTCACCTTCACGAACATGCAGTCGTTCGGCAGCATAATCGGACAGAATCATATCCCGACAATTCAGCGGTTCTCCCTGCCACTCGTTGATGGCAGTCACGAAGGAATAAGGGACGGTGTCAGCACCAGCCACCAGGTTGTTGACAAAGTAAGAGAGATAGATAGTTGAGGGTTGAGGGTTGAGAGTTGAGAGTTTTTCTACGATGTTGTTAGGGATGAACACACCGTCATAAGTGAGGATGGAGTCCGTCAGGTGGATGCCAGAATGCTCAGGAGTCCAACATGCCGCCAATTGCTCTTCCTCAATGAAATCATCAGAGAGAATCAAGTTGATTTTTCCCTCCATTTCCATCTTTTCAGCCAACTGCTGACGGTTGATGAACACATTCAGCGGCAAGGTCTGTTCGTTCTTCAAGAGCAGGTTGCCCCCGTCTTCCACGCTCTTCACACCAGTCACATGAACTCGCATCTGCGTTGCATAACTCTTGCTCACAAAGAGACTGCCAGAGGGAACCAAGTTTTGAGAAGGAAGATGCAGAATGAGCGTTGAGAGGTGAGAGGGATGAGATGATAGGTGTGAGTATAAAGGCTCATTGATCATCACCTCATCGGCTGCCAGAGAATCGGTATCTATTCCCCACACATAGACAGGCAGGAGTTTCTCGTCGACCGACACAAACCCGTCCATCAGCAGACACCCCTGTGCCTGCTTCATCGAAGGGTGCTGCAACAAGGTCTCGCTCATGAAGCCCGTTCCGCTGGTGATGATGGTTTCCGTCTTTCCCAATCGTTCACTGACCCGCTGAACCAATGTGCCACGCACAGAGTCGCCCAACAACAGGCTACCCGTCAACACAGCCATCATCAGAATGACGGCAATGGTGACCAGACGGTAGAAGCGTCGGTAGTGTTTTCGACTATGTGCGATGAGCGACTTCATTAATTCTTCAATTTTCAACTTTCAACTTTCCATTTTCCAACCGGTAGGTCTTCTGAGCGACCTTTGCCATCTCTGCGGAGTGGGTAGCCATGATGATGGTTGTATGGAACTGGGTGTTCACCTGTTGGAAGAGAGCGGCAATGGTCTGTGCATTAGCAGCATCCAATTGTCCCGTAGGTTCGTCAGCCAACAGGATGGCGGGCTGGTTGATGAGTGCACGGCAGATGGCCACGCGTGTCTGTTCGCCACCAGAAAGTTGTGTGACAGGACTATCCTGCAGAGGAAGGATGCCCATGAACTCCAACAAAGTCAAAGCACGCTGCTGTTCTTCTTCCGTCGAAGTCTTTTTGGTGGCAAGCGTTGGCAACAAGATGTTCTGCAACACCGTGAACTGGGGCAACAGGCGATGGTCTTGATAGACGAAGCCTATCTCCTTGTTGCGCAAATGGCATAGCCTCTCCGCCCCACTCTCGCCACTCACCTCTACCCTCTCACCACTCACCTCATACCTCACACCTCTCGCCTCCAACAATATACGTCCTTCATCGGCTGGCAACAAGGTGCCAAGAATGTTGAGGAGCGTGGTCTTCCCCACTCCCGACTCCCCCGTGATGGCGATAAACTCACCTTCGCCCACTCGCAGAGAGAGGCCATCCAGAACGGTCAGCGCACGCTGTCCGTCTGCAAACCGTTTCGTTATGTTTTCAAGTTCTATCATACTTCAATTTTTCAATTCTTCAATCCTTCAATTCTTCAATCCTTCAATTCTTCAATCCTTCAATTCTTCAATCCTTCAATTCTTCAATCCTTCAATTTTTCAATTCTTCAATCCTTCAATTCTCCCCAAAGCACAGCAGCGTTCCCCTACTGGTCAGTACGAAGAAGCGGTCAGCGATAATGGCAGGCGAGACAATGATAGGCTCCCCTGTCTCATAGTGCCAAAGTTCAGTTCCAGTCTCACTGTCGAGGATGGACACATGACCATCTTTCGTGCAGACGAGCACCTTGTCCTGCGCCACAAGCGGAGAGCACTCGCCCGTCATGCCACGCAGCATCTTTTTCCAACGCACCTTACCCGACGAACGTTCGATACAACTGATATGCCGGTCTCCCGACAAGACATACACATCCGTCCGGGTGAGCGTCGGCATCGACACCACACCCCCCTCTTCTGAGGTGTGAGGTGTGAGGTCAGAGGTGAGATTGAGCAGTCGCCGATGGCTTGCAATCCTTCCGTTGTCGAGCGTCATCTCATATACGTTTCCGTTATAATCGCAGGCACAAGCCACCCCATCGAGAATGGCAGGAGACGCAGGCACATAAGTGTCCAGTTCGAGCGAATCCGTCAACTTGCCCGTCGCCACATCCACCACACGCACCCACGAATCACAACCGCCAAACATCATATAATGCTTCCACACAGCCGCCGTCCCATTGATATAATAGTCCGTCTCAAACTGACCCATCTTCCTGCCCGTATGATGGTCGAGCGTGTACATGCTACCGTCATAACTGCCCACCAGCAGTTGACCATCCACCAGATTGGGCGAACCCGAAATCTGTCCCAACGTCTCAAACTCCCACAACACACGTTCCCGGGCGATGGAGAACGCATTGACATACCCATCAATCCTACCCACATACAGCATCGAGTCATCCACCACAAACGAAGCCTCCACCGTCGTGCAGAAGTCATGCACCAGCAACGAATCTCCCTCAGGCGAGAACCTGCGCAACCGCCCCTTCCTGTCGAGCGTATAGACCCACCCGTCATACACAATGGGGGCAGCCACCGTCCGCGACTGCACAGACCTGCTCCAAACCAGTTGAGGCACATCGGGCAAGGCACAATCGGTGTAGCCACACAACGACGGGGAACCACGGAAGATCACCCAATCCTGAGACTGTCCCCCCGTCGCATATTCATTCACCACTGCGCAACTGACGCACAAACAGAGCACCAGTGGGACATAAATCAACCACCTTTTCATCTATATTCTTCTTACTTTCTTCTGGAATCACCACCTGCATGTCGAAACCTCGACCCTTAAACGTGAAACCATCCTGAGAATTGTACACACACAAGCCACAACGGATGCACTTGGCAGGTTCGAAATACAAGTGTTCATTGATTTGTATCTGAACCTTTGGCTCAACAGGAGCCAGCGAACCATAACGCGTCCACTTCGCCTTCATCTGCAAAGACAATTCCCTCAGTTTGCACTTCTCCTTACCCTCACACACACCACAGCGAGCACGGTGATCGCTCAGCAGCAATTCAACCCCCATCCGTCGGAGTGCCTTCACCTCATCAGAGTCAGCATCAATGCGCATACCCTCCGTAGGATAAGTGGCACAACTGGGTATCATCTGGTTGTCAGCCTCATTGCGCACCATGCAGACCATACACGAAGGTTGATGCTTGTCATTGGGAGCATAACACAATGAAGGAATATCATAGCCAGCCTCGCGCAATTCTTCAATAAGAACACGCTTTCCGCTGACTTCCAATTCTTTATTATTGACTATTATCTTCATCTCTATTCTCTAAACTCTAAACCCTAAACTCTAAACTCTAAACTCTAAACCCTAAACTCTAAACTCTAAACTTTAACCTTTACAATCGCCTTGTAATCACACTCGCCCACACACAATCCGCACTGCGTACACTTGTCTGTATCAATGACGTGCTTCTCGTAGGGCGTGTAGGCAATGGCCTCGCTCGGACAGGAACGGGCACACTTCGTGCAACCCACACAATCATCCGTAATCTCCAATTTCACCATCTCCTTGCACGACCCCGTCCGACAGATGCCCTGCACATGTTCTTCGTACTCATGACGGAAATAACGCAGCGTTGAGAGCACAGGGTTGGGAGCCGTCTTTCCAAGTCCACACAGAGCTGTTCGCTTGATACTCAATGCCAGTTCCTCCAGCAGGTCGATATCCTCCATCTGTGCCTTTCCTGTCGTCAAGCGGTCGAGGATGTCGAGCATGCGACGGATACCCACACGGCAGAACGTACACTTGCCACACGACTCAGCGCAGGTGAAGTTCGTAAAGTAACGCGCCACATCAACCATGCAACTGCTTTCGCTCAGCACCACCAATCCACCAGAACCCATGATAGCCCCCATCTGATTCAAGGCATCGAAGTCCACCTCTGCATCACACAATTCAGCAGGGATGCATCCTCCTGACGGACCACCAATCTGTACAGCTTTCAGATTTTCTCCACCTTCCACTCCCCCACCAATCTCATCTACAATCTGGCGAAGCGTCGTACCCATCGGCACTTCAATGAGTCCACCATGATTCACTTTACCAGCCAAAGCAAACACCTTTGTACCACGACTGCCCTGTGTACCCACCTTTGCGTACTCGTCGGCTCCATGACGGATGATATATGAAATCTGACTCAGCGTCTCCACATTGTTGATCAACGTCGGTCTGCCATTCAAACCCTCTTGGGCAGGATAAGGCGGACGAATATGTGGAAAACCGCGCTTACCCTCCAACGAAGCGATGAGCGCAGTCTCTTCTCCACAGACAAAAGCACCTGCACCCTCAAACACACGGATGTCGAACGAGAATTCTGTACCAAAGATGTGCTCTCCCAAGAGTCCCTTTTGACGGCACATGTCAAGTGCCTTCCGCACACGGATGACTGCCTGTGGATACTCTGCACGGATATAGAAAATACCTTCGCAGGCTCCAACCGCATATCCTGCCATCACCATACCCTCAATCACACGAAGGGGATAAGACTCCAACAAGATGCGATCCATGAAAGCACCTGGGTCACCCTCGTCACCATTGCAGATAACAACAGGTTGTTTTCTTACCTCTAACCTCTCACCTCTCACCCCACTATTATCCCTTACCAACTGCCACTTCTTGCCTGTGAGGAAACCACCACCTCCTCTACCACGAATGCCACTCTTCAACACTTCGTCAATCACCTGCTGGGGCGACATCTCCGTCACGGCTTTTTTCAGTGCCTCAAATCCACCTAATGAGAGATACTCTTCAAGATCAAGCGGATTCAGGTGTCCATACCCCTCAGTGGAGATACGGAACTGTCCACCCAAGAACGTATTGATGCTCTGAGTGCGTTCTTTCTCTGGAATGAAAAGGATATTATCCCATGTCTGATCTGTATGGAAAGTGTCAATCTGATTGAGGATGGCATTACGCCAACGGCGCAAGCGGCTCGACGGACGAAAATGGTGGAGCAATATCTCCTTCACCTCATCGGGTTTGATGTTGGGATAACGCACGATGTTTCCATCAGGAGTCGCCACATCAATCAAAGGCACTTGATTGCACGTACCCACACAAGAGACGGGTTTGATTCTCACGTGAATACCCAAATCCTTGCATGCCTCCACCACAGCGGCATATACCTCAGCCGTACCACTCGCCTGACAACAATTCTCCATACCCAACCTCACCTCGCCTTGCGGTTCTCCATGCCCTAACCCCTCATCTTTCAACGCTTCATTTGCCTCCATCTGCTCAAACTCATCCAACACCTCACGCACCTTGCCAGGCATCACTGGACCGAAAATCTTCTCATCTATCTGCACTACTGGTGCCAATGCACAACATCCCAAACATGCTACCTTCTCAATGGAGTACTGACCGTCGGCTGTGGTGATGTCATCACCTTCCAACTGCAACTCACGTCTGAAAGCATCATACACATTGTTGGCACCCTTCACATGACAGGCTGTACCGATGCAGACCTTGATGATATGCTTGCCATAAGGAACCATCCGCAACTGCGAATAGAAAGTCGCCACACTTATGAGTTGGGCACGATCAATGTCCGTACGCTCATACAAACGATTGAGCGCATCGGAAGGCAAATAATTGAACTCCTGCTGAATGGCCTGCAAAAGCGGAATGATCAGTTCTCGCCCAGTGCCAATCCTGTCAATGATAGCATCTGTCTTGCGATATATAATCTCTTTCATTAATGTTCACGAAACTAAAAACTAAAAGTGATAGTATCCTCATACCTCTTACTTCTTCACACAATAAAGTGACTTATCTGTTCTCACAATCATCATACCGTCCGTAAAGGCAGGTGTGGCAAAGGTCTTCTCACCCGTCTCGAACGACGTAATCAGATCGAACGTGCTTGCCGAAAAGATATACACCTTGCCGCTGTTGCTGAACAGATACACCTTGCCATCCACCACCACCGGCGAAGAGTAGAACGGAGTCGTCAAATCATGCTCCTTCTTCACCTCACCCGTCTTGGCATCGTAGGCACATACCATTCCATAACTTGTAGCACAGAACACAAGGTCTTTGGTGGCAGCCAAACTTGAACACTCTGGCAGATAATCGCTCGCCTCCCAAAGTGTCTCGCCTGTAGCACCATCGATAGCCACACACTTTGCATACTCGCTGGCACCAAACACCACACCTCCGGCACTGGCAGGACTCGAACCCACTTCCCCACTCATGCACTCCACACGCCACAGTTCACTGCCATTACCCAGGTTGTAGGCGGTAATGGCAGGATTGCCCATCACCACCAGCGCCGACTTTCCACCCAATGTGGCAATAATGGGCGAACTCCACGCAATCTTGTCGTTAGATTTCTTGCTCCACGCCGTATTGCCGTTCTTCGTATTGAGCGCCAGAATCTGTGCATTTGAATTATTCTGATACTGGATGATGAGCGTGTTCCCATACATCAGCAAAGAAGATGCATAACCGTAATGATTATCGGGCACACCAATGTTCTTTGCCCACAAACGCTTACCCTCCATATCGGCACAGATGACATCACCCGTAGCGAAGATGGCACACACCTCTTCCCCATTGGTTGCCACCGTGCTGGCTGCCAATCCTGTATCGGCATTCACCTTCGGCATACTACTGGGCGAGCCAGCGATGCCGTCAGCCTTCACCGTCCATTTCAGTTCACCCGTCCATACGTCATAGCAATAGAGTTCACGAGCCTTCGCATCAGCCCCCGTGATGAATACATTCCTTCCCGTGATGACGGGCGAATTGTAACCATGCTTGGGAATAGACGATTGCCAGAGAATGTTCTTCTTGCCACTCAGATTCCACGAGGTAGCAATACCCCTCGCAGCCGACGTAGCACCAGAATTGTTGCCTCTGAACGCTCTCGAAGCAATTTTGAGTTCGGGCATATCATCCACCTCAGCAGAGTCCACTTCCTCCCCCTTCACACTGTCCGTCGCCAACGTGTCAACCTTCTCACCGCTGCCCTCCGAACTCTCATTGTTCACCTCTAAACTTTCCCCCTCATCCTGCACTTCAGCCAATATTTCCTTATTGAACATATTCGACCAATCAATCTGCTGAACAACTACAAAGCCTACCCCTATCAGCGCGACAACCGCAGCAGCCCACCCAAGATACTTGCGGGCACGACTCTTCGTCATCCAATCATCTATCGGATCAAAATCCTTCTCTGGCAGATTCTTCGTTTCCCTATAATAAAGGTTGAGACACACCACCAGAACGAGTGCCATACCAAGCAACAGGTAGAAACCCATCTTCAACTGACCTTCTTTCACGAAATAAGCCTTACGTGAAAGCAGGTCAAGTTCCCGAATCTGCTGTTGCAACGCCTCGTTGTCACTATTCGTGTCGTTCAACTCCTTCAAAGTCTCCATCACCCCTGTCTCCAACGGTGACACCTGTTGCATCTGATAATAACTCACGCCCAACATGACGCTCAGCGCCAATAGGAAAATAGTCGTGACAATAGCAATATTACGATATAGTTTTCTCATTTATCCGGAATGTTATTTTTAGAAGTTATTGAAGTTCGAGAAGATATCGCCCTGCGCGTGGGCTGGTTTTGAGGACAATAATTGAAACACTTTCCACACATCGTGCAACGTGCCATATCAATCTCGTATGTTTTTCGTCCGCGTTTGAGGGACAGTTTCAGCAGTTTGAAGCCAATTACGAACCCAATCAATGCGCCAATCAGATAAGCGTAGAATTGGTAGTCACCTCGGATGTCATCAACTTTGGCTTTCAGTTCTTCTATATCACCGCCCAACGCATGGAAAGTCTCCACTTCCAACGGCTCATCCAATTCTGGATTGGCTTCCTGACGCTGCAACAATTCATAAAGATACACATCCTTATGGGCAAGGCTCAACGCATCGCTTTGGGTACCCACAAGAACAGAACCCGCCACAGTCAAAATGGGCAACAGAATGGCAAAAAGAATGATACGCTTCACACCCCTCCAGCGTTCTTCCTTCGTTCTACTATTCTGAGGAGCACGAATGGCATCGACGGGACATGAAACACCACACAACGCACAGTTGATGCACCCCTTATCCGTTATTTCCAGTTTCTTCCACGACAATGCGCTGAACACACTCAGCAAAGCACCGTAAGGACACAGGAACTGGCAGAAAGGACGGCCTATAAAGATGGACATGACCAATAGCATAATGCCAAAACTCATCACACCCAGGTCACCACCCAAACGGAAGATACCAATAAACGGATCCAAACGACAAATAAGGAATTGACTACGCGTCGCAGCATAGAGGATGGTGAATGCAAGATATATCCAAGGAATCATGGACAAAGTGGCTGAAACAGCACGTGATAGACGGAAGTTCCTCACATTGATCAGTTCCTGCAATGCACCCAGCGGACAAACGCCCGAACAGAACACTCTGCCGAAGAGCAAGGCGAACACAATAGGAAGGAGAAACACCAGAAGCACATACCAAGGCAGATGATAATTAGGATCCACTGCGGCGGTCACTACATTCTGTATAGAGCCCACACTGCAAACACAACCGCTGCGGAAGAAGCCAAAATACAAGACCGACACCAATGACATCGATAAAATGATGGCACGCCCACGTTTCTTATAAGCAGCCCATACCACCAATCCCATCATGCCAATGAGCAGCACCACATCGAGAATGTTCCAAAACAACTCGTTAGGGGCACCATGAACGATGTCAGGATATTGGTAACCCGATGTGAAATCAGGTTTCGGGAATCGAGCCACAGCCAATGCATTGAAACTGTATAAGATTCCGAGGAGTATAGTAAATATCTTACGCATGATCTTTCAATTTATAGGCATGATCATTAGGTACCCGCTGAATGGCATCGGATGGACACACCTTAGCAATCGCACATTCATTACACTGTTGACATTTGTCCTGATCTATCTGCAAGAACAAAGAACCATTTCCGAAGGACGTGCATCCCTTCACACATTTTCCACAACCCGTACAGAGTTCCTCATTGATGGTATATTCAAAATAAGGCTCCTCCACAAACTCACGAGTGATGGCACCCGTCGGACACATCATATTCTCTGCCGCTGTATTGAGTTCCTTGACATTGGGACGATAGTAACCACCACAGAGATCGCAGTAACCACACACTCTATTGGCATGGAAGCACTTGACAGCAGATACAGTCAAAACGCAATCTGTCTCGCATCGTCCACACTGCGTGCATTTGTATGGATCAATCTGCCAAAAGACATCACCTTCCTTCGCACTCGCTTTCGCTGCCAGCAAACCTCCCGATGCCAATGCCACACCACCTGCCACAAATGAGCTACATGTACGCAGGAAATTCCTGCGATCCATTGGACTTTTCAATTTCTCTTCACTCATATCCCATTTAACATTTTACATTTAACATCTCACATCTTCAACGGACAATCCACATCACACTGTCCGCACTCCGTTTGTTGACTTAGACGCTTATCGTATTGAAAGACTGACACCTTATTACTTCCAACAACAATCAATTTATCTTTCATGACACGAACGTCGTACGCTGCATACCCACGTCCCAAGGCTTTACTATCCAACAGTACACTGCGGAACTTTCCATCTGTACGATAGCAACTGATACGGGGGATTCCTTTTTCCGATGTCAGCAACTCACCATTGTTCGAGGGAGTGAGAATAGCAGGATTGCAACATCCGCTGAACGCACCTGCTTCGGCACCCGATTTACCAAAAGAGGCTACAAATTCACCCTCCGTTGTATAACTTTCAACCAAATGGCGACCTGGATTAGAGCAATAGATGATGCCGTCCATATAAGTGATGCCAAAGCAATAACTGGGTACGATGAACCCCTTGGGGCTTTCGATGAAACGTGCCAATTTTCCGTCAAGATCATACTTGCAGATGTTCTTGTTGGCAGCATCGGTCACAAAAACACCATCCTGACAGACAGCCAAAGAGCAATAGTCGGAGTTATCGCTACAAGCATCCCACTCTCGTGTCACGTCTCCCTGACGATCATATACCTCAATGCGGGTGGGAAACAAAGCATAGATGAGACCGTCATGCACAGTAATGTCGCGAAGGTCACTGGGCGTAGGGAAATTGGTCTGCAATTCACCACTCAACCCATATACATAGATGTTATTTGGTGTGGCAATGTAGATGCTTCCCCCTTCCACCTCCATCGCACAGATGTCATCGGGTGCCAGGAAACCGTATACACGACGATAAGGAGAAACAAAATCATCATCCTCCTTCATCAGAACTGGTCCTTTCGTCCGCTTGGAGTCATAGAAGAGTTTATCAGGGCGTTTGAACATGTTCCACATGCCACGACCCACGACGGAGAGTATCGCACCCCCGACCACCAATGAACCTGATATTTTCAAGAATTTGCGTCTATCCATATACTAAAAATATAATCAACGAGTTTACTGAGCCGTTATTCTTCTGTCGCCACCCTCAGACATTTGATGGTTTTGGAATCTCTCACAATCAACATCCCGTCGGCATAGGCTAAGGGTCCCCAGGCATCTACACCCTCTTCCATAATCCTTTGCTTTTTCAGGAGTGTCATGGAATCGGGTGCTAACTGATACACATATAGTTCACCGTCTTCTTTGAATGCGAAAAGCCGATTGTCAACAACAATGTAGGGTCCTAAGCCGAAACGCTCGTCAGCGCCAGAAGTCCAAATGGGTTCGTGCAGGTCGCTGGGCTGATACATTGCCAGGCGTTCGCGCATACCACCACCGTCTTTGGGCAAGATGGTGATGAGGGTGCCCTGATAGTTGATGGGGGTCTGCTGCTCGCTCGACATGCCTTCGTTGGCTTTGTAGCTGTCCTTGATGGTGGCTTCCCATGATGCGCCCGTCTTATCCACTTGAAGCAAGGCGCCACCTGCGCCATAACCTGCCACAAGGAATACCTTGTTCGAGGAAATCTGCATGGGCGATGGAGCCACCACCGATGGTTGCCATTCGTCAGCACTCCACAGCAATTGCCCACGGGTTCCTTCTTCGGCTGAGACACCACACACACCTCCGACACCAATATATACATAGGTCGGCGTACCTCCCAATGTCATCGGGATGACGGATGAGTGCGACATCTTGAAGTCCACCGTGTTGGGCGTTCCCCACAAGGTCTTGCCTGTCTTGATGTCAACACCGACCATCAGGGTGTCCTTGCCTGCCGGTGCCAACACCAGCATGTCATCTTGGATGAGCGGACACTGACCTGTGTACCAGAAGGGTATCTCGGTACCGAAACGCTTCTTCATGTCGATGCTCCATTTCATTTTGCCTGTTATTTTGTCGCAACACATCACGTGCCCTTCTGGTCCGATGGTGACTATCGCCCCTTTGCTGATGGCAGGAATCGTGCGGGAGAAGCCATGATTGCGTTTCATCGTCACACGATACCAACGTCGCCACAACTGCTTGCCTGTCTGGAGATCGAAGCAGCGCAAGGCATCTGAACTCAGTTGCTCATCATAGTCAAGCACATAGACCCGACCCTCTGAGATGACAGGTGCAGCATGTCCTTCACCTGTCTCCACCGACCACATTTCCTCGAAATCGCCTTCAATCCATTTCATCTCTGGCGACTTGGTGGTCTGGTTGTCGTGGTGGATGCCACGGAAACAAGGCCATTCTCCTTTCCACTTTGAAGACACCTGGGTGGATGCATCCTGCATGAAGAACTCGCCGATGAGCACATCGTCGGCTTTGCGTATATGGCCAGCGGGACGGTGGTCGGCACCGGGGTGGAACTCCGTGAGACCGCCGCTCGGATCGTAGAAGTGCCAAGCCATCAGCAGACACAGATAGAAGACGATGACGCCTATGGTGATGATGGTGATTTTTTTATTGTTCATGAGGTCATACCTTTGATTGCGTTCAACAGAAAGAGGATGTTATAGAGTTCCTCAGAATACCAGAGTCGTGAGAAATACAAGCCGATGGGTTCACGGTCGTAGAGTGTGCCAGCCTTGAAACGCTGGTAGAGATAATCCCAACCTCGCTGCTTGGCTTCTTCATATCGGTCTGGGAAATGTGCCAAGGCCGCGAGCGCACGACTGGTGTAGGTCACCTTGGACTTCACACCCTTGTTGCCTCCCCAACCTCCGTCCTCGTTTTGGGTGTGGAGGATGAAGGCTATCTGAGACTGCGCCAATTTCGTGGCTGTGGGGTGCTGGACAGACATCAGGTAGTCGATGGCTGTGGCGGTGCCATACACGGGTGCTTTCTCATCTGCCGCATCTTGGTCGCCAAACCACAGGGGCACCCATCCGCACTCTCTCACCTCACACCTCTCACCTCTCACCTCTAAGCCCTTCTCCATCCATGTGAGCATCCGGTCAAGGCTCCTCTGCACATCTGTTTTCAGTCTTCCGTCCAATGCCGGCACCCAAAGCCCCATCGCAAGGATGGCATGGGCTGTGATGTCGGGTGTGCTACGGTCGAAAGGCAGTTTGCCCCATCCCTTGCAGAAAGTGGGCATCCCGCCATCGTTGTTCTGCAACCACATCAGCCATTTCAGTCCGTTCTCGACCTCAGGGGGAACCACTTCCGTCTTACCTCTTCGGTCTTCCATCATCAGATGATAGAGTGCCACCAGTGCTCCGCTCGTGTCATCGCCATCGGGCACAGAACCGCTGAGGTCGCTCCAGCCCCATCCTCCTGGCGTTGCTGCTGTGAAAGGATGGACGGATGTGGTGGCGTTATGTTTGATGAGGGGTATGAGGTGAGAGGTGAGAGGTGTGAGGTATGCCTGAGGCAGCACTTTTGCCGCCAGACTCGTCACCCACCCGGACAGATTGGTGTCGATGGGCCATGAACCGTCTTCGCGAACAGTATCCACGAGGAACTGGGCACAACGCTGTGTCACTTCATGCTGACGGAAACCACCCTCTGCCAGACACATGCTCACAAAAGCCGTGAGAGGTGCAGCCTCGAGGAAACCGCCATCAGTAGGTTGCATACGAAGCAACACGCGCATCGCCTTTGGGACGAACCAACTACGAATGGGCGAGAAGAATCCGCCCTTCTGGTGCATCTGACAAATGCCAATCGCTATCAAGGCTGGAATGGCGTAACTCACGACAGGAAGGTTGAGATAGCGGAAGAAACGTTGGGGCAATGTGGCAAGTTCGAAGGGGAAAGGAGGGATTCTCTTCCAGTTGGTCACCACCCCTGCCAAAGCACACATCATCAGGATGGGCACAGAGAACGTGAGGTCGCGTCCATAGTAATGGAGCACACCCTGCGTGAGTGCCTCCTCGCTGTCGCCACCAAATTGCTGATTGAGATATTGCCGAGACGCTGAGGGTGCCTGACCTACGGCATAGAGCGAGACGTATGTGAGCAGAGTGGCTGTCATGTTGGAAGGACTCTCCACACTGTCGCCCCACGAACCATCGGGTTTCATGGTCTCGTGCAACCAACGCACACCGGCATCAATCTGTGAGGCATATTGGTCTGCATCGATACGTTGAAGGGCAAACACACTGACAGCGGTGGAAATGGCACTGCTCGAAAGCGAACCTCTCCACATACCATCCGCTGAACGACTCTTCATGAGGCGTTGGATGGCATCTGTCTGCATTTCCTTCAACTGATCTATATTCATGCTGACCCTAATGCTAATAATCCGTAAAACACATATTCCACATCACTGTAATCATCATACAAAGTGGGGGCGAATCCCCCGTTGTCCATCCAATGCGCCTGGATGAACTGTGAGGCGTCCTTGGCTGCCACACCGATGAGACGAAGCGTGAACAACCCAACCGCTGTGCTCAGCAGGTCAGGTATGGGCGCCTCCTCATTGGCATGGAAGCCTCCTGTTTCATCTTGTCGCTGCTGAAGCCACGACACAGATGCCGCATCAAGCGGTTTGCCCATTTGATGCTGCATGGCCAAAATGCAACAAACAGCATTCGTCGTCATCACGCTCGACACTCTAAACGCTAAACTCTCACCTCTCACCTCACACCTCTTACCTCTCACCTCATTTTCCACAAAGTCAAAGAAACGTCCATAGACAGTATCTTTATGTCTGCTCTCCTGCACTGTGAGGTTTAATTTCATGCCGAGAAGCCTGATGGGGGTGAAGACGGCTTCAAGCACCTCGCCAAACTGCTGATAATATGCATCCTCATGACCTCCGGCATTCATGTAGCCATTGGCTGTCTTTTGCGAGGCGACAAACGTCTTCACTGCTTGTTGTGCCTCTGGAGTCATGCGTTTCCACCCCCTGCGCAACGCCCTATACACCTTATATAATAGTGGCGCCTTCATCCTAATATTTTTTCTGTCACCTGATAGAGCAGGCGTTTCAGTTCCAATTCATCCAACTCAGTGAGGGCATCGAGTGCCTGCTGATGATAGAAGTCGGTCAATCGCTGTAATTCATCTTTCACTTCTTCCGTGCTCCACGTTGGATGCTCCGTCTTCAAAGCCAACACAGCCGTGGGGCGCGACATTTGACATCTGACATCTGACAGTTGAGGGTTGTCCTGAACAAAGTCTTCAAGGTCGTCCTTCAACTGATAGGCAATGCCTAATGCCTCAGAATAATTTTTCAGCATAGGACGGAGATGGGCAAAGTTGCCCGTGCAACTCAATCCAAGCATCAACGACACCTCAAAGGCTGGCACCGTCTTATAGCGGAAAATGTTCATCACATAGTCCATCGTGACGGGCGACTTGTCCCACATCAGCTCCTCGCCTTGTCCACGGCACAACTTGACGTGTGCATCAGCAATGAGACGCAGCAATTCGGCATTGTTGCTCTGAGACAAGATACGGTAACCCTGTCCCAAGAGAGCATCCCCCACATTGATAGCAAAGGCATCACCATAGAGGGCATTGATGGTGGGCTGACCATAACGGGTGTCATCGCGATCCTCAACATCATCGTGGATGAGCGAGGCTTTGTGGAAACATTCCACAGCCACAGCGGCACGATGCACATCGGTGGTCATCTCTGTCTTGCCTGTCAGCGCTTGCCAGACAGCAGAGAGCAGGAAAGGACGCCAACGCTTGCCCTCACCACTCATCCAGTCAAGACAAATCTTCTGGGTGGAATCGGTGTCAGGGGAGATAAACTGCTCCAACTCTGGACGGGTGAACCAACGGTTGACCTGATCATGAATGGCCTCATGATCAAGCAACTTGGGAGTGACCTCATCGCTCAACAAGGTGAGCATCTCCTCCACATATTCCGCATCCACATGGGTGTCACGACAACCCGAATCGTTCAGGGCGATAGCCAAACCGGGCACAGCATGACGCACCAGCAACGGGAAGGCTTTTTCCAGCGAATCCAAACAACTCACACCAATCACTGCATCAACCACACGGTTCTCAATCAGTTCGATGACCTGCGTGAAGCCCTCTGCCACAATGCTGAGACCACCCAGTTGCTCCACTTTATCCTGCAAATGCGGAATGCGGCAACGTCCACAGCGATGACAGAGCAATCCGAATTCATCGAACTCGGCTTGACACTCACCATATTTGCTCAGGCACTTGGGCAACATCAGCAGTCGGCGCTCATGAGGGATGCCTGCTACGATAGGCAGCCAAATCTGGTTGTGAATCTCAACCATCAACCAAGGAAGAGAGGTATGAGGTATGAGGTCTGAAGTATGAGGTGTGAGGTAAGAGGTTTGTTGCACGAACGCCTCAGCCAACTGTTCAAGTTGCTTGAGCGAAACAGGAGGAAACAGGTGCTGCGTCTGCACAAAGGCTTTGAGTTCCCTGCGCAGATGCATCCGCTGTTCCAGCGTCGGTGGTATGATATACTGTTCGCTCATTGTTTAACCTAAACGAAACTAAAAACTAAAAGTTAAAAACTAAAAGTGATATGATCACACCTCACACCTCTTACCTCACACCTCTCACCTCACACCTCACACCTCTTACCTCTCACCTCTAACCTCACCTTTCCTACCCGTATGCCCCGAATCCGAAGAAGTAATGTTTTTTCAACCATCGGTAGGGGCGGCTCTGCTCTGGAATGAGATTTGTGTTTGTGTTGTGGCTGGGGATACTTGTCATTTTTGTGTATTCTTCCATCACAGTGCCTCGGGTAGTAGTGTCTTTGGCCTCATATCCTTGCAGGATCTTGGCCATGAGTTGTGGATTGTCCATAATGATGCAACCTCGTGTGGTTTGGGCTATTTGTTGTCGCATTCCTATCAGGAAATTAGACTTTGCATATAATTCGGTCATGTTGCTGGCATCGGCGTTGAGGAAGTCTGTCGCCATCTGAATGGCGGGACAGAATTCGAGAGCTCCAGAGGGGGATACATGATGACTCATGCCTGTGGCTCCGGGGCAAATGGCACGTCCCTCTTCGTCCCAATAGACATCGACCAAGACCACTGGGGCATTGAGCCGTTCGTGGACGAGGAACTGACGGAGACCAAGTATCTGTTCCTCTGTCAGTGCCTGCTCTGGATGGGCATCGGCACCAACGGGTCGGTAGATGTAGTACCAGAGATAGGCTGCTCCCTCACGTGCCACACGCTCGATGTGCTGACGGGTGACGAGTTCGTCGTAGTTGTTCTTGCAAATACTTGCGGCGATGCCGAAGATGAGTCCTGCTTTCCGACAGGCACGGACACCTTGCAAGGTGCGCTGATAAACCTGATTGGCCTGACGGCGTCGATCGCTCTCGGCTTCCAGTCCTTCGATGCTGATGAGCGGCGTGACATTGCCTGCCTTGCGGAGTTGATGGGCAATTTCATCAGTCAGGAGCGTGCCGTTAGTGAAGAGTTGGAAGTAGCAGTCATGATGCCGTTGGAAGATGTCGAGGAGTCCCTTGTACATGAGGGGTTCACCGCCCAAGATGCCAAAGAACTTGGAGCCATGACGCTTGCTCTCGAAGATGATACCATCAATCTGCTCCACCGTCAGGCTTTTCCTTCCTCCCCTACTCACCCAACAACCGCTACAAGCCAAATTGCAGGACTCTGTAACGGAAATCATGTTGAAGGCGGGGAAGAATGGTTCTCCTCGCTCTTGCCGCTGCTGAAAGTGGCGCATATTCCACAGGTTGGGCCAGCAGAAGTTCCAGCAGAACTTCCACAACAGCCTGACAGGGGTTTGTCTGTACACCCTCCAGCCAACTTTCATGAGTGAGGCGTATTCGGTCATGTTTAGTTTAGAGTCTAGAGTTTAGAGCTTAGGGTTTAGAGTTGGGCATAACGAGTTGGATTTTTCTCCCTGCCAGTTTCTCGCGAAGAGTCTGTGCATAGAGTTCTTTCGTGTCCAGCTTGATGGCGTTCTCCTGTTTCTCCTCCCCTCCATTGATGGGGCTACGGTCGTATTTGGGGAAGATGATGACATTGGCAGGACATGTGCGGGCACATGCCGGACAATTATTTTTGCAATGATGGGGATGCACCACTCGGATGCGTTCGTCCACCATCTCATAGACACCAAAGGGACAGAACTCCAAGCACTTCCCGCATTCGGCACACACGTCCTTGTCAAGCGTGGGATACCAAGCATCCTCACCCAACTTGCGGGGCATGGATTCCAATTGCTGCAACCACTCATCTTCCTGTTGACATTTAACATTTGACATTTGACATTCCCCCAATGCTTCGAGCACTTCTTCTGCCGATTGGCTCCGAAGGTTCAAGGACTTGACATCGTCTTCTCCCGCAAAAGCCATCAGGCTCTTCACGGCTCTGGGATGACACGCCACAATGGTTGTGTTAGCAATCTCATGCACCTCTTCTGACTTGTTCTCACACAGTTCGCAGAGGTCGCTGACCAGCTTTACCTCCATGCCTGCCTGCTGTGCCGAGGCTGCCACTTTCGCAACCTTTGCACGGTCGATAAATGTCCGTGAGGAACATGCGCATATTGTTATCTTCATGTTAGGAAATGTTAGATGTTAGATGTAAAATGTAAAATGTCAACTATCCCATCGTCATCCAATTCTTGAATTCCGCCGCCTTGTTCTTGCTGATGAAGAGCGGTTCAGGCAGTTCAATGGGCATACTCACAAGCAGACGGCTGTCGAACCAAACGACCATCTCCTTGACACTGTCACGCGCCACGATGTATTGCTTGTTGGCACGGAAGAATCGAGAGGGATCTAACCCGACAATGATGGAATCGAGTGAACGGTTATAGAGCATCATCTGTCCTGACTTCATGTATATTTGGGTTTTACGGTCAGTACTGTAAATGCAAGCCACATCATCCATGCTGACGGGCACCAGTTTGTCCTTCACTGGCACAAGCAGAGAGGTCGTATAGGTTGCCGTATTGGCAGGCTTCATCTTCATCATGCGCTGGAGATAATCCATCACGTCACTGTGCGTCCACCGTTTGAACTTGTCGAGCGCACGTTCCAGTTCTGAGGTCTTGATGGGCTTGAGCAGATAGTCAACGCTGTTCACAGTGAACGCATCCAACGCATATTGGTCATAGGCGGTGGTGAACACGATGGGGACGGTGACTTCCATCTCCTGAAAGAGCGTGAAGGCAGAGCCGTCGCTCAGATGAATGTCCATGAAGATGAGGTCGGGGGCAGGATTGCTGCTCAGCCACCTGACGGTTTGCTGAACACTCTCCAACACCTTCAAGACCTCAATCTCAGGGTCTATCTCTTGCAGCATGGCGATGAGATTCTCGCTGGCCGCTGTTTCGTCTTCTATAATCAGTACTCTCATGTTATCCTAATGGCAAAATAACTTTGAATTCCTTGTCTGTCTGCTCCACCTTGATTTGCCGATTCATCAGCAAGGAGAAACGTTTCTCCAGATTGTTCAATCCCGTCCCATGTGTGTCGGGCTTGTATTGCTTGGGGTATAGCGGATTGATGACTATCAGTTCTTTCTCACTGTTCATCACGATGTCCACCCTCATTCTATGCTCACTGTCAATCATATTATGAACCGTCACGTTCTCAATCAGCGGCAAGAGCGCCAAGACGGGGATGTGCAGGTTCAGACAGTCGGCAGGCACATCGATGTGGATGTCCAACTTACCAGCATACCTCACCTCCATCACCTCACTGAACGAACGGGCAAACTCCAATTCCTCTTCCAACGGCACAAGCCCCTTCCGCTCACTCTGCAAGATATAACGGAAGATGTCACTCAGGTGATCGATATAACAGATGGTCAATTTATCGTCCTTCTTTCTCACCAGACTGCTGATGCCACCCAATGAATTGAAGAAAAAGTGCGGGTTAATTTGATTCGTCAAGGCAGTACAACGGCTCTGCAGACTTTCAATCCTCAACTGCTGCAGTTCCTCCTCCTTCTTCTGATGGATAATGCTCAGGTAGTTGGTGAAACCCAAGAGCAAACCAATCATGCCCATCACAATAAATTGGAATGTCAGAATGATGGGGCGTCCGTCAAACCCCGAACAGATGAGTGCCGTGATGCCCTTGTAGAGTCCGTATGCCACAGTGGTCAGCACCACGTTGGGCAGGATGCGGCGAACCAATGACGCAGTCTTCAGCCAACGCTGGTTAAAGAGCAAAAGACCTATCGAGATTGCCCAGAAGAGAAGGAAGCGTATCAGCATATTATCGATGTAACATGTACGTCCCTCAGCCGGCACGCAGTTCCAATCCCAACTCAGGAAAAGCAAGTTGGGATAACTGACGAATGCCGTGCACACCAGGCTGGCCAGCAGAATCTTATTGAAGGATTTATCGTATTTCATTTGGTAAAGTACTCTATAGACCTATTTTCACGGTACAAAGTTAAAAAGAAATATCCATACGCCCAAACATCCAAGCGTGAAAACGTAAAAACAGCCCGTCATGCCGATTTTACAAATAAAAAAAGAAACCCTCCAGTTGGGGAGGGCTTCATTTGTTTACACAATGCGGTGTGTCGGATTCGGTCGTCCTGGCTGCAAATACCTCCAGGCGAGCACCTCATCTTGGTACTGCCCGTCAATCGCCTCCAGCAGCACCTCACGGATGATTTCGTCCAAATGTTCAGGCGTCGTTTCCACACGAGCATTGATGATGAGTTTCACGTTGTCACTCGTTCCGGCTGTACCACGCAACTGCAAAGTCGAGACATCGCCTGTGATATTGCCCACGGCATATTGCTTGCCATTCTCGGCAATCACCTTGACGTGACCCACACGCAGTTTCTCTTTCTTGATGGCCTTGCAGATACCCGCCATGATGTCTTTCAGCACAGTATCCCAATAGACGTTCTGGCCACTCAGTGCAACGGTGCCATTGAGCCAACCCAACACAGCCTCACCATGAGCATACTTATCGTAATCGATATCAAGAATCTTCGTGCCCTCACCCTGACGGTTAGCCACTTCCTTGAACCACTCCTTCACACCAGAGCCATTCAATGTGCTCGCCGCCATCACCTTCGTATGGTGGAAGCAAGCCTGCGTATCCTTGATCAGTTTTTTCAGTTCCTCCTCACTTAACAAATCAGTTTTAGTAATCAGTATTACTTCACTCTCTTCCAACTGCTTACGGTAGATATAAGCAGCATCCTCATGCAGTCCTCCATCGCCTCCATAAAGGATAGATTTCAGACGCGCAGGATCGCTCAGCACTGTCAGCGGAGAGACAATCACCTCCGTGTTGTGGTACTTCTTCAATGGACGCACGATGGTGGCTGTGAGGTCAGCACAACTACCCACAGGCTCAGCCAATATGACATCAGCCTCCACATCGTGACGCAATGAATGGATGGCATCTACGAAGCCATTGAAATTGCAACAGAAGCAACTGCCAGCCACCTCAGCCACTTTCAAGTCAGCCTGCTTCAACAGACGGCTGTCCACGAGTTCGGGAGCCTGGTCATTGGTGATCAATCCCACACGCTTTCCCTGAGCCATCAGCCGCTGAGCCACGTCCCAAATCAAGGTGGTCTTTCCTGCTCCGAGGAAACCACCACAAAGAATAAGTCTTGTCTGATTCATTATATTTCCTTAATTTTAAACGCTAAACCTTAAACTTTATATTTTATTTTCCACATCCGCATGCTTTGTTCTTCTTCTCATTGATAGGTTCCAACACATACTTGAAGAACAGTGCCGCAAGACTGGAACCGATGATGGGCGCCAGCACATATACCCAGAACCAACCGCCGACTGCATCAGGCAAAGCGGCATCGCCCCACCCTGCGAAGTAAGCAACAATACGAGGCCCCAAGTCACGTGCAGGATTGAGACCAGCCTGCGTCAATGGAGCGATGAAGAAGATGATGCTGCTCACCGTCAAGCCGATGAACACTGGCTGCAAATCCGAGGATGGACGTCCCACATTGCAATCCTCCGTCAACGCAAAGATGAACAATGCCAGCAAGAACGTTCCAAAACCCTCAGCGCACATGGCCAAAGGAAGCGAAACAGCGGAAATCTTGGCATCGCCAGGATTGGGATAAAATTCACCAAACATACGAGCCGTATCCACCGATGCCGCCGATCCTCTCACGATACCATTGACTGCTTCATAATGCTCAATGGAAGTCGAGAAGAGTCCAAAGAGCACCAATCCCGCCAACACGGCACCCACCAACTGCGCCACCAGATAAACAGGTAGTCTTTTTGCCTTCATGCGTCCAGCCAGCACCATCGCCACCGACACAGCAGGGTTCAAATGGGCACAACAAATGTTGCGCGTCAGGAAAATGGCCAGTGTCACGCCCAAGCCCCACACCAAACCAATCTGGAAGATGCTGTTGTACTCGCCAAAAAGAACAGCTACAGCCACGCTGCAGCAACCTAAAAGCGTGAGAACGAATGTTCCCATCATCTCACCGATAAAATCTTTCATATCATTAGAAATTGATTGTATGACATCAAAATTTTTGCAAAGATAATCAATTGTATCTTACCTTGTACCCCACCCCTTCATTATCACGAAAAGCCCCCACTTCATCACGAAAGTCCAAACACCAACATTTAGGAATAGGGGTAACAAAATTTCCTCAGGGGACAAAACATGAGGTGGAGGAATGAGAGGAGAGAGAAAGATGAGATAAAAATGCGAAAAGGCTCAACCTTGGATCCAAGTGTTGAGCCTCTTACCTGTATGTGAAGGTGGAAATGCTCATTGAACATCTTCCAGAAGCGCCATCTACTTAGTTATTCATTCTCAATGTGAGATGACTAACAATTGTTTGCCTGCATCGATGGCTTTCTTGATATCCTTGCCACCGCTTTGCACCTTGCAAAGACTGATATCGTCACCCTGCACGGACTCTATCTTCAGCTTGCCAATCTGCAATCTCGCCTCGCGACCGGCCACCATCGTGACGGTATAGACGTCGAAGTGGATGCCAGCATAGGCTCCCTCGCGAGTGCCAAGATCTATATAGACAGTCTTCTGCTTTTCCTTCTTCACGGCATTGCCCTCGATGATATTGGCTTGCAGTGGCAGGGTCTGGTTGAGCCAGTTGGTGATGCGATTGACGAACAAGCCCATGCCGCTCCTGAAAGCCTCCTCTTGGCTGGGAGTCGCAGAAGAGCTGTAACCAGAAGCAGAGAACGAAGGAGTCCCCACTACATCGCCTGTCCCCACATCGGTTAGGGTGATGGTCACATCCACCTCACCCGTGTACTTGGTAGAGAAGTGTGTCTTGCCATTCTTGTCCTTGTAGGAAGAGGTTTCCGACGATGCGGCAATGTTGGTGATATTGACATCTGCCACAAGATTGCCCACCTCCGATTCATCGCCGAACTGGGGTTGACGCTCGCTGAGTCGATAGCGATATGCCCTGGAAAGACCATTCACCACAGCGGTCTTCACCACCTCCTGATACTCGGGTGCCTGCACCTTGGCTTTTCCCGTTGCAGCCGCCCTCATAATTTGACCAAGCGCATCGGTCGAGGACAATCTTTCGTTCGGGTTGGAATATCGCACCTCGCCCAAGAATATATTGTAAACCTGATTCCTTTCCACCTGCGCTGAGACGAACATGAAACAGCAAAAGAAAGCGACCATCAAAAGCATTTTCTTCACAGGTTGAAAACATGGTTGAACTGGTAGATTTTGTAGTTTTGTATTCATAACCTTTCAAATTTGTTTGCAAAGGTAGTAAAAATTTTGATTAAGTAGGAAAAGAAAAGGAAAAATTCATCCAAAACGTGGCGGTTAAAGGACAAAAATGGCACAAAAAAGTGTCAAAACAACACTTTATGTTTTATAACATGTTTTTAGGGGAATGTATGACGTGAAAAAGCCGTACCTTTGGCGGACAGTTTATAAACTAATCAATTTCTAACCAAAATTATGAAAAATCTTAAAACGATTTTGATGGGGAGTGCTGCGGCTGTGGCATTCCTTTGCGCGTGCGATCCTGCACCCGAAGTACAACTAACTAAGTCTGGTATCAACCCCGCTGATTTTGACACCACCATCGCTGTCGCTTACGACGCCGAGGCTGGCCAGTTCAAAGCAGATGAGGCGAATGCTAAACAAGTGAAGCTCTACACCCTTACCAACAAGAACGGTATGGAAGTGTGCATCACCAACTTTGGTGCACGCATCGTGAGCATTGTGGTTCCCAACAAGGATGGCGAGTTCGTGGACGTAGCTTGCGGCTTCGACAAGATTGAGAACTATTTCCCATGGAACTTTGAGACTGACTTCGGTTGCTCTGTGGGCCGTTACGCAAACCGCATCAACAATGGTGAGTACACTTACAACGGCGAGAAGGTGACACTGCCAAAGAACAACAACGGCGTGGCTTGTCTGCACGGCGGTTACACGGGTTGGCAGTATCAGGTATATGACGAGGTGGAAGCAACTCCTCAATCATTGGCACTCCAAATCACGTCTCCTGATGGCGACAACCAGTTCCCAGGCGAGGTGGTAGCCACAGTGGACTTCAAACTGACCGACAACAACGAGATCGTCATCAGCTATGACGGTGTGGCTGACGCTCCAACCGTGCTGAACATGACGAACCACACATACTTCAACCTGTCGGGTGACCTGAACAACACGATTGACGAGTCTATCCTCTACGTGAACGCCGACAACTATACACCTGGTGACGACAACCTGATTCCTACGGGTGAGATTCGTCCAGTGGAGGGTACTGTGTTTGACTTCCGCACTCCAAAGGCCATCGGCACTGACTTCGGTAAGAACGATCCTGAGATGGAATCAGTGGGTGGCGGTTACGACCACAACTGGTGCCTCAACACGAAGGGAGACAAGAAGGCTATCTGCATCACCATGTCTGACCCACGTTCTGGCATCAAGATGGACATGTACACGAACGAACCAGGTGTGCAGGTTTACACAGCTAACTTCCAAGACGGTACTCGTCCAGGTAAGGGCGGCATCATGTATCAGAAACATTGCGCTGTTTGCCTCGAAAGCCAGAAGTATCCAGACTCTCCCAACAAATGCATGATGCCAGGTTGGGAAGACAGCAACCCATTCGTTTCTCCTGAAAAACCATACAAGTCTTACTGCAAGTATGCATTCTCTGTGGAGAAGTAAAGCATGACTAATCTATTTTATCAATCAACAAATAATAAACAAAACATGGACAAAATTTTAGAAGCACTAAGCAACAACGGGTTTGCGACGGCCGATTATCTGGTCTTTGTAGTGTACATCATCCTGCTTGTTGGCTTGGGACTCTTCCTTTCTCGCAGCAAGAAGGGTGAGGAAAAATCATCAACCGACTATTTCTTGGCCGGTAACACGCTGACATGGTGGGCTGTGGGTGCATCGCTCATTGCTGCCAACATTTCAGCAGAACAATTCATCGGTATGTCGGGTTCGGCATACGCATCAGGTATCGCACAGGCTGCCTACGAGTTGATGGCTGCTGCCACCCTGCTCGTTGTGGGTAAGTTCCTGCTGCCACTGATGATTGAGAAGAAAATCTTCACAATTCCCCAATTCCTGCGCGAGCGTTATAACTGGGGTGTGGGATTCGCTTTCTCACTGCTGTGGTTGTTCCTCTATGTCTTCGTGAACTTGACCTCAGTGGCTTGGTTGGGCGCTTTGGCTATCCAACAGATTCTGGGTCTGCCCACCGACATGACGGTTATGGTGGCTGGTATGGAGATTGACCAGGTTCGTCTGGTGATCATCCTTTGCCTCTTCCTCATCGCTGGTATCTACTCTATTTACGGAGGTTTGGCTTCTGTGGCTTGGACCGATGTGATGCAGGTGACGTTCCTCGTAGGTGGTGGTCTCATCACAGCTTATGCCGCTCTCTCTGTCATTGGCGAAGAGATGGGCTTGGGTGGTGCCTGGGATGCACTGATGCACATCAAGGACTATCTGGCAGGCATTGACGGTGACAAACACTTCAATCTGGTTGTCACCAGAAATGAGGAGTTGTATCCAGTCATCAATGGTGTGACTGACGCTGCCGGCAACGTCACCCAGAAGGAAGACCCATTCTTCACCAATCCTGGTATCGTACTGATCTTCGGTGCGCTGTGGTTGACGAACTTGGGTTACTGGGGTTTCAACCAGTACATTATCCAGAAGGGTCTTGCAGCCAAGTCTCTTGACGAGGCTAAGAAAGGTATGGTATTCGCAGCCTTCTTGAAGATTTTGATTCCTTTCATCGTATGTATCCCTGGTGTTTGTGCATTCTACATCATGAACGCTCCTGAGTGCGATGCTTTGCGCGAAACATTGGCAGGCTCCATCGCTCGTTCTGACGATGCATATCCATTCCTGATCCGTAACTTCACTCCTACCGTTGTGAAGGGTTTGAGTTTTGCTGCATTGGCTGCCGCTGTCATTTCTTCTTTGGCATCTATGTTCAACTCCACTTCTACCCTCTTCACCATGGATATCTACAAGCAGTTCATCAACAAGACTGCTTCTGAGAAGAAACTTGTGAATGTTGGTCGTCTCACTTCTGTATGCGCCCTGATCATCGCTCTGATCGCCGTTTACCCATTGATGGGTGGTATCGACCAGGCCTTCCAGTTCATTCAGGAGTATTCTGCATTCGTATATCCAGGTGTTGTGGCTATCTTCGGTCTTGGTTTGCTGTGGAAGCGTGCAAGCGGCACTGCTGCTGTTGTCTGCGCAATCGGTACCTTCGCGTTCTCGATTATCTACAAGTTCGCCTTCCCAGAGATGCCATTCTTGGTACGTTCAGGTGTTGTGTTCATCACGCTGGTTATCCTCTTCATTTGGATTTCTCTGTCAAGCAAGAAGGCTGTTCCAGCAGACGAACTTGACGAGCACACAGTGAAGACTCAGTTGCGTTGGAGCACTATCATGTTCTGTGTGGCAATCGTTTCATTCGTACTCGCCATCTGCGGTTTCTTCAACGAGACCATGCACGTTCACGGCTTCGAGGGCGCTATGATCTTCTTTGCTGCTATCACAGGCACTATCGGCATCTACCTGCGTTCTAATGCAAAAGACAAGGTACAGGATCCAAATCGAGTTCCAATCGACCTGAACATCTTCCATACAGACCGTGTATTCAACATCGGTGCTATTGGTGTGATTCTCATTCTCACCATCCTGTATGTAGTGCTCTGGTAATCCTGATTAAGACTTACACATTATATATAATATAGAAGCCTCCAATCAATGACTGCTTACAAACAACATCCCAAGTTTTATGTGTCCGTGGATTGCATCATCTTCGGATTCAAAGACGGGCGATTGCAGGTGCTGATTCATCAGCGTCCCTACAACCCTGGGAAAGGTGAGTTGTCACTGATTGGAGGCTTTATTCGATCTGACGAAAGCGTTGATGCATCAGCGCAGCGCATCCTAAAAAAATTCACAGGACTTGACAACGTGTATATGCAGCAACTGGCCACCTTTGGCGAAGTGGAACGCGACCCAGGTGAACGGGTGATCAGCATTGTATATTACGCCCTCATCAACATTGATAATTACGACACACAACTCTCCGACATTCACCATACACAATGGGTGGATGTGGATCAGATGCCTCATCTCTGCTTCGACCATAACGACATGGTGCAGAAGGCACGCCGCATGATGTGTGAAAACATCAAAAATGAACCCATCGGCAGTAACCTGCTGCCACAATACTTCACGCTGAGCCTGCTCCAAACTTTGTATGAAAGCATTCTCGGCACCTCGATAGACAAACGGAACTTCCGCCGTGCTATCTCCGAAAAAGAATTTATCCAGGCCACAGGCATGATTGACAAGGAGTCTTCACGCCGAGGAGCCACACTATACAAATTCAAATAATCCGAAACGGATTCAACACCAACGACATTTGGAATGTCGCAAACAAATAGGAAAATACACAATAACACTATAAAAAACAGAAATACTATGTTAGAAGAACTGAAAGAAAAAGTTTTTAAGGCCAACCTTGATTTGGTAAAACAAGGATTGGTCATCTTCACATGGGGTAACGTGTCCGGCATCGACCGTGAGAAAGGTCTCGTGGTCATCAAACCTTCAGGCGTCAGCTACGACGAGATGAAGGCAAGCGATATGGTTGTCGTTGACCTAGAAAGCGGAAAGGTAGTTGAGGGCGACCTCAATCCTTCTTCTGACACTCCCACTCACCTTGTGCTTTACAAGGCTTTTCCAAACATTCAGGGAGTCGTTCACACCCACTCCACCTACGCCACCGCCTTTGCACAGGCAGGTAAGGACATCCCCAATATCGGCACGACCCATGCCGACTATTTCTATAAGGCGATTCCTTGCACACGCGACATGACCAAGGAAGAGGTGGAAGGTCAGTACGAATTGGAGACCGGCAACGTGATTGTTGACGAGATTCTCAACATCCGCAAGATTAACCCTGACCACACACCAGCCGTGCTGGTGAAGAATCATGGCCCATTCTCATGGGGCACATCTCCTGACAATGCGGTCTATAACGCCAAGGTGATGGAACAATGCGCCAAGATGGCTTTCGTGGCATTCTCGGTCAATCCCAACTTGACCATGAATCCGCTCCTCATCGAGAAGCACTACAATCGCAAACACGGACCCAATGCCTACTATGGCCAGAAGGGTCAGAAGCATTGATATAATTAACAATTAACTAATAGAATATTAACACATAAAAATTGAAACATTATGGCATTTGAGAATTTGGAATTATGGTGGGTGACTGGTGCTCAGTTGCTCTACGGTGGTGACGCAGTCGTTGCAGTTGACGCTCACTCAAAGGAAATGGTAGCAGGTCTGAATGAGGGTGGTCTCATCCCCATCAAGGTAGTTTATAAAGGCACAGCCAACTCTTCCAAGGAAGTGGAAGACGTGATGAAGGCTGCCAACAACGACGAGAAGTGCGTGGGCGTTATCACTTGGATGCACACCTTCTCTCCAGCCAAGATGTGGATCAAGGGTTTGCAGGATTTGCAGAAACCTCTCCTCCACTTCCACACACAGTACAACGCTGAGATTCCATGGGACAAGATTGACATGGACTTCATGAACCTCAACCAGTCGGCTCATGGTGACATCGAGTTTGGTCATATTTGCACCCGTATGCGTGTTCCTCGCAAGGTGGTTTGTGGCTACTGGAAGGATGAATCTGCACAGAAGCAGATTGCCGTTTGGGCACGTGTGGCAGCAGGTGTTGCTGATGCCAAGAACGTACGCTGCTTGATGTTTGGTATGAACATGAACAATGTGGCAGTGACTGACGGTGACCGTGTTGAATTCGAGCAGCGTCTCGGCTATCACGTTGACTACTACCCTGTTTCTTCTCTCATGGAGTACTTCAAGCAAGTAACCGAGGCTGAGGCTGACGCATTGGTAGAGGAATACAAGAAGCTCTACACCATTAAGATTGACGAAAGTGGTGAGCAAGTATATTGGGAGAAGGTGAAGAACGCAGCCAAGGCTGAAATCGCCCTCCGTCGCGTGTTGAAGGATGAGGGTGCCACTGCCTTCACAACCAACTTCGATGACCTCGGTGATGCCGACATCAATGATCCTAACTTCGTGGGCTTCGACCAGATTCCAGGTCTCGCTTCACAGCGTCTGATGGAAGAAGGTTATGGATTCGGTGCTGAAGGCGACTGGAAGACCGCTTGCCTCTATCGCACTCTGTGGGTGATCCAGCAGGGTATGCCAATCGGTTGCTCCTTCCTCGAGGACTACACCCTCAACTTCGCTGGTGACCGCTCTTCTTGCCTCCAGAGCCACATGCTCGAGATTTGTCCGCTCATCGCTGTTGACAAGCCCAAACTCGAAGTTCACTTCCTCGGCATCGGTATCCGCAAGCAGCAGACAGCTCGTCTCGTGTTCACTTCTAAGGTGGGTCGTGGTATCAAGGCAACTGTCGTTGACCTTGGCAACCGCTTCCGCCTCATCTCTCAGGAGGTTGAGTGCATCGAGCCTAAGCCTATGCCAAACCTTCCTGTTGCATCGGCTCTCTGGGTGCCACAGCCAACTTTCGAAATCGGTGCTGGTGCATGGATTCTCGCAGGTGGTACACACCACAGTGCTTTCTCTTACGACATCACCGAAGAGTATTGGGAGGACTTTGCTGAAATGGTCGGCATTGAATATATCAAGATCAACAAGCAGACGAACATCTACGACTTCAAGCAGCAGTTACAGAACAACGAGATGTACTATATGTTGAACAAAGCACTGAAATAATATGACTGCAAAACAAACGATAGAATCAGGTAAAGCCATTCTCGGTATCGAGTTTGGCTCTACCCGCATCAAGGCCGTTCTCATCGACGAGGAGAACAAGCCTATCGCTCAAGGTAGCCACACATGGGAGAACCAGTTGGTAGATGGTCTCTGGACATACAGCACAGAAGCCATCTGGTATGGCTTGCAAGACTGCTATGCCCAGCTCCGCAAGAACGTGCTTGAACAGTACGAGGTTGAGATTGAGACACTTGCAGCTATCGGCATCAGCGCCATGATGCATGGTTACATGCCATTCAAGGGTAACGACATCCTCGTGCCTTTCCGCACTTGGCGCAACACCAACACAGGTAAGGCAGCTGCTGAACTGTCCGAACTCTTCAACTACAACATCCCTCTCCGTTGGAGCATTTCACACCTCTATGAGGCTATCCTCGACAACGAAGAGCATGTAAAGGATATTGAGTTCCTCACCACCCTTGCAGGTTATATCCACTGGCAGATTACTGGCCAGAAGGTATTGGGTGTTGGCGATGCATCAGGTATGATTCCTGTTGATCCCAAGACCAAGACTTACGATGCTACAATGGTGGAGAAGTTCGACAAACTCATCGCACCAAAGGGCTTCCCATGGAAGTTGCTCGACATTCTTCCCAAGTCGCTCAATGCTGGTGAGAACGCAGGCTTCCTCACACCAGAAGGTGCCAACCGCCTCGATGTGTCTGGTCACTTGAAGCCAGGCATCCCTGTATGTCCTCCTGAGGGCGATGCAGGTACTGGTATGGTCGCCACCAATGCTGTGAAACAGCGCACTGGCAACGTGTCAGCAGGTACTTCTTCCTTCTCCATGATTGTGTTGGAGAAAGAACTCTCCAAACCTTACGAGATGATTGACATGGTGACGACACCTGACGGTTCACTCGTGGCAATGGTACACTGCAACAACTGTACATCTGATATTAACGCATGGGTTAAAATATTCAAGGAGTTCCAAGAGTTGATGGGTATGCCTGTTGACATGAACCAACTCTACACAAACCTCTTCAATGCAGCCCTAAAGGGTGACGCTGACTGTGGAGGTATTCTGTCATACAACTACGTGTCTGGTGAACCTGTGACAGGTTTGGCTGATGGTCGTCCACTCTTCGTACGTTCCGCCAATGACAAATTCAACCTTGCCAACTTTATGCGTGCCAACCTCTATGGCGCCATTGGCGTGTTGAAGATTGGTAACGATGTACTATTCAACGAAGAGCACGTGCAAGTAGACCGTATCATGGGACATGGCGGCTACTTCACCACCAAGGGTGTGGGTCAGAAGATGCTGGCAGCAGCCCTCAACTCCCCTATCTCTGTGATGGAGACAGCAGGAGAAGGTGGTCCTTGGGGTATGGCACTTCTGGCAGCCTATGCTGTGAACAACGAGAAGAAACTCTCTTTGGCTGACTATCTTGACCAAGTGGTATTCTCAGGCAACGCAGGTGTGGAAATTAAGCCTACGCCAGAAGATGTAGCAGGCTTCAACGCTTACATTGAGAATTACAAGAAAGGCTTGGCTATTGAGCAAGCAGCAGTAGATAATAAGAAATAATTTGTATTAAATTAAAATAAGTTTTATGGCAAATTCAATTAGTGTTTTGAATCATGCTGCCGACAACATCCGTATTTTGGCAGCCAGTGCAGTAGAAAAGGCAAAGTCAGGTCACCCAGGTGGTGCAATGGGCGGTGCCGACTTCATCAACGTTTTGTATTCTGAGTATCTCAAATACGACCCAAAGAACCCTGAGTGGGTAGGTCGCGACCGTTTCTTCCTCGACCCTGGTCACATGGCTCCAATGCTCTACTCTCAGCTTTGCCTCATTGGCAAGTTCTCGCTTGACGAGTTGGCACAGCTTCGTCAGTGGGGTTCTCCAACGACTGGTCACCCAGAGTTTGAGATTGCTCGTGGTATCGAGAACACTTCTGGTCCTCTTGGTCAGGGTCACGTGTTCGCTATTGGTGCTGCTATTGCTGCCAAGTTCTTGGCTGCACACACTGGCAACCCAACTTTCGCCAAGGAGACTATTTACGCTTACATCTCTGACGGTGGTGTTCAGGAAGAGATTTCTCAGGGCGGCGCACGTATTGCAGCTGTGCTTGGTCTTGACAACCTCATCATGTTCTACGACTCTAACGACATCCAGCTTTCTACTGAAACCAAGGAAGTTATGACTGAGGATACTGCTGCTAAGTATCGCGCTCTTGGTTGGGAAGTGATTGAGATTGTTGGTAACGATGCTGCACAGATTCGTGCTGCGCTCGACAAGGCTCAGAAGGTGGAAGGCAAGCCAACCCTCATCATCGGTAAGTGCATCATGGGTAAGGGTGCCCTCAAGGCTGACGGCACTTCTTACGAGGCTAACTGCAAGACTCACGGTGCTCCTCTTGGTGGCGATGCATACATCAACACGGTGAAGAACCTCGGTGGTGATCCAGAGAATCCATTCCAGATTTTCGACGATGTGAAGGAACTCTACGCTAACCGTGCCAAGGAGCTCGAAGCTATCTGCGCAGAGCGTTACGCTGAGGAGAAGGCATGGGCTGCTGCTAACCCAGAGAAGGCTGCTCAGCAGGCTGACTGGTTCAGCGGCAAGGCTCCAAAGATTGACTGGAGCAAGTGCGTACAGAAGGACAACGACGCTACTCGTTCTGCTTCTGCCGCATGTCTCAGCGTTCTCGCAGAGCAAGTTCCAAACATGATTTGTGCTTCTGCTGACCTCTCTAACTCTGACAAGACAGACGGCTTCCTCAAAAAGACACAGGCATTCACGAAGGGCGATTTCTCAGGTGCTTTCTTCCAGGCAGGTGTCGCAGAGCTCACGATGGCTTGCTGCTGCATCGGTATGGCATTGCACGGAGGTGTGATTCCAGCATGCGGTACCTTCTTCGTATTCTCTGACTACATGAAGCCAGCCGTTCGTATGGCAGCCCTCATGGAGCTTCCTGTGAAGTTCATTTGGACACACGACGCTTTCCGTGTAGGTGAAGACGGTCCTACTCACGAGCCAGTTGAGCAAGAGGCACAGATTCGTCTCATGGAGAAGTTGAAGAACCACTCTGGCAAGCCCAGCGTGCTCGTTCTCCGTCCAGCCGACGCACAGGAAACTACTGCTGCATGGGCACTCGCTATGGAGAACATGGCTACCCCATCCGCACTCATCCTCTCTCGTCAGAACATCAACAACCTCCCAGCAGGCAACGACTACAGCCAGGCTGCTAAGGGTGGCTACATCGTAGCAGGCTCCGATGAGAATCCAGACGTTATCCTCGTAGCCACAGGTTCTGAGGTTTCTACCCTCGTGGCTGGTGCAGAACTCCTCCGCAAGGATGGCAAGAAGGTTCGCATCGTCAGCGTTCCATCTGAGGGTCTCTTCCGTCAGCAATCTAAGGAGTACCAGCAGAGTGTCCTCCCACAGGGCGTGAAGAAGTTCGGTCTCACCGCTGGTCTGCCAGTGAACCTCCTCGGTCTCGTGCCAGAGGCAGAGGGCAGCATCTGGGGTCTTGAAAGCTTCGGTTTCTCTGCTCCTTACAAGGTGCTCGACGAGAAACTTGGTTACACAGCAGAGAACGTTTACGCACAAGTAAATAAGCTTTTCTAATGATTCCCATTGGTATAGCATCCGATCATGCCGCTTTTCCTCTCAAGCAGTTCGTCAAGAGCTACTTGGAGGAGAAGGGCATTGAATATAAGGACTACGGCACTTACACTGAAGACAGCTGCAACTATGCCACCTACGGTCACAAGTTGGCAGAAGGCATAGAAGCTGGCGAGGTGGAACGTGGCATTGCCATGTGTGGTTCGGGCGAAGGCATCTCCATGACGCTCAACAAGCACCAGAGCATCCGTGCAGGTCTTGTATGGCAACCAGAGATTGCCCATCTCATCCGTGAGCACAACAATGCCAACGTCATCGTCTTCCCAGGACGTTTCATCAGCGAAGACGTGTGCCGTCAGTGCCTCGACGAATACTTCAACACTGAGTTTGCAGGCGGTCGCCATCAGCAACGCATTGAGGACATCCCCTGCAAATAAATGATAGACAAATTCATTTAGCAAGACAATAGCGTCCCTTTCTATCGGGGCGCTATTGTTTATACAACATCATGGCAGATTATCTTGACATCGCATCAATGGACGACGTTTTCTCCTCCCAACTGGCAGAGGAGCAAGGTGTGCATAATCACGAAATGAATGTAGCATGGCGCTTTGTGACCAGCACCAACGTGTCGGTGTTTCTGACAGGCAAGGCAGGAACAGGCAAGACCACTTTTCTGCGGACACTCAGGGAACGGACACCCAAACGGATGGTTGTGCTGGCTCCCACAGGTGTAGCAGCCATCAACGCACAAGGGCAGACGATTCATTCATTCTTCCAATTGCCGTTTGGTCCTATCGTGCCAGGCATGCAAAGAGGAGAAACCAAGGGACACTACAAGATGGGGAAAGACAAGAAGAACCTCATCAAGACGCTCGACTTGTTGGTGATTGACGAGATTTCGATGGTACGATGCGATGTACTTGATGCCATTGATCAGGAACTGCGGAAATACAAAGACCGCAACAAACCCTTTGGTGGTGTGCAACTGCTCCTGATTGGCGACTTGCAGCAATTGGCCCCAGTGGCACAAGAACGTGAATGGTCCCTGCTCTCCCCCTACTACTCCACCCCCTACTTCTTTGGCAGCAAGGCGCTCCAACAGATTCAGTACGTGACCATCGAACTGAAACACATCTACCGTCAGCAAGATGAAGCGTTCATCAACATTCTGGGAAAGATTCGCAACAACCAGGTGGACACAGCAACGATGCAAGCACTGAATGCACGATACAAGGCAGACTTCGTGCCCCCCAAAGATGAGGACTGGATACGTCTGACCACCCACAACCGCATGGCGCAAACGTACAACGAGACTCAGCTGGACCTGCTAAAAACCAAGGAAACGGTATTCATGGCTGAGATTCGGAAGAACTTCCCCGAAAGCAGCTATCCTGCCGATGAGCGACTGGTGCTGAAAGAAGGCGCACAGGTGATGTTCATCAAGAACGACCCCAACCCCGGCAAGGAATACTACAACGGCAAAATCGGAACCGTGAAAGGATTTGTTTGGGATGACGATGGCGAAGAACGGCTCATTGTGGTACATTGCAAAGAGGACAATCACACCATCCACGTACCTCGGTTGGTATGGGAGAACACCAAATATGTGATTGACGACGAGACGAAGGAAATTCGTGAAGAGGTGGACGGCACATTCAGACAATATCCTCTCCGACTGGCATGGGCCATTACGGTACACAAGAGTCAAGGCCTGACATTCGACCACGCCGTGTTGGACATCACTGATTCCTTTACCCACGGACAAGTATATGTGGCACTCAGTCGCTGCCGCACACTCGAAGGCATGGTCTTGGCACGTCCCCTGGCAACAGGGTCAGTCATTACAGACGCATCCGTGAATGCCTTTATCGACCGCGAACTCATGGAAGCACAACAAACAGAAGGG
>Ga0265300_10000310_pt1 | contig 50652 bp, 35 predicted proteins | sample AusTroGonzalo_MG_FD_193482 | JGI IMG/M metagenome (GOLD analysis project Ga0265300, IMG submission 193482) | Bovine rumen microbial communities from tropical cattle in Woodstock, Queensland, Australia - Gonzalo_03 | ecosystem: Host-associated > Mammals > Digestive system > Stomach > Rumen ... | reverse complement strand
CTTCAACTTCAACGAAAATGATGATGACGAATTCTTCATGGAAGATGCTACAAACGGAACAGCTCCAGCGGCTGCACCTCCTGCACCAAAGCCAGATTCAGCTCAGTCTGCTCAGAATGCTAAGCCTCAGGGATCAAACACTGCTACAACAAACAGTGCTACTGGCAAGAACAAAGTAGAAGTAACATATAAGAACGATAAGGGTGAAGATAAGAAAGCAACTGCAAGATTCCAGAGATTCTTATATTGGATTCGTAAAGTTCTTGCAAGTATCTTTAAGAAATTCAATAAGGATCATGCAGCTGAAATCAAGTATGTTTCATCACATGCTGATCTCAACAAGAAGATCTCTGAAGCACTTGCTGAAGGTAACGGTACATTCAAGATCAATGTAAATGGTCTTCCACAGTACAAGATTAAACTTGATGAAATTAAGCCACAGATTGCTGAGACAGTTAAGACATATCTTAATATTAAGACTCCATGGGATGCTGCTAAATTTGAAGGTGGTCTCTATCCAGGTAAGAATGGTGCTGAAATAGCTAAGTTGGCAAATCAGAATGATAAAGCCGTAGCTGTTTCTAACATGATTCTTTATGGACAGACAACAGCTCCTCAGCCACATTCAGGTCCAGTTACAGCTGATATCTTTAATGATCTTATCAATAACATCACAAATGCTTCTAACCTTGTTCAGAAGTTTGTTCAGGAAGATCTCGTTCAGCCTTTAACAAATGCTACATCAGAAGTTCAGCAGAAGATGAATATCCAGATTCCTGATAATGCAGCTGATACAAATAGTGAAGCTGTACAGCAGAAGCAGCGTGCTGAATTAATTGCTAAGATATTAACAGACACAAGCAACATCTTTGCTACAACATCTGTCAATACTCTTACTAAGGATTTCTATGGTATATCATATGAAACATATGCTAAGATCGTAAATGCATATAAAGCACAGCACAAGGATGATCAGACACAGGCTCAGCCTGCAGCTAATAATCAGGCTGCTGCAACACCTGTTGCTAATCCTGGTGGTGAAACACCTGCTGCAACACCTGCTGAAGGATAATAAGAAAGGAGTGATAAGGAATGAGTCAGTTATTTACTAATATCAGAATCAAGAGACATGGTGAAAATGTTAAGTCTGATAATCCAAAGACAATAACTGAGTTTAAATCTATAGAAGATTTAAATGGTCTTGGTTATGATAACGATTATCAGGATAACATTGTTGAATCAGTCAATAACGTAATCAAAAAATCTCCTAATCTTATATATGCATTAGAAGGAATTGCAGCTATGTACTGCATTCCTTCATCTCATATTATGAGAGACGATGATCTTGGTTCAATCAGAGTTGTTGGCGATAACATCATTGCTCCAGGTAACGTAGGAGCAGTAAACAACAAAGAAGCAATCATCAGAGCAATTGGTGCTGTTCTTGATAAGAAAAGTGATGATGTAGATCATAAGATTGATCATCATCACCATCATCATTGTCATGAATTATTCAAGGAAAAGCCACAGTTAACTCCTGATCCAAATAAGGGTGAAGTTGTTGGTAGATATCTCGATGATGATAATAACGAGATTATTGTATACAACACAGGTATCGTAGATGCTAAGAGCTCACCTACAACATTCAAGAAGATCCAAGAGTTACGTGCTCAGGGATTAATTCCTGACTATGATATGAGTGTACTTCAGGGTGGTTGTTCAACATGTGGTAGTGGAGATGCTGCTACAGCATCATACTTTGCAGACGTAGATGATATCACATCAAATGTTGATATGTCATCTGATACAGCTCCTGCAGAAACATCAACAACTCAGACATCTGATACGGCTGCGACAAACAATGAATTCGGTACAACAAACATTTCTTCATCTATAAATGAATCTAAGGAAATTGTTGAAGCATGTGCTGTATTCGAGAACACACATAATCTCGGATATGAACTGTTATCATTACAAGGATTCGACTTTGTTAAACCAACAACACAGGTTATCAAAGAAGCAGCTGAAGGTGGAGATGATAATGCTGAAGTAATCATCGGCGGAGGAATCGATCCACATGAATTCGAGTTCATGAGATTTGATAACTCACACATCATCAAAGCAGTTAAGTTCATCAACGACTGGGTTGAAAAGAATGGAGCTGCTGGAATTGGTTCAGTACCATTTAATGATCTCTACAAGAGTGATGAATTCTCATTTGCAATTGATGAACTGAGTGAACAGTTTGATGCTCGTATCAGAGTTCATTATCGTCCATCTGGAGCAAATGTATACACATACTGTGATGAGACTAAGATCTCCGAGTTACGTAAGATCAAGATCTCAAAAACTAAGGGATTCCAGTTCTCAGGTAATCCAATCGATATTACAATCGTTGGTAAGAACACAATCAGAGATCTCTCACTTGGTAAGGTTGAATTCACAGGTCAGACAATCATCTCAATTCTCTTACATGAAATATTCCATAATGCTATGTGGGTTTGGAAGATTAACGATACAGAATTCTCTGCATCATTTGCTCTCACACTCCAGTTAGCATCTCAGGAAAAGTCAGCTCGTAAGAGAAGAAAGATTGTAACCAACTACGTTAACATGCTTGACAGCTGGTATGGTGTTAACCTTAACAAAGTTAAGAAGAAGATTCTTATTAAGAGAATCACAGCATTCACTGCAATCGGTAACGAAACAAATGCTCAGAAACTCAAGAAGAAATTCAAGAGTCTTGAATTCTCTAATAAGAACAGAAATAAAGAAGCTATCCCAGATAAGGATGTTCTCGACACAGTTAATATGTATGAAAAGTACATGAAGCGTTATGAACGTCATATGAAGAAGAAGACATGTATCCTTAACATGATTCTTGGTACAGCTGGAATAGTTGGAGCTGTTTTCCTCGGTAAAGCAGCTTCAGAACATAACGGCAAAAAAGAATCGCTTGGATTTGAACTTGCTGCTTCACTTACAGGTGCAACCGGTGTAATTCTTCTTGTTTCAGGTATTACAGGAACACTTGAAAGAGTTCTTATAAATGAAGCAAAAAAGAACTACGAATCATCTAAAGATCTTGAAGAACAGTGGTGCGATATGTTCTCTGCAATGTACAAACTTCCTGTAACTTTCAAGATCATGACAAACTCAGGAAGAGCATATACTGATGATAAGATTTCTAAGGATATAATCGAAAGATTTAACCGTGTAGATATCGAAATTCACAAACTGATTCTTGACTGTCATCCATCTGGGGCAGAAAGAAACTATCAGGCTGTCAAGATTGCCAATAACTTATTAAAGGAGAAAGAATTACTTGATCCTGAAATTCAGAAGTATCTTGAATGGATCTCTGAAGCATATAAGCAGACAGGTGATCAGAAAGAGATTGAAGATATCTACAATAAGTCTGTTTTCGATCCTAAGGAAGCTGAAGACTTAGATGAACATCTTGCTCATCTCATCGATATCTCAGATGCTCCATTAACTGAATATACAGAATATGATGTTAATGACTGGGGTATATTAATGGAATAAGGAGGAAAAAATAATGGAAGATAAGATTGTTGAAAAAACAGAAATCGAACTCTCCAACGGTAAGGGTACCGAAGAAGAAGAAAAAGCTGAAGGTTAATTAACTCTCAAACATATTACGGATTGATATGCACCTGCCTAGGCAGGTGCATATCTCTCCTATGTTTGTTAGTTCCAGTAACCTGTTGCTGCTGCAACTGCAATCGCTATAGCTCTTTTCCTCTGTTCAGGTGTTAAGAATTTTTTTTTAACTTTGGTAATTCCATTCCTTCACTTGGTCTTGTTGAGTCTTCGAAAGGTGGCTTCTTTGGTACAAGTCTTCCGGATTCATCATCCCACTTGTACTGTTCTTCTTCCTTAGATTCAATAAGCTTTGCTGCAAGTTCATCGTTCATATCCCATTCTGAAATGAGATCGAACATATCAGTGAGCTTTGTAACCTTGTAAATATCAATGTCACAAATTCTGCAGAATGTGATCATCTCAAACTTTGTCATACCGCTCAGTTCATCGAATCTTGCCTTGATAAAGTTAATTGAATTGCGAGTCTCAACTTTGTCACCCATAAGGTCATTATTGGTGAACAGTTCGATGAGTGCGTCTACAGCTTTCTGTCTCTCATCAGATGCCTTCTTGTAGAGATCTGAATTACGGAATGAGAAAAGCTTAATGTTATCGGTGTAAGTATACTGCATAATTATTCCCCTTTCAATTACTTAGCTGATTCGAGTATCAGTGTTGCCTTGAGTTTTATAGCTGCGATGATGAACTGCATCACTTCCTCATCGAGGAATGTGATTTCCGAAACGAGCTTGATAGTTCTTTCCGGAACATTTGAGAACACTTCGATGTTATCTGAAATATAATCGAATATCTCAGTAGCAACATATTTGTTGTTACGGATCGCTGACATTCCGTTTCCATCGTCAAGTATCGCTGTGTAAATATGGAAATACTTGTCAAACGCTAACTTTGTGATCTCATTAGCCTTCTGATAGATATCAGAGTTCTTAAAGTTGTTAATTCTTATGCTATATGCCATAATTATACCTCCCAGTATAATAGTACAGTTTTACATCTTGTAGGATGTTTTGTGGAATAAGTTATTAAATAACCTTTACAGATTATTCAATATAATAATATATATATGAAAATCCAAAATAATAGGATTCTCACATGAAGGTAATCGTCGTACTATATGAAACGGCTTCATAAATAATATTTAAAGAAAGGATGAGTTATATGAACTTAACTGATCTCATTACTGATATCTGTGAACATGAAGGTCTTTATTCAATCAGGTTACCTTTTAAAGAACCTGTAGAAGTCATAGTTCAGAAAGCCATAGAGAAAAGTGTAAGAACATTCTCAGAGTTTAAGCGTCAAGTAAAAGAAGCACATTTATTGGTTTCTGACCTTAAATCTCCATCTGAACTTGATAGAATGAAGAATATATACTTATTACCTGCAGATATGTGTACAACCACTGTCAAAGACGTAATGGGTTATTGTGAAACAGACAGAGCTGCTGATAAGAATGTAACGACTAATACATTCACAGTCGGTTCTCCATTCGTTGGATTTGGTGCTTACTACCCACAAGACATTCTTAATGCACAAATGACAGGTGTAGCAATCAATAAATTTGCTGGTGTTACATCCAGACGAGCTACAGTCAAATACTTAGGATATAATAAGATTCAATTATTTGACTTTCCTAAGGATTCTTCAATATTCTTAGCTGTGGAATGTGAACATGATTTATCATGTGAAAGTATTCCTGAAAGCTGCAGAGAATCATTCCTTAGTTTAGCATATCTTGATGCAGGTATAACTGCATTAAACTCTTTAGAGAATATCGAAGGAATGGGTTCTGGATATAAAGAAATAAGATATAAGATTGATAAGTGGAGTGGTTATAAAGATAAACGTGAAGCATTAGTCAAAGAATGGACTAATACTTGGTATCTTGATGATGAAGATTCCTTCTTATTCTTCTAATAATAATTAAAAATATAAATGAAAGGAGTGTATATAAATGGCTTCTAAGTTTCTTGAAAGAGTTACGGAGTTGATTAAAGCCGACGTCACACAGACTACGACGAATTACGCAAGTAATTTGATTAATGTAAAGAATGACGCTAAGGCAGTTGCTCAAACTTTCCAAGCAGATACCACAGAAATCGTACAAAAGTCACAAGATATCTATAAGCGAATGAAGAGTGGTCGAATCGTTAAGGATATCTCAAACTGGTTCTATGGTAATGCTTCTGATGCTGAAGCAGAATATGATAAGGCATCATCACATGGAGATGAGTTTGATGCAGGTATGAAGGATGAAGACGATGAATCATCATCGTCGAGTTCTACTCCTACTCTGAATATACCAAGTACAGCAGAGTCTTCACGTCAGATTTCTGCGATGTATATGATTGGTGCTAAACAAGCAGAAGCTAATATGGCGAATGCTGCCGAAATAGTTGCCAACCTTAATACACGTTCTGCAGAAATAATCGCTTCAATCAATACTGTTAACCAAAGTGTTTTAGCAATTGGAACTAAGCTTGATACAATCTCGGCTAAGATCCAGGCTATGGGTGAAGCAGCCGAAAAACGTGAAATAACAAATAAGTCACTTGTAAATGAATCAGGTGACATAACCCTCACCAAGTTATATGAGACAATCAAAGAAACAAATAAGATTCAGAATAATATGTATTATTCTATGCTCAAACTTGGTGTATCCGCAATTGCAGGTAACAGTCCGGAAGAAGCATTTTCAGGATTAATGGATATTGTCCGTGACAAAGTTAAAGTCAAGGGTAAATCTATTGATGAATGGGGAAATGCTTTTAATGAGTTATCTGGTGCTTTAATCCAAAGAACTTTACGTGGTATTCTTGATAATGATCATGTAAAGAAAATCCTTGGAGATACCATGGGTACTGGTACTCGTGGTCAAGACTATTCAGAATTCCGTGTAAACAGATATGATGAAAAAGCTGCTATATTTGATGGAATGACTCGTCAGTCTATCGTTACGATTATCCCTGGATATTTAAAGAGTATCGATGAACATTTACGAGGTAGAACATTAAATATCGATGACTATGGTAACTTAACAACTGATGTTCAGAAACAAGATCAGTTTATGAATGTTACTAAAGCAGCTTTCGGTGCTACAGGATTATCAGATTCTAATGTATTACGTATCAAAGAAAAGTCAGCTGCTCAGGGAAATAACATTTCTCAGGAAGATATCGAACTTGCAGCAAGAGCACTTTCTGCAGCATACGTAATGTATATGGAAGGTGAAGGTAGAACTACTTTATCTGCTAAGGAGATTTCTGTTACAGGAGCTCAGAACTTAGTAAAGTATGCTGTAGATATCTTCCTTGTTCCTGCTCGTGGTAATACGAGTATGTATTGGACTACCGCTTGTAATCAGATTCTCTTCGCTTTAGAAGGAGATTGGTTAGCTCGTGAGAAGTTCATTAAGAGTGTAACTCAACAGTCTCGTGCTATGCAGGCTGATGCTATGGAAAAAGCACAGAGTGCAAAGTATGGTCACTTATCAGGACAGATCACAGATAACATGGTTCAGACCACATTCATCAATGAATATGGAATTAAACAAGAACCAACTCAGCCTCAACCACCTCCGACTATAAACAACACAGCTTCTGTTAACCCGGGTGGTCCTTCTGGTCCTAATCCACCAACAACCCCAACTGTTACAACTGAAACATCTACAACTGAGATGTTAGCAGGTAAATTAAATGGTATTCTCAATTCAGATGTTGTTGCTACATTCACTGAACAGATTACCAAAGCAACAGGTGGAAAAGTTGAAATCAAGATCGATGAAAATGGTAATGTAAACATCGTTTCTGAGGGAACTGGTTCTCCTGCTCCTACACCACCAACACCAGCACCTGCTACACCAACTCCTGAAACAGCTACAGATAAGATGGCTGCTTCTGCTGAGAATGCAGAAGGTGGTACATCTGAAACATCTGGTACTCCATCACCAACCCCAGCTGCATCTAACACAAATACAGCTGCAAGTGGATCTGGTTCAACAGAGAATAAACCTCATGTTCTTGATCAGATTCGTGAAATACCAGGTAATCTCAAAGCAGCTGCATCAGCTAAGGTAAATGAAATAGCAGATAGTGTTCGTGATAAAGTTGTAGATAAAGCAAACGAATTGAAAGAGATTCATGCTTATAATACAACTGTAAAAGAATTCTCTGATGTTGAAAATAAAGAAGAAGTATCTGATTCTGATAAGATCCTTGTTCAGACAGTTATGCAGATGGCACAAACTGCTACATCTGATGGAGAAGTAAGTAATCAGGACTTAGATACAATTCAGAAAACACTTAATCAGATTACCGATCCAAATATCAAACGTAAACTTCAAGTATCAATTATTCCGATGCTTAATCGTGTTAACACAAAGAATCAGAATGGTGATGACACAGATGTTAACGCTTCATCTCCTAAAGGAGGAATAGTTGGTAAAGTTTTATTTGGTATTAAAACAGCATTTAATGTTATTCTTAAACCAATCAAATCTTTCTTATCTATGGCATGGAAAGGTGTTAAAGCCTTTAGTAAGAAACTCTTCTCAGGAGTAATCAAACTCTTTAAGAGTGGTGCCGGAGATGTTATTTCCGGTGGTAGAGCTATGAAAGAATCTCTCTTTGGTATTAAGAATGAAGACGGTACAAGACAGGATGGTTTATTACAACAGCTTATCGTTAACCCTGCTAAGGCAATTGGTGGATGGGCTGGAGGAGTTCTTAAGAATGTAGGTTCAACTGCACTTAACTTAGGAAAAGCCGGTATAACATCTATCTCAACTCGTATGCGTGAGAATGCTGAAAATCCAGATAGTTTAGTTAATAGAGCTAAAACCCGTTTAGGTATAGCTGGAGAAACTATAGCCGAAGGTGGAGAGATGGCTAAACAATCTATCACCGAAAGAATGGCTAATCTCAAGGATAAATTCGGTCAAACTGAATTTGGTAAAGGCTTTATGGAAGCTTTCAATAAGAAAGATATTGAAGCTAAACAGGCTAAACTGAAGACTCCAGAAACCATGACAGATGTTAACTCTGATGAAATCAAGAACATGGTAGCTGGTAAGGCTGATTCAATATTCTCCAAAATTATGGACGGAATCTCTTCCATCATAGAAAAAATGTCTGGTGGAGAGGAAGAAAATAAGGAAGGGGAAGAAACTAAAGAGGGAGAAGAAAATAAAGAAGGTGAAAACAAATCAGAAGAACAAGCTCAACAGAATCAAGAACAGACACAAGGGCAACAGTCTTCTGATCAAGGTTCTTCCGAATCATCATCACAACAATCAACCGCTACAGATGTAAACGGTGGATCTTTCTCATCTGATGCACAAGCTGCAGAAGGAGGAGAAATCGGTGCAGATGACGGTGGAGCTACACCTGGATTAGATATGTCCGCACAACAATCTCCTCAGGCTACAGACGTTAATGCAGCACAAAATGCAGGAGCTAAAGCAGCTGGAAAGAACGGTGGCAAACTCTTCAACATTGGTAAGTTGTTAGGTGGTATGTCAAGCGTTCTTCTCGGTCTTGGTAAGATGGTTCTTTCTATAGTAATGGGTATGAGTGGCGTTAAGGCAATCATGACTCTTATTAGGAAAACACTTACGAAGAGCTTAAAGCCATTGAACCATATCTTCAAGAGAATCTATAAGATGCTCAAGCCTGTAGTTAAGGAACTCGGTAAGTTAGTAAAGAGAATCGTTCTTGCAGTAGAAGATATCTTGCAGAATGTTCTTGATACGATAACGCCGATACTGGATATAATCGGTCCACTCATTGAAGATATCATGGATCTGTTAGATCCGTTACTTAATCTCGTAACCGATATGATTGACGTTATCCTTAAACCGATTGCGGTATTACTCGAAGGAGTCGTTGTTCCAATCCTCAGACATATTGGAAACGTTCTTGACTTCATATTCGGTGTAGTACAGACTGGATTCGGTTTACTCCAGAAGGGTTACGGATACATCATCAAGGGTATTGGTAAAGTAATCAACGCTGTTGTCGGTGTAGGTGGAGGTGGCTTCATCAAAGCTGGTGATAAGCTGATTAATACTGGTAACGATAACATCACGATGGGTACCACGAAGGTAACAAACGCTATTAATGATGAAATAGCAATGTTCAAGGAAACATTCAGTGGTAGTGAAGAAGAAGAATCTACCCGTGGACAAGTAACATTCAATCAGGGTACTACACCTATGAATGGTTCACTTCTTGATGGTACGATTACTGGTAACGGTAACATGGCTTCGTATGGTTCATATATGAATATGGATCAGCGTGGTTGTGGACCTTTAACACTGTCTGATGCTCTTGCTCGTAGAACAGGCAGAAACGTAGATCCGACATCATTAACTGCTGCAATGGCTAATGGTGGTTTATATAACGCAAATAAGGGTACATCTGTAAATGGTTATATTGCAGCTGCTTCAGGCTTAGGTATGGGCCTTAGAGCAGGTAATGTAACAAATGAATCATTATCGATGGCATCCTCACGTAACCCAATAACTGTACTTGGTTCAGGTACATCATTCGGTACTCAACAAGGAAACAATCACTATGTAAATGTAATTGGTTCTTCAGGTAGTAGCGTTCTTGTAGCTAACCCATTAACAGGACGAGTTACAAAAGAATCTAAAACAGATATCGTTAATAATTCTAAGATGGGATTATACGGTTCTGGTGACTTAACATTACCTGATGATCTTTCAGATGCAATGGAAGAACTTTCAGAAATTGCAAATAACATCTTCTCGTTATTCTCATTTGAAGGAGATGGATCTGTTAGCTCACAGGTTAAGAAACAACAGCAAGCTGATAATTATAAGAAGGCTAAGGAAGCACTTGGTCAGGATGACTCAGGTAACTGGGTTATTGATTCTTATGAAACACAAGCTCGTGAATTGTTTGAACAGAAATCTCCTCGACGTAAGAGTGAATCTGAAGAAGATTACGAGAAGCGTTGGCAGAAGAATAAAGAGAAATACTTACTCAGAGTTGCTCAGAAAGATGCTGATGAAGCTATGGAAAATAAGGGTACTTCATTCATGACAACCCTTAAGACATTTGTATCTGACTTATTCTCTGCTGATGAAGATGTTGCAGAAGATACTAAGAATGTGACTTCAGTTGGAGCCGGTGGTACAGCTGGTACATCTGCTACAGCTGAACAATTCATCTCATTAGCCCAATCGGATGTAGGTAAACATAGATCCGAGGTTAACTGTACGGGTAGTACAGGTGGTACTGACGGTGACTGGTGCGCTAACTATGTTTCACAAGTAATGAAACGTAGTGGTTATAAAGGACCATTCAATCTCACTGTTGGTTATCTCCTTAAAGCTATGAAAGAATCATCTGACTGGGAAGAAGTTGATAAAAATCAAGCTGATCGAGGTGACGTTGTATTCTTCGACTGGCAAAATCCAAATCCATTTGATGGTTCTGATTCAATCGCTATGTCAGATCCACAACGTAGATGGGACCATGTTGGTTGGATTGAATCTTGTGATGGTAACGGTACATGGAATTGTATCGAGGGTAACGCAGGCGGTGCTCAATCTGTTACCAGACAAACACAACATAATCCATATGTTGATACTATCATGCGTTTCGTCGCAGATAGAACAAGTGGTGGAGATCTCGTTGGTAATTCAAATAAGGATAAGATTTGGTCATTCTTAGTTGCTCCTGAAGCTACAGGTGGTGCAGGATTCTCAAGAGCCGGTGCTGCAGGTATTATGGGTAACATGCAGAATGAATCTGGTTTTGAACCAAACAATCTTGAGGATAAGGCTAATGATAAATTCGGCATAACAGATGAAGCATATACAGCAGCTGTCAATAATGGTAGTTATTCTAAAGAAAAATTCATGCATGACCATTGGGATCCGAATTTAACAAATAACTGTGGATCTGGATATGGTATTGTACAGTTTACATGGTATACGCTTAAGCGAGATCTGTATGATTACGCAATGGCTCACTCTAAGGATATATCGAACTTATCAGACCAGCTTGCATATCTCAAACAGAGTATTGTTAAAGATAAGAGTCAGTCTTATTATGATTCATTAAAAACTGCCGATAACCCATATAATGCAGCAACAGAATTCATGCGTATATATGAAGGCTGTAAAAATCAAGGAACTGAAGGTCCAGCACGTGGACGTAATGCTCAGGCTATATTCGATGAGTATGCTAGTAAAGCTATACCAGATTCTCCATTTGTTAGCGCAGTAACAAATCTTGTAGGTCCAACACAACCAAGCTCATTGAACAATGTTAATCTTAATATGTATGATGAACCGATTGGTCCAACATTACAAACACCACCGACTTACCAAGTAACCAACACACAATCATATGGTGTTGCATCTGCATCTGGTTCAGAAGTAGCAATGAATACTGGTGATGAGGTTATCTTCAAATTAGATATGAAGGGTAAGACATTCATTCAGGGTACATCACTTGTATGTACAATTGGTGATTGGCATTATAAGTATGGACCATGGAAAGTTGCTTCAATTCATTCAGGTACAGGTAAATACAATCTTGTCAGCACAGTTGATTCTAATATTGGAATTGATGGTGTTCCAAGAAGTGTACTTGCACTCTACAGAAAAGGAGCTATGATTGAAAATGGATATAAACCAGCAAGCTTATATGGTGCTGGTGATCAACCACTTCCAGAATATGTTCCAGTTGACATGTATGGAAATGGTGATGTTAATACAGCTCCATCAACCAATACATTATTCAATCTCATATCGAATGATGCTGGTACTTCAGCAACATCAACTACACCAGCGTTTGTTCCATATGATGCTAATACTGAATTAACTCGTGCAGAGATGATCAATGCATTAAGCACTATGGAATTCAATGTATCTGCTAAACGCCTTGAATCTCTGGTTGAACAGGTTATCGAGAAATTAGATGAAAAGAAGGCTAATGGATCAGGTAAACGTTCATCTCAACCTAATGACATGTTTAATGAGCAAATCCCTGCTCAAGTATCACGTCTTTATTCATAAAAAAAAAGATTGTTATTGTCTCCCCATTACGGGGAGACAATAATGATTATTTACCGTTCCAGTTATTAACCAATTCGGTTTTCTCTGAAGATATAGGAAATTCGTTTGTGTGGAATCCACACTCTTTGCATATAACATATTCTGACGATGTATTGAAATTATTTATGATAGCTATCGATGTTGATCTACACAATGGACATGTCATAAGATGTTCTTCAAAAATATCATCCCGATATTTAACCAGAATCTTCTTAGGAATCCTCCATCGTGTATTGAAAAACTGTGATAGGGCTTGCCAATGTAATATAGAACCCGAGACGAAATCTTTACGGGCTTTTGATTCATTCTTTACTGCGGTTATAGGTATTTTCTTAGGCTGAGATGCACATCCACATTTATTACACTTGAAATATCCATGTGATTTAAATGCAGATTTTTCTATTATGAATTCCATGTGTTTGCTTTTACATAGTGGACATTTTCCTGCAAAGTAGATGTCTTCTTCCATATTTCCCAACTCCAATTATTCAATTTCTGGTGGTATGTCAATATCAATGTTTGTGTATCTTGCAATATGTTTAACAAGATTCTCACGCATTGTGTTCGTTAAAGTCTTATTAACATCAAACATTTTACAGAATTCTTCTAATCCTGAAACGATATTATTATTCTTGAAAGATACAATCTTCTTCTTGAAGTCTTCTTTAGATAACTCTACATATTCTCTGTTGTAGTTTATCTTATATGGATCTTTCTCTTTGTAACGGTTCATCAGATATGAATTGACTAAGCGTTCTTCCATATCATATATGATGAATACATCTTCAAGATATACCATCCATGTTTCTATGGATTCATCTTCTAACCATCCGTAGACTATCATTAATCCAGCGTTTACATCCGGAATGTTTGGTGTCCACCATGTTTCATTTCCTTCCTTATCATAGAAAGTCATATGAGCTAACTCATTCTTTCTCTTGATAATGACAGGTCCTCCGTTAGAAAGATACTTAGCAAGCATCATCATGTTAGGTAAGGTTTCCATACCATACTTCTTTAAAGATATAATCTGTTCCATACTTTAACCTCGTATTGTTTTTTTAATACATAACGAGTGTCCCGAAAGGGACACCCGCATGTAATTGATGTTGTTTATTTGTAGAGATTTTTTGTGTTACTGCTGAATTACTTTTCCTTGAAAGCGTCACGTCTGTTCTTAACAGAGAGCTCTTCGTGAGCCTTGATCTTGCTTTCATATGTTTCACCCTTCTTGTCACCCATCTGGATGATACCTGTCTTAACCTTGTCATCGACAGCAACAACCTTGATGGAAGCTGGGCAAGTGTTGTCGTTAGCAGCCGGAATATCAAAGGCACGCTTTTCATCTCTCATGAAGCCAGAAATAATTTCTGGAACCTTTGACATTGTGTTGCTCATATCGAAGTCGTTGATTTCATCAACAACGCCGATTTCGTCCTTTGAAGGATAGCCAGCGTGTGCGATTGCCTTCTTTAAGTCTGCCTTGAAAGCTGTCTGGATTGCCGGTGTTGTACCTGTTGTGTTGTTGAAGCAGCTGTTGCTGTAAGCGCAGAATGCTGCAAGTGAGAATACTTTTTCTGTTGCCATGGTTAATGACCTCCTGTGTTTTTTAATTATTTTTTTATTAGATCACATACGTAGGTATGTTATCATTTAAATTATATGTATATGCAGATGAAGGATTTATGCTATAACGCACTCAGAAATACCAACCTGTTCCATTATAACAGCTTCTGTTATTTCTTTATGTGTATTAATATCTATAACACGAAATCCTTTTGATAGATACTTACGAACTTCTTCGTTAGTAACATCAAATCTTTCGGCAATTACATTACCGATTTCATCTGTGATTTTGACATTGTACATTATTTACATCTCCTTTATTTAATAAATGTAATAGTTGATGATGGATAATATATCGGATCCATATATAGTAAATCCATCAAATGGAACAACATTAATTCCAATGTAGTCTGAATCAGTTCCAGATATGTTATTATTTACAGTTGCTAATTCGTTAGCATCTGCTATCATATTATCAGGTAAGCATGATAATGTATTTATATTAAATCTCTTTGAATATAAAGCTGATGAAATATCAATACTATCTAATTCTGGATCATCAGGATATTGGTTTTTAAAAAATGTTGTTATGCTAAAAGAAATATATGATTTTAATTTATTAATATCAAGGTTATATATTCTATTTCTGTTTCTTGAATGATGTAAATAATATGTGATACAAATGTCGGATATAACATCAGCTATGTTGATAATCTTAATATTTCATCACCTCATTTCTTTTAAATGATATGTATATAAAAAACAAGTTATATCATGGGGCACAAAGGCCCCATGATATAAAATGTATTAGAACCCAAAGTCATCATCAGCCGGAGGCACTGATGAATCTGTGGTTTGAGTTGTCTGATTGTTAGCTTCCTGAGATTCTTCAACCTCATCATCATACATATTTGGTACGACTGGAGCATTCGGACCTGAGTTAGGATCTACCTTAGGGAAATCAGTTTCCTGCTTTTCCTTTTCTTCGATAGCTCTCTGATCATAGTCAGCGATACGAGCACGCTGATTTTCCATAGCTATATTGTACTTTTCGATGTTCTTCTTATACTTAGCTTCAACCTTAGGATCTCTCTTAGATGCAGGCTTCTTCATGTATTCATCATAAGCCTTTTTAGTTGTTTCGTACATCTTGGTTGTGTTATGGAATGCATCAACTTTCTTCTGATATGAATTCATTAAGCATGCATTCATAAATGAAAGTGGGTTGATTTCTTTGAAACCTTTGAAGATCCAACCGATACCTCTGAGGAATCCAGATGTGATTGTATCAAGTACACCGAAGATAGATGCGATTACACCACCATCAGCTTCCTGAATCATGTACTGTTCAAATGCATTAAGATAGTCATAAGGCATGTTGATAAGTTCAAACTGTTCCTTATAACGCTTAACACCATCATGCTTAGAAGCGATATAATCATCAATACGCTTGTTGAGTTCTCCGTTGTAGCTCTTGATGAATGGAGCGATATCGTTTCTACGTGAACGTCTGTCTGGTTCATATACCAGACCTTTATCTGTTGCAGTTGTTGAAGAATAGATACGTGCAAGTTCACCAACAAGCACACGATAACCTACGGTGAACATCGCTGTGTACAGAGCATTACGTTCATTCGGTTCATTGATATATGCTGTTACAGTTTCTTTGAATATTGGTTTATGAAGTGTAGAGAACATGGTTGAGATATCCTGAGCTTCATTCTGAGGATAATTCTTAAGTGTTCTTAAGTCAGTTATCATTTTCTCGATTGAATTGTATTCAGGAGATCTTGTGATATCACCTGACATTTTGTATTCATCAGATGAATGATTCTGGTATATGCTCTGAAGATTATACATCATCATACATACCATCTGTGTTTCAACCTGTTCATGTGTCATTTTCTTGCTACTACTAAGCATTATGTATCACTCCTTTCAATTAAGATTTATTGAGAACCTTGAAGATCTCTCTTGAAGTTGTTGAAGATGTATCAATCATAGCAAGCTGCTTATTAACAGATGCAAGTGTATGAACATCGAAGTCCTTATGAAGGTCTGGTGTAAGTACCTTGATTGTCTGAGCATCAAGATCGATAACAACAAAGTTCATCAGGAAGAGTTCCTTACAGAATGATGTTGCCTTACCTGGATCAAGAAGATCGATACCAGCTTCCATGTTAACGTTATCAACGTCTGCCTTAGAAATGATGATTGTTGCATTTGGTAAGAAACCACGTGCATTGCTTTCTACAGGATCACCAAGATATCCAAGGAACTTCCACTTGAGTCTCTTTCTTACGATTGACTTATTCTTTGTAAGCTTACCTACAGAAGCTGAGTCACCTGTCATATGAGCTAATTCATATAATCTACGATACCACTTTCTGTTTGGATCCTTACTATCGATGGCAGTCTGTTTCTTTTCCTTAATACGGAAGAGAATATCCTTGAAGAACTTAAGTTCACCGGCTTTCCATCTTACGTTACGAGTACGCTTATCCATTTCCTCAAGTGGGAACTTAGCAACTTCAGGAAGTGTACTTGCTTCAATAAGTCTTGAATAGATCTTAACACCACAAACAAGTTCACGTGTATCCTTAAAACCTGTGCCATCTGGTCTATCGTCTCTTAATCTCATTTCAACCTTCATGATTAAAGGCTTTAATGAGTTGAGCTTCTGCACTTTTGATTCATCAAGAACTTCAGCTGCACCAGTCTTAGAAGCATATAATTTTTCACGGATTTCGAATGGCTGTTTCTCTTTCTTGAGATCGAGTTCAGCTTGTTTTATCTTAGTCTCAGGATCTTCACCATTAAGTTTATCTCTCATCTGATAACGATTAAGAGCATCAAGACTTGGGATGCCTTCGTTTCTTAAATCATAATCATCTTGAGCCTGTCTAGCTGTGATCATACTCTGATTGATTGAATTTCTAGCCTGAGCATCTTTCATCCTTTCATCACGATAAGCAGGAGAATTTTCAATATTTGAGTAAATACCTGAACCCGGTGTTGTTTCTCTTACACCCAGATCATCATAATACTTTCTCTTACCAGCTTTATCAACTGCATTAATGTATGCTGTATCTGGATCTGGTGTTGAACCAGGTGCTTCCTGGAAATAATGATCGAATTCAGATAACGGAGCATATTCACACACTTCATTGATTACTTCAGCAACTCTATCAGGAATTGATACAAGTTCAAATGTGTATGTTCTGTCTCCTTCTGTGATTACGTTATAACAAGCATCGAATGTATCAGTTAAGTCTGAAACTTCGAGATAGTTATTCGTATCTGTCTTCCACTTAGCAAATGGATCTCCTACATTTGTCATTGTGTATTCTGGTTCTTGTGAGATTGCCATCTGAAGATATGAAGCATATGTTAACTCAAGCAGTCCACAAGTTGCTTCCGCATAATCAAGCGGAACGGTTGTTGAAATGAATGCTGGGAATTCGAAAATACTTTTACGAGCCATACCAGCGATTGACTTTGGTTCTTTACTACCGGCATGAAGTTTCTCAACGACTTTACTGTTTTTCTCATCACCAAGTATCTTAGTAGAGCTAGCACCGATAGTGTCAATGGTTGAGCCTATCTTACCGAAGACGCCTTTCTTTTCGTCAGCCATTATTATTACCTACTTTCTATATAGATTTTTGATTATTCATAATCCATTGGTCCATCATCATATTTATCCATACGGAGAATATGTAATAACTCATTTGGAATTCTATCCATATAAGTTATACGAACTTCCCATCTTGGATCGATTGAATAATATTTGTTAGAGTGACTCTCTATTATCAGGGAGTCATTTGACATGATGCCTCTGTTATGACGTTTCTTATTCGGTTGCATCATATCAAATAAACTCTTATCGAAGTTATCGATATCACCTGTATTTGCATAAGGTCTTAACAGTTTCATCTCTGCTAAGATCTTCTGTGTTTTTGTAAATGATGATGGTGTCTTACAGTATATATCAGCTTCTATTTTACAAGGAGTGGTAATATATAATCCATTCAGTTTAGGCATTACTCTTTTATGAAAGAACTTCTGATGTTTAGCTGCTCCAGGAACATACACACGTCGTCCACATAATCGTGGACGGTGTGATGGTTCCGGTACTAATGGAACTATGAATTCTACAGACTTCCATTTGATACCGTATATCTTTTCGATGATTGCAGCTAAAGGACCTTTAACTCTGTCTGGAACAACAGCCATCATCTCATTTACGTTTTCCTCATTCTTATTACGCAACGTCCTCATGAGTTACCTCCGATTAGTTAGCATAAATTCTATAGTATATCTTTAATCTCCAATCTTCCTGAAGTGGGATAGAATTGAATGTATAATATGTAATGAGCTTGATTCTCTGAGCTTCATCAGATGACATACCATCGAATGCAGGATCCTCAAGATAGTGCATGAACTTATCTGTTTCATAGATATATGTACCTGACTGATCATAGTATGCAGTTACTTCGATATTTGTTGCATCAGATAAAGCATTCTTGATTGCTTCAAAATCAATCTCCGATGGATCTACCGATGTTAATGATTCTACAACAGAAATGAAGTTGTTGATGTTTGTCTGTCCATAAGATTCAACATCTTCAGCAGATGTAACAGTTGTGATTTCATTTGCTAAAGATATTAACTGATTAACATCTTCTTCTGTACGATTGTTATCGAAGCAGATATTGATTAATGTCTTAATCTTACGATTGTACAGTGTTGAGATGATTGATCGTTTACCTGATAAAGCATCAAATGCAACAAGACCTAATTCGTTGATTGCAGCTGTCTGTGTGCTTCCCTCGTGCTGGAAGTATGATAAACAGTCTGATTCTGATAATGATAAAACACATTCGATATATGATTCGATACGATTTGTTTTACCAACACCATTTACAGCATTTGGTCCTAAGTCATTCTGTGTTACCGGATCAACGTAATCCCAGTTCTGTCCGTTCTTCCACCATGAATGATATACATGTGGTCTTTCAGAGAACTTCTTGATGTAGTATGAGTTTACAAGAGCAGAAGTTCTCAGAACACCGAGGTATCCCACACCGTTATCAGAGATTGTTTCTCCTGCAGCTATCTGCTGGAATGGTATAGGATTTCTTAATTTGATGAATGAGTAATTTGTATTCTTAGATGAGATTGTATCTTCACCTGAACCGCCGTTACCTACCATGAATCCCTGAACAAAGTGAGATTCTGGAAAGTCTGTTTCCATTGGTGTATAATCAGCTGGATCGATACCTAACTGATATGCTCCTGAGTTATTTAAATCAGGAATGATAAGTGTAGTATCCTGTCCGATATCATCATATGGAACAGCATGAGATGAATCAAGATATAATCCGAACATTTTTAACAGTATCCACTGATATCCTGAAATTGGGATTATGTTATCTCCCTCATTCCATAATGAGCATTCACCAGTCTTAGTGTTTTCTCTGTATATCTTAACATGGCCATGTAAACCATGCTTAACATTAGAATCATCTTTGAAAGATAAATGCTCTTCAACTTCCATTTTATAATTATTCATTTCATTATTCCTCCTTAATATTGATGAATTGAGTTGGCAGTATAATCTGTTCCCTTAACAAAAGAAGCAAATGAAGAGTATAAACATGTAAGTGTAATTGTTCTTACATAACACGACTGAACATCATGAGGATGTGGATGTGTATCAGAATATGTAATCGCTTTAATATAGAATAAAGCTTTACATTCATCTGTTGTTTCTCTCTTCAATGAATCTATTGCTACAGGCCAACTTGATAATTTTGTTGATGAAACTGATGTTTTCAATTGTAACAAATTACCAACTTTGAGAATGAACATACCAGCGTTGTTATTACCACTTCCTGCATCGATTGACGCATTCAATTCATTTATAATATCTTGAGTATCTTTTTCTTGGGTAGTATCTACAGAATACGTATCAGTTGATCCACGTGTTCTTTCGATAACTTTATAAGCATTCATTGAGAATATATATTCTACTACATTAGGATTTGTCTGTAAATGATCATGAGCATCCTTTATTATAGTATAATTGTCCTCAGCTGATGATCCTGATCTTCCAGGATCTCCATCCGTATCATGAGCATATAAACCATTTAAACGTCTTTCAAATATCTCAGACGTTTGCATGTTTAATGCAAGTTCATTATCAATGAATGTGAAACCCTTACCAACGTTCAAATTAATCTGGTAGCTCATATCTGATCCCTTCCTAAAATATGTAACGCAATATCGAGGATGGATTTACCTCCATCCTCTTGATATGGGTCATTCATTTCTAAACGTGTTACGGTTGAATTTAAACGAAGTACCTGTGTACCTTGGTTTACAGTTCCAGCTAAAGCATTACCTGGAGTATTCATCGTTCCTCCCACACCGTCTCTTCCATTCGGACCTTTTGTGACTGATAACACACCGGTGTCAGGATCCATTGATAATCCATTGTATTGAGCTTGAGAAATCTTAGGAATATATTTTCCATCGACTAACTGGAATGCTTTTGGATCAAATGTAATGTTTAACATTTACCATACCCCCAGTTCTTCGTATGATGTAATCTCTGTTGTTTGACCAGCTGGATCAGTTCCAGTTACAAGATAATATTTCCATGTACCATTTCCTTGGTCAACACGACACATATCTCCTGCTAAAACATAATCAATTTCTGGTCTGAAGTTAGTCGGTATCATAGTTCCAGGAACTAATGGATCAGCTGACTCTTGGATTGTCGCATCAAACAATCTGTGAAGATAATGCATTCCACAGAGTTTACGTTGTGCTCTTTGATCTGAATATGGTGATTCATATCCTAAACGAAGTCCTTCATTAGTATAGTAATCATCATATCCTGTACCACCTTGTCCATCAGGACCCGGTTTAGCTGATACATACATTCCGTCTTCTTTAACTTCGAATGTATTATCATTCGACCCAACTTTTCTTACTTTTACATTGTGATCAGGATCTGTTAAATCCCAAGTAGCAGATAACTCAGGTGAGAGTGCTAATTCTATTTTAGTAGCCATATTATCACCTCATCATGTTGTAGTTATCTTTAATCCAGGTCCAAGTAATAATTCAGTAATTACTGTTTCAGCTGTGATTGGTGCTCCTGAAGGATTGAAATCAAATGTATTATTATCAGCGTCCTTAATACGTAATACTCCAGTTTGTACAGCTGGATTAGCTACGATAAGATTACCGTATTCATCAAAGTCTAAATCTCCACGTTCTGGATCGATCTGAACTTTAACACTTCTTGTCAGCTCATCGATTTCAATACCATCACCGGTTTTGACTTGAATGCGGTTGCCCTTGATACGATGGCCAGATACAGGATCAAAGTGTACTTGTTCACCTTCAAGACCATCACCAATACGTACGTTTATCTTACCACCGTCATAATATTGCTCAGCTTTATCTGGGAAATTACCTGGTTCGATTTCAAGATATTTACCTACGTTTACAGATAAACCACCTGAAGATGTGTAGTTTGCGATACCATCTTCGAATACATCAGCTTCGAACATGGCTTCACCTGCATTACCACCGAACCATTCATACAGTTTAAAGTGTTTCTCTTTAAGGCGTGTATTACGATCATCACCTACGTTTGTATCACCTTTGGTTATACGTAAACCTGACATGTTTGCAACACGGAATGGTGAACCATGGAATGGTGTTGGATCTTGTCCACCTGAATGTGCGATATTTTGTACAACCTTATCAAGGTTAATACCAACTGTGGAGAACTGGTTTGTTACACCATAAGCAAATGGAGTGTTTGATTCATTATATACGAAAGGTTCTGCAGTATACCAGTTACCAATTTCATTAGAACCGTAATACTTAACTTCACCTTGATCTGTATAAGTTGCATCTGGATTACTTGATTCAGAGAACCATGCATTTGGATTAACTGCTAAAGAGTTGTCTGTAACAATACCCATACCAACTCTACCACGCTGAAGTGTTCCTAATTGAGTTACGGTGAATCCTGATGGATATGGATTTTCATAAGTACCAATAACTTCACCATCAACATCGTTTAAGTCTTGATCTTTACGTGGATTAGCAAATATCTGTAATCCTGAGAAGTTTGTGTTTGTTACAACATTCGACAATGAATCATATGCTGTAGATAATTCAGGAATGAGTATCTGATTTGGATTAGCTTCCTGATGATCTTCTATCGCTTTCATACCCCAACCTGGTTTAACCTTAACTGTCCAGAAGTCAATTTCGTAATAATTGATCTGAGCTTTTTCAGATGGGATTGTACGAACTCTACCGATACAATCTGTTCTTCCCATAAACTGAGGAGCCATTCCCGTAGGTACTTCCCAAACATGATTTGAAGAATTGTATCTACGATAATCTCTGAAGTGACAAAGAATCAGAGTTCCTTGAGCAAGATTATCTGTTTTCTTAATCTTTAATCCAGAGAACTGAACTGTGGTTCCATCGATTGTTATCGTAACATTCTTTGCATCAGGTGGAGTTGTTCCGTTGTCGAAATAAAGTAATGCATCTGGGTCGGAAGCATCACCGCTTCCATACATACCTTCATATTCAACTAAGTTAGCACCAATCTTTGTCTTATCAAGATAAAGACCTGATGTTGATTTATCACCTGTATCAAGTATCTGAAGGATTTCTTCATCTGGTGCAATGTTTACACCAATCTTTCCGTTTGAATAATCCTTAGCTCCGACTACTTCGTTACAGATGATTGAAGCATCACCTTCAGATGGAATGTTGATTGCTCTTTCTTCATGAAGTAATTCTTCTTGTTCAGTGTCCCAGTATATGTAACCGATATATGGACGTCTGTCGTCGTTATATCCTCTTTCTGCATAGAACGGTGCACCGTTTAATGATTTATCTCCTGATGCACAAAGTTGATCTATATCATTCATAGAATCTACTAACTGAAGATGGTTTCTGATTCCTGCAAGATAATCAACTACCCATTGTTTTATATCAGCAAATGAAACATTGTCCACTGCACCTAAGCCGATATCGTCTTTCTTTAAAACGACAACACCGGTTCGTCCATTCACAGAGTTTACAACTCGTGATAATTTGTTATTTATAGCATTCCATAAACGTGATATGATATCACTAATCGGGATACCTTGTTCGTAGACAGCCTCAGACAAAGTCTCAGGGAATATGTCTTCGAAAACAACATCATTACCAACGATTTGTTCTTGTTTAAGATGTGTGATGTTATTATCCATACTTTTCATCCTTTCTTTTATGATATAACATTATGAGTACGATTTCATAATGTAAGTTGTTCTATATGGTTGAACATTATCGTGAGGTTTTGTTTATACTATATAAAACAATACTAAATACACTATCTCAAAGGAGGAAAAATCATGGCTGAAGAAATCATTCTTAGTAACATGAGTGATGATTCTGAGATTAAGAAATACATTAATGAACAATTGATGCCGCGTGTATTCCACGATGTTCCATTGAATAACTTAAATACCGGACTCTTTTCAATTATAAATGAATACATGTCTCAGGGTATGGAACAGTTAGCTTTCACGTCTTCTTTCTATTTCAATGAATCATTCATAACCAAATCGGTTTTACCTGAATCTGTATTTGCAGAAGCAGCTATATTCAACATCGGTTATTCTTTTGCAACACCATCTGCCTGTGCATTCTTACTTGAATTAAAGATAGATGATATCAAGAGAAATGCTGTTGAAAACCCTAATAATGGTTTGATGGAATTTGTTCTGGATAAAGATACTAAGTTCAACTTATCAAACGGAAACGTTTATTCTCTGGACTATGATATTCTTATTCAGTATACAAAGACAGATGAACCTGCATGGAATGTTCAGTATACAAACACTGATCAATTCAATATGTGTGCTATTAACAAGAACGAATACATTCTTTATCGTGTTACAGACACATGGTTATGCTTATACATTCAGGCTTCTGAATATGAACGTACCAAGTATGTTGTAGTAAATAACATGATGAATGGTATAGCAAACCCAGATAAGGTAATTTCATGCACAGACCATATCTGTGGTTTTGATATCACATATGTTGACTCTGAAGGAAATCGTAATATCATTCCTCATGATCATTTGTTACCAATCAACTCAACTGTTCCAGACTTACAACCGTATGTTCATTATATAATGGACAATCCAAACACAATCCGTTTCAAGTTCCAACTTAACGGTGATCGTTATTTCATTCCAGATTCTAACTCGTCTTATGAAATAATTATTTATTCTTGTCATGGTGCTGCGGCTAACTTTACGGGTTACAATAATATGGAACAGCCTCAGGTTATTACAGCAGCAAACAAATACTCAAATAACTCAAACGTATTAAAGGCAGGATTCGTTATCTCTCCAAGTATGGGAGGTTCTGATATTGGAACAACCGAAACAGTTCGTAGAGAAACAATCGAAGCTTATAATACAGCAAATGTTATCTCAACAGATCACGATATAGAAGAATGGTTTAAGACATTCTATTTCAAGAATATTCTTTATCCATTCTTCTTCAAACGTAGAGATGATCCTTGGGGAAGAGTATGGGCTGGATTCTTAGCTCTTAAGGATACAGACAATTACATCTTCAGAACGAATACATTATTTGCTCGAGTTCCATATGAGATTCTTTACAATAATAATGATAACACAATCAATGGAAATGAGATAATCATTCCACCGGGTTGGATATGGACATACGTTCCTGAAGGTGAAGAAGGAGAACGTTTCACTGTAATGCCATATACACAAGGTGATGGTGTCACAGTAGAACAAGCATCTACCTTAGCGAATATATCAGAAAAGTTTGTATTCTCAAACCCATTCGGTATTCGCATTCAGAAAGAACCATTTGCAATGGGTTACTTTAATCCTTGGATTAATGATACATTCACTGCAACACATCTTTCAAGATTACAACCGTTGAATGATTACTCAGATGATGTTTCATACATTTATCATGCTACACCAATTCAGACAAACATCAAGAGAACATACAAAGAGAATTTCTATAGAATTACAACATGGATTTCTCCAACATCTCCAACATGGTTATCTTCAACAAATGGTGTTGAGAAACAGTTGGTTGAATACTTAAGAAAGAATGTTGTATCTCCGATATTCTCTACATCAACTTGGAATTACTTTGTTGAGCCAGTTGATCTGTATGCACAGAATATTCCATTATTACCACTTCTTGCAGGTAACGGTTACATTCCATTCAAACCAACTGACACATACTTATGCTGTCGAAAGAAGAACAAGATGGATGATGATACATGGACATTGGAAGATGTTTGGATTGAAGACAGATCTGAATCAACTCCAAAGAATGTATATATTCCAATCACAGGTGAAATCACACGTTTATATGGTGATGATGAAACTTGGGGTGAGAATGGTTACTGGAATGGATATGAAGTTTATGTATCAGGATCAACCGATATTGGTATTTATCCTGAGATTACTTCAGACAAACACATCGTATTCTCAAGATCCGAAAAAGGTAATTATTATACTCTTAAACTTGATAGTGAAGCGATGACTGGACAGATCACAAAGATGGTTGTATCAGAAGCAATCACAAGTAATCTGTTAAAGTATGATGAAACAATGCTTGTTAAGATTGGTAAGAGTTATGCTGTTAAGACAGTTGTAAATATCTACTTTGCTGATCAGACAGTTGTTCATTATGAGATTTCAAATGCTGCAAACATTTATACTCCATACGAATTTACACATGATCCAGATCATGATACATATGTATTTGAACTTGATCAGGTTGGTAAGGATGGTATTATACTTTATGCAGATATGAAACCGTCTCCATCTTCGGGAGCTATTGATTATTATCGTATTCCATTCAGTAAGTTCAAACCAAATAAAGCAGCTTACTACGTTGAGAATAGTTTACTTCCTATGGATAAGAACAACATGAGAGTTATTCTTCATACACTTGTAAACGGTTCTGAAACTGGATATGTTGAGATGCAACCAATCATGAAGGAAAGTGATGGTTCATATCAGTTTGAGACAATCATGTATCCTCTGAATCAATTAGTAGATGTGGATAACAGAATTCTTATTTCATCTGAAGATTACGGTGGAGGTTCATGGATCAATAATAAGAAAGGATCGGTTGTATCAATCGATGCTACAAATCCAGAGCTTAAGATGTCAATTCTTGTACGAAGTGAACATCCTGATCGTGACTCTGAAATTACAATTGGGGATTCATTCACTGGATTTAGAATCGTAGATCAGTATTCACTTGATAATGTATCATTAGTACAGGAACTCAAAGAAATGAGATCCGTTGTAAACTTCGGTGATTCGGCAATACCATCTGAAGAACAGCTTACATTATATCATGATTTCTTATCACTGAATGAATATAACGGTTCAATTGTAGGTAACTTATGGAACATCCGTAAGTGGGCTCATGATGTAATCTTTGAGATTGAGAATGATACTGACTTAAGTACATTAAAGAATATCGCAATGAACATCTCTCCTGATTATAACAATTACGTTACAAGATACTTACAGATGTTCGATATTCCAATTGATGATACTCCAGCTGGTCTTAAGGCAATCAGAAATGATGTAATCAATACTATTCTTCATGCGGAAACAATTGAAGAACTTGAAGAAGTCCAGATATATGATCTGTTAAACAACTACAACAACATGATCTATTTACTGTTTAAACCAGTTAATGTAGACGGTGGAATGACAATTCAATTAGTACCGATGGTTGAATACACTCTGATGAATAATGAACGTTTCGAATCATTCGTTGCTTCATTCACTCAGGTACATAAAGCAATCGAACCTGTAATCTTTAACAGATTAGAAGGAAATAACTATCTGGATTGTAAGCTGATAGCTACATATGGATTACCTCATTCATATACTTCAGATATCGATCCATCTACATATTGGCCTTCTCTTCAGGTTAAAGTAGAATTCGATTGTCATCTGTTCAATGTCAATATGACAACGAATACTCTTGTTGAACTTAAACAGATCATACGTGAATACTTCAATCGTTTAACACGTATACATACAGCAGCTGATGTTACATCAATGGATAATAATATCTATGTATCACATATCATTCAACAGATGGAATCTCATAACAACGTTGCATACTGTCGTTTCAAAGGATGGTATACAGATGAGAAGAACATTGAGAATGGTAGTTACATGGATGCTAATTATCAGGGAATCATCCAGAAGTACAAATCAATCGATGACTTTTCCAAGAAAGATCTTGAGAGTTATGTTCCTGAAATGTACGTATTATCGGATGATGATATCATAATCAATATAATATAATATAAGTTATACAGCTCCCCATTGGGGAGCTGTATAACCATTTTATTGAATGTCGTTTGTTACAACTAATCCGTGAGAATGAGCACCGATTCTCTTTGGATTGTTCCATGTTTGAATTGATTTTGTTGTACCAGTCAGTTGATGAGGTAAGAATGAAGCTATATCATATAACTTAGGTTTGTCAAATGTTGTAGCAACATAAACCTTATTCTTATAGAATGTAGCAAGAGCATACCAACAAACAGAAGATGATACACGTGTATATGGGAATACAACGTCTGGATTTGATGTATTTGCACCACCAGAAGAAGTAGGTGCATTCGGCATACGATATAATGGTGTAGGCATATTGGTACGTAATTCAGCTGGAGTTCTCCATCCTTTATTACGTATACGACCAATATCAAATACATTATATGCAACATGTGATGTATTGTTATGAGCATCGGTTGTATGTGGTAATCTACCTCTCACCAATAACACATAGTCTTTACCACCGTTGAACTTTTTGAGTTCTGGTTGAGAATATGTGAGCCATGTATATGCGCTCTGATGTTTCTGGTTATTTGGCCAATCTTTATATGTATCAAAGTAACATGGATTTGATAAATCATTCTTGAATATCAATATGAAACGTGATCCATTTACATCGGCTGCTCCCGAGTAACATACACACATTGCAAATGCTTCATCATCGAATGTATATCTACTATCAAATTGATTCAGATAATAATAGTTTGAATCACGGAAATATTCCATAAGATTGTACCACTGTATTCCAGGATATGGTGTAATTTGTCCTGTATTGATATCATAAGTATACAGATAGAATGTTGTGTTATCACGATATATCTGTATATAAACCATAGATGAATAAGCAAATATACCATATATTGACATTGTGCCTTCCAGAGGAATAGTGAATGTATCATATATAGTTTCATTCACCATGTCATAGATCTTGAACTCAAAATCTGTTTCAGTTGTTCTGATGTATGAAACCATGTAATCTGAATCATATACCAATGAAGTTCTTTGAGTTGTGAAACCATCAGTATTCGGTAATCCTGTAATAGGTCCTTGGTTAACTACATCGATGTATCCTACTTCATGAGTTCCTCTTAATAAAAGTAAGTAATTATGTTTTATATCAGTAAACATTACGAGATACTCATAGAACATCGCATTAGTTTCACCTGTTTCACCGAAGAATGCTTTGATTTCACTATCGTAATAATATTTCCATGTTGTATTCGGATTCACATCTGGATGCGTTGCATCAAGTGTGACAATTTTAATACGTGTATTTGTTGAATCATTTGGACGAATGTATCGTCTCTGATCAATGAATACAATATGATTATCAAAGAACTTAGTAAGCCAACCATGCCAATCTCCAGGAGAAAGTGTGTATACATATGGATGTCCTGTACCATCATCAGATTCCGGATAAATGATTTTACCATTTTGGAATATCCATCCTTCATCTGATCCATGAATTGGTAAATCATTGTATTCTGTATTATTTGGCTTAAAGTCTACATCGATTGTTACAGGAGCTGCCGGTACTAAAGCGTGTTTATTTCTTTCACGAAGTGGATGAACACCATCTGCACCAGCATTACCAGATTGATATGGTGCTTTAATAATGTACTTCTTATGCTGTAATGCTTGAGGAACTGTTCTGTTATCATCAAGCTTAACGAATGTAGTAGGATCCCAGAATTTATCTGTTAAATAAATCTGGCTTGTAGATGGATCTAAGAAAGATAATATAGCAGCTGGGTTTGAGTTTATTGCTACATTATACCAGTGAGCACCTGCTTCAGATGTAAACGCTCTACAATAATAAGAACCCCATACACTACGTTCTGGATTTCTGAAATCGTAATCAGGATCATCAACAAATGTTTCTACAATGTCATAGTCATCTGTTAATGCATTATAACGTTTACAAGCCGTAATGTGGAAATCATTTGCAGGTAAAGATGTATTTTTGTAGAACCAATATGAAGTTCCTCTACCACCTGACTCGTATGTTAACTGTAGCTGATTGAATATGTTGTTGAACGTGAAGTGCATGAAATCATCTGTATAACAGTTGTCATGAACGATTTCCTCAGGTGTTGAAAGATTATTCAAAATATACCAGTATGCATATTGATGACCTTTTGTGGATGCATCATTTGAATCCCACCATCTATCAAGATTCTGCCATGTCTGGAATAATGAGATACCGTATATATTAATATCTGCATTCTGTAAAACGGTAGCAGGTAATGTGAAGTTTGACCTATAACCGTCTTCATGGACTGTGTTATATCCACCGTTACCATGACCATTACCGATATCACAAGAAGCGGCTAATCCACCTGTCCATGTTGAGAATCCGATGTTCAATGCATTACATGTATATCCACCCATATCTGAACCGTGTCTATTATTATAAGCTGCAGGGAATAATGGGTAATCATTTTCAACTCTACATCTACCACCAAACACAAGACCATATTGTGGACGATACCATCTACCTTGATATGGCCCACGAACACATCCACATGGATTGATGAAGAAGTATTTGCCTTCATTCCATAATGTATCGAACAAATCAGCGTTGATACACTCAGAACGATAAATATCAATTGTAACTTTTTCATTGATACGTTTTGTGAAGTATGATGGTTGATGTGACTGATCATAAATCAAACAGTGAGTATATAATGTATAATCACTTGCACTACCACCACTTGTTTCACCAAATTCAGTTATGTTGATATTATCAGGTGCCCATGAATAGTTATAATCCATGGTAATTCTACCGGTTCTTCTTCTACCGATAATCATATGAGTTGAAGAATCATATGTATTGTCATATATGTATTCTCCAGCACCTGTTAATTCTTCATCGAAACGGATGGAGTTTGGTACTATCTGAAATAAGCGTGTGTCTGATACAGAAGGTGTTCCCGAACCTGTACCAATAAAGATACCAAGATTGTACATATTGTAATTGTATCTATATTCATTATAAAAACCAGTATCGGTCATTACGTTTACACCGAACTTACGTTCAGTGATATTACCATCCATGTCTTCACATACGATTTCATATACGTTAGAAGCTTTCTTATCAGGTGGGAGTGTTTCTATGAATCGCTCCAACTCTGGAGAAATTTCAGCTATTGTTGACATATTTAAACCTCCTTTAATCAAAATCGTAATCCAATGCAGTTGAAGTATATGATAATATTTCAAGAGTTGGTTCTGCTGGTGCTACTCCAGTTATATCTGGTAATACTTTATATACAGGATAATTGAACGGTTCAATTGTAAGTTCATTATCATATAATGTCATATACTGAATATTTACATCATTATCAAATTCAGTAGATATAGTTTGATATTCTGTGATATCCAAACCTTGATCATAAATGTTCACATACTGAATATTTACATCGTTATCCCATGTACCGGATGATGTATAATAATTCGTTATATCAAATCCAATATCATATAAATTCATGTACTGAATATTCGGATCTGTGTATTTCCATTCACCTGTAGTATCTGTATAACGACGTATCTCACACGGAACCATCTGAACATTATCCAAATGCATAAACGCATCTTCGGTTAATATATCAAGATGAGTACCCGAAACCCATAAACCACGTATTACACGTAATGGATTTTGGGATGATGGTAAACCAGGTATTCTTTTATATATTTCTTTTGCTTTAAATATATTCATGATCATCACCTCTTTTATTATATATAATGATACCGGCATTATGCCGGTATCATTACCGAAGATTATTGTTTATCTCCAGGTGGTCTACCATTGAAGAGTGGAATATTCGTTATAGTCGTAATAAATTGTTTATTACGTAAATTGATATATCCGTTGATAGATGTAACGGATTTTGTTGTACCTGTGATTTTATGCGGTAAGAAATGTTCAACTGGAATCAATGTATTACATTCTTTGATTATGTATTTTCCATATGGAACAAAGTTTGCGATGTTCGTTGTTGCTTCAGATTTTCTGTACTGAATATTTGCATCCATGAAGTTACCAAAGTCAACTATCTGATTCATCTGACAATAATCTTCGTAGTTTGATGTTCTTCGTGATACTAAACATGCAATTGTTCCAGAATGAAGTTTGAATAAGAAACAACGTGATTCATATCCATCATTAGTTGATAACATATTAGCACAATCGTTTACAACAGTTGGAGCATCTAAACGAATATATCTGTAGTTTGATGGGTTTGGGTGTTCTTCTGAGTATAATAACAACACATCGTCAACAGCAGTCATGATTACTGAATAACGAACAGAATGCATTACACCAGAAGACATCGTACACAGAGACATTTCACCAGTTGATATATTACAACAGATATCTGCATTAGATGTATTCGAAGATACTAACCATACGTAGTTAGAATGTCCATACATGAATGACAATGAGAATCCAGTTGGAATTAAGAATTCCTGAATAACATCATTCGTTGTTCCAAATGCATAAACTTTAACCTTTGTAGGGTCATCATGTTCTACATATGCTATAGCATCTCTACCATAGATTGCACACATGAAATCAGTTGAATACTCAGTGAATGAGACAGCATTACTGTTCTTCATGTTTACTAATAATGCGTAATTATATTGGATAGATTGTAATGCAACATAACCTGTATTAGTTTCTGATTTGTAGAATAAGGTTCTCATTAGTGTGTGATTGCCATTACCACACTTAGATGGAATAGTATAACGTAATACAGCTGGTTTAGCACTCATGTCTGTTAAATTGATATAATCAATATAATAGTCATTAGCTCTACCATATCCCCCAGTATTATTACCTTGGAATAGCCAATTGTTATATGCAAAGCTTCTAGCACCAGCTTCTCTACAAGCAAACTCAGAGAATGCATATGATCTACCCTGAGTTATTGATGTAATCTGATTATGTTGTTTGAACCATCCATTTGTTGGATTTGAATTAACATCTGATCTTGCAGTATAATGGTTCTTAGATACATACGGAATAGTTTCAACACCATTACCAGTTTCAGGAATAATCTTAAAACCATTTAATGAACGATGAGGAATCATTGAAATGAGATTACCATTTCCATCTGTATCATTTGATGTCAGATAATAATGAGCTGTTTGACAGTTCATTGTATGGTTATACTCATTCGTATGATTGTTTGGTACAATCTCAAGATTGGTAATGTGATGCCATGTTGTTTTATCCCAATACTTTTCTGCAGCATAAATCGTTGTAAGATTTAAATCAAATGCAGTAATTGGGTCATTTGTATTCAGATTCTGATATACATTCAACCTCATAGTGGTGTTGTTGTTTGTATAATAAATCGGACACGCAAATGATGATTGCATACATGTTTCAGTATACCATTTGTTTATGTCATTTGAATATGTTTCAGTATCTGTCCAATCGTGAGTAATCATACTGTATGTTTTTGAAGACAGAATATTTGCCATAGTAAATGGTATACCATATTCAGAGAACTGACCAAATCGTGAAGATATACAATCCACACCATCTGCATCAGGACGAACAATTGCAGCAAATGCCTCTGGATCATTTAACAGTTCATGTTCAAACATTAAGAAACCCGTATACCAATCGATGTAACCATCAACATATCCAGATTTCATCTTAGCAGTCTCATCACCAGTCCAAACATACTGCATCGTGTATGCAGATAAGTTGTTGTATGAAGTGATCTGATTGTCTGTGAATGCAGAACGTGAATATGAAGAAGTCATATTTACTTTACGATTACCACGTCTGAATGATTGGAAAGTTCCCTGCATTCGATTGAAGAATCTTTCCATAGTTGTGATAATGATATTCTTACCGAGAGCACGATTATCAAGTATCAGATCTTCGTAGTATGATAAACAATAATACACATCGATGTATAATTCTTCTTCAGGATGTTTTATGATACTACCATATCTCGAAGTATATCCGTCTGTAGCATATACCCATGAATGTGTCCATAATGCATTCCATGCTGTTCCGATACCGTATTCTGTGATACGAATATCATCTGAAATTCCTTCTATGTTTAATGGGAATTTAACTTGAAGAGCTCTACAAACACATGTAACCAATCCAGATACTTTGTCATAGTACATCGGATATGCGTAACTCTTCGTTGATGATACAAGTGTGGATACACAATCGAATCTATCAAGAATCGCACATGTGGTATGGTTAAAGCCAACATCAGTAGAACCCTGACCAATGTACATGTTCGTCGGGAAGTTTGCATTTGATACAAAATATTCCGACATACCATGGTCAGTCATCATATTCTTACCGTATCTAACAGATGTAACGTTACCATCCTTATCAACGGTCTTGGCAACATAGATATTACCGATACCTTTGTTTTGGTCATGTAACGTTTTCATGAAGTCAATCATCAAATCATATGAATCATCCATAACATGTGACATATTATCTACCTCCTTCTTTATTTAATTTTTATATTAATAATAGACTTGTAGTTGTTCTTATTAACTGCAGCGGACTTGATTGTCAATGATTCTGCAATCGGTTCAAATGGTATCTCATCTTTTACAACCTCATATGTTAAGTATGATGGTTTACAAATTAAACATGGGTCTTTCGATTGATAATCAATAACGTCTTCAGCACATGGAATTATGTATTGGAGATACTTATAACCCATATTATATTTGTATAAACCTTCATAGTTCAAATGTCCGAATGAGTAACACTGAATGAATGTATAACGATGATATGGAGTTAGAATACATTGATTATCTCCAGTTGGTACAGACCATGGAAGCATCTTGTATGCAACATGCTTATTTTCAGTTTCATATACCCAGAATCGTGGAGAACCACAAACCGTGATGTACACTAATCCTTCGGTGTATACACAATGACGTGGCATACTCTTAAACTGTACCGGTGTGTAGTCTTGTTCCCATGTCATTGTTTCTATATCAAACACAAATACATATGCTTGATTGATTACGTATACTTTACCGTCACCTCCACACAATTCACAATCGTATGAAGATGTTGGTAAACTCATTGAACTGAATTGTTGTGTGGTACGATTATAGAATGAAATATTACCAACACCTGAATCTATGATAATTTTATCATCAAAATAGAAAGCTGTTCTACCTGATGTATCTGATCCTTTGTATCGTATATGATCCCATGTCAATGTTTCTGTATCGAATAATGCAAGACCACGTCTATCCAATATTGCAATAGTATGATCATTATACCATACACTTCTACCCCAACAGGTCCATATCTTATCATTGTCATAATGATTTACCGTACTCATATCAGATAATGATACACGAGTTAATCTCGTTGTGTTGTTAAACGTGAAATACATGTATTTACCATCACACAACCATCCACCCGGTAGAGTATCTCTACCGAGTTGAGAATGTGTTACATATCCAAGATATGTTGTTACACCGGATTGTATGTTGAATTGTGATACATGATACTGTATCGGTGATCCTGTACGTTTCCACATTGAATATATCATGCGATCATATTCACACGTAAAGAATTCTGTATCTGTTGCAGATGTTGCTTGGTTGTTTATAAATTTAGAAGAGAATCGAGTCGTACCACCTGGTGTGGTTCTTAATAAGTGTAAACTCATAGTATCACCTCTTCATTATTGTGATAATAACATTATCGAATATAACTTCAATAATGATTCAGAATCTGATATTTTGTCTATAGTGATTTTGTAAGCATTATACTCATCACTGTATTTTGATACGTTTGTTTGGAAATCATAGATTGATGTATCATAAACAGCATCAATGATAGTACGACCAATCTTATATCTTCGAGGTACTAAGAATACGATTGATTGTGGTAACGGGACATACGATACTTCAATTCCAGTTAAAGCATCATCTGGGTCATCCATAATGACTTCGAAACGTTTTAACATTCCTTCGACATTTGGTATATCGAATCTACCATATTCATCAATTAATTCAGGAGTGATTGAATCTGAGAATACAACCCATTTAGATTCATCTTCATCATATGCTTTATAACCTGCTGCATCATGTAATACAAGTTTATTACAGAATGCTTCAATAACATCGATTTCAATCTTTGTTATGTTTGGATTTAATGTGTTTCCACCCAATGTTGTTACAGCATTACTCATATAGAATTCTGAATCTGGTATATAATATTCCGGTTTCCATGAATCTTCAGTTAATACGTAACCAGAACCACCAGCACCGCCTTTATCATTATCATTTGAGCCATCTGGGTAAGTACCGGAACCACCGAACCATCCTCCACCACCGGAGCCGCCTCGACCTCCGCTGACTAGAACACCGTTTCCTCCATATCCGAAACCACCATTGATTTCCGGATATGAACTTTGTGGAGATGATGTTTGTGTACCTGGTCCTCCATTTGTACCATATCCATTCTCTGGACTTCCACCGGTTGTTCCTCCACCTTTACCTGGCCATCCGGATGAATAACCCTGTCCACCAGCACCACCAGCAACAATGAATCGAGATAATAATGATCGAGATGGATATGTTACAGGGGATAATGGTATAGCAGTTGTTGTACCTGAAAATGTTTTGAATGTATTATCAATTACATCGTATAATCCAATTGTATTATCTGAATTTCTTTTAACTGGAACAAAGTCGTGTACAACTGTATCCGATTCTTTAATCTTAAGATTATATAGATATATATTGACAGGGTTATTTAAACTACCATTACGATTAAGCATACCTATGTACAATGGTACAGAACATGTTCCTGGTGATGAACCAGGGTGTGATTCTGTTGCTGACGATCCGTTTGCACGTGTTACAGTAACACTTTCAGGAGTTGTATCAATTTTGATACGTTCATCTCTTACATATCCTATACCAATATCCTGATTATTACAATAATCCAAAGTCCCCGAGAATGCAAATAATATTAACGAGTTATTATGAACGCCATTATCTGCACCAAGAATTGTAGGATAATTACCTGAAGTGGTCGATAGTATATTTACATCCATATGGATGCATGTTGTTGGTTTATGAGTGTATTCTGTATTTAGATATGATTGATTCATATATACTGCTTTAAGTTGTGTATAACCAGACGGAATATCATCTCGTGTATCTGGATCCGGTATTGTTGGTTGAACAGGAGTATCATCCATAGTTAATCTAAGATCGGTTGCACCACCGCCTCTAAATAATTTCTTGGCTGATTGGTATAACAGTTGTTTTCTTACTTCTCCACCACCACCGTTATATCCAGATAAAGGATTATGACCACCAGGACATCTATCGGTTACTCGTGCATCGTAGAAGTAACCAGAACCACCTACGACGGCATATGTATCATGTGGTAAACCAAGAGTCAATCTACCCTCAGAATATCCTCCATATGAACGTGAATCTAGTTGTGTATGATGTTCACCTTCACCACCCCAACATTTAATATCATATGTTCCTGGATATAAATGTACTTTTGTTGGTTTACCGGTTAATGGTGAAATAATTTTATCTTCTGCTTGCAATACTTTTACAGGAACACAAACAAGGATTTCACCTTCTGAAGATTGGCACCCTACTAATGCGGTATCATGCAAATAATAATGAGAATCTGGTATATAACCATACGGCTTGTAAGAGGTTGCTGTTAATGCGTAAGATGAACCACCCGATCCACCTATCGATGAATATTGAGCGGTCCAGTTGGCCATGGAATAACCTCCATACCAACCTCCGCCTCCACCACCAGCACCTTCGGCGGCATAAGCGTATGATGCGGTTCGCGTAACTCCATCCATACCTTTACCAAATTTACAACGCACATCCGCAGGTTGAGTAGATTGATCTGCGTAATTATATTCCAAAGAATCATAAAATCCGGTATTAGTTGGAGACATCCATCCACCAATTTCTCCACCACCATAATATGATTTTCTCATACCATAATTTGCAGAGAATTCAGCATTACCACCTCCACCAGAAGCAACAATAATTCTGGATAATAATGTACGGGTTGTAGTCTCTTTTGGTATCGAATATAGATATCTAGTGACTGGTCTAAAAGTATCGGTTACTTTATCATACATTCCTACAACAGAATCTGATATACGTTTACATGGTATAAAATTACGAACGAGCGTATCCCCTTCGTATATTTTGAGATTATACAATCTCATTCCAAATGGATAATAGTTACCAGGGCTACCCCAGTTATTAACCGTAAACATGTATAACGGATAAGGACAATCAACAGGATCTTCTTTTAATTGTATATAATTTGAATTAACTCCATCAGTCCATGTAATCCGATGATTTTCATCATTATGGATAAGATGGAGTTTTCTATTATATAGCATAATGTCATTATCTGGAGTATATTCCCATGTATTATATGAAGCTCCTCGAACTCGTAGATCATCACTACTTCTGACTGCGAAACCCCATGAATTACGATTATAATCTGATGAACGACAACCGTATGGGCATCTCCAACCAGTGTTCTTTTCAGATGACCAAGCATGGAACCATACATCCATCTCAAGTCGTGAATTTGCACGTGGAGCATAACCTGTATCAAGATATCCATCATCATTATGTCTCAGATGAAGAAAAGCTTCTTCTCGATATTCTGGTGGAAGATTGTTTTCATACAATGGAGGAACTTCTGTCTCATCTAAAGTTAAACGAATATCAGATGCACCTCCGCCACCTCCACCTGAATGATATCCTATCGTGGAGGTACCACCATTACCTCCACCATTCCATCCTCCGTAATGCATGTTTGTTGTTCCATCATATCCTTCACCGTTTCCACCGACCATGGCATATAATGTTTCTTCTTGATCGGTTTCAAATACACCATATGCACCACCACCATATCCCCAGTGACCCGTAGGACTAGTACCACCACCGGCTCCACCTTTGCATATGAACAGATATTCACCAGGATCTATTGTAAATTCTCGAGGTTCTCCAGTCGGAACAAATCGTTGTGATACTTCCCAAAGTTTATCTGCATATGCATATAAAGTTCTACCCATGTAATCACCTCATTACGTATCTGGAATATATGGAACATCAGTTGGTGAATATACGACAACAACTGAATCATCCGGTAATGCATCGATTTCTGCTTGAGATGGATTATGATCGAACGTTACAATTTCAGATTCAAATCCTACTAACTTGAGATATCCATCATGTTTATCATCAACAACAGTGACAGACGTGTACTGTTGTGGGAGTACACGATATACTGTCTCTGTCGCTGGATCTACAACCAGTGTATTTCTTGTATATAACTTTCCTGATTCATAATCCGAGATGGTGGCGTTACCGCCACCGCCTCCTCCACCCTGTCCGATCTCCAATTCTTGTAATTTATCAGCTATATTTTTAATCAGTATAGCCTGAGCTCGGATGGCTTTAAATATCTTTTCGAAAACTGTCATCTTATATCACCACCATTATATTCCTAAATGTGCTAAGATTCTATCAACATCTTTTCTGAGCTGTTGTAAATCTACACCATTTACAAGACCATACATACCTTCAGTTCCAACTGGCACATTGTAATAGTTATCTCCATCTTTATAGAAATAATACATATAGTATTCATCCCAGTTTGATGGTTTTGATGTTTGAAGTGTGTATGTATAGTTTGGATATGTTCCACCTCGTGTGTAGTAAGTATTAGCCTGCCATGTTGGTGCGACTATTCTTACGAAGCTACCATTTTCATCAGACTGTCCACAGTTCAAGTTACCAAGATCATCGATAGCGAATATATTCATTCTCTTTTCAACATCTGTAGTTTCCATTGGAACTGCGAGATATTCATTACCCTCTTTATAGTAGTATCTATAGAAGAAAGTATCCCAGTTACTTGGCTTAGAAGACTGAAGAGTATATGTGTAATTTGGTGATGTTCCTGAACGTGTGTAGTATGTATTAGCTTGCCATGTAGGTACGATGATTGTTGATTCAATTCGACCGTTACCAATCATCATCATTGCATAATAATCAGGAGCGTTATACTTACCTGAGATATGCTGATAGTCAGCTGTTGTTTGGTTATGTCCACCTTCAACGTGACACCAGTCATTTGAACAAACGTTGTCTGTTCCTTCGCAATGTGAGTATCTACCACCTAACCAACCTGGTGTTGGATTTCCTACGAGGTTGTTCTGTCCTTCACAGTGTGAAAGAACACCCTTAACTGTGTTGCCGATACCTTCACAGTGAATTGCATCTGATGTGGTTACGTTGTCTTTACCTTCAACATGAGAGAATGCACCTGCATCTTCTCCCCAGTAACCAACTCCGCCACCTTCATCAACCCATTCACCTTCGAGACCGACTGTGTTATGTTTACCTTCAACATGGACTGCTTCACCATATGCAGTATGATTATTACCTTCGAGATGAGAATCGATACAACCTTTGGCTGTATGGTTTCTACCTTCAAGATGTGTGTAATCACCTTTGGTTGTATGAACTTGATCGTTATGCACCTCGGTTGTATGGTTATATTCAATTATATTAGTATAACCTTCAACGTGTGCATAGTCACCATATAATGTATTACTTCTACCTTCGATGTGTGAACATAATCCAGAATATCCTCCCGTAGGATCACCAAGGATATTACCCATACCTTCTGTATGTGAACACTGACCATATGCTTGTTGGTTAATACCTTCGACATGAGCCATGTCTGCATGTAAATGGTTATTGTAACCTTCACAGTGAGACTGCATACCAACTAAGTGGTTTGTACTACCTTCACAGTGTGAATATGAACAGCTTAATGATCTATTTCGTGGATATGTTGCTGCTGGGCAAACTGCATTAACGTCAGGACCTGAGTTACCGATTACATTGAAATATCCTTCAACATGTGATGATTGAGCATTCATTACGATTGTTCTATCACCTTCAGCATGACAGTAGTCACCCCAACAACGTGTGTTCTGTCCTTCTGCATGTCCTGCTGAAGAACTGTTACCGACTGAAGTTAATCCAGAATAACAATTATGGATATCCATTACTTCACTCATCTTGTCTTCTTCAACAGTTCCACATAATGATCCACGGCCTTCAGCATGACACTGAGTTGAACCTGTGAAGACTTTTGTTCCCATACCTTCAACATGGGCAGTTGTACCGTTTGCATATGTGTAATTACCTTCAGCATGTGAGTCAAGAGATTTAGCATGTGCTCCCTTACCTTCTGCATGAGCAGCATCACCTTCAGCAACAGTTAATTCACCTTCTGCATGAGCCTTTGCTCCAGAAGCTACAGCAGTTAATCCTTCAGCATGCGAAGATTGACCTGATGCAATTGTGGCTTGTCCTTCGGAATGTGAACCATATTCACCACTCGCTTTAGTACCATGACCTTCAGCATGTGCTGCAGTTGCCCATGCTTTATTATTGTAACCTTCACCATGGGCATAGTTTCCATGTACTGTGACATAGCTTCCTTCAACGTGAGCAGCTGAACCAGTTACATTGTTTTCTAATCCTTCTGCATGACAAGCTGTTGGAGTCATATCATTATGAGCAGGGTCTAATGTTGCTGAATATCTTACTCTTACATCTGGAGATTGTGAATATCCACCGATAAGATTTCGTTGACCCTCTGCATGTGAAGTGAATCCATATACAACATTATATGTACCTTCTGCATGTGCTGCACCACCCCATACTCTGTTATATTCACCTTCGACATGACCAGACTGAGCAGATGAACCAACCGTTGTCATTCCAGAATATGCTCTGTAGATATCGTCTATTTCAGATACACTCATTGTTCCGGCACAGTTATGCATGCCTACTGCATATGCACCATCTGATGTAACATAGTTATCATATCCATGAGTAAATGAATACCATGCTCTTGCTTCTGATTCATATCCACCTGCATGAGAATATGAACCAACCGCTTTAGTACGTCTACCCTCTGAATGTGAATAGTTTTGTGCAATAGTGTCAGCACCTTCAGCATGTGAACTTCTACCAGCAATTGTGTTTTCACCTTCCGCATGAGAGTAATCTCCTGAAGCTAAAGTATTATATCCTTCAGCATGAGTTTCAGCACCAGATGCAGTATTACTCATTCCTTCTGCATGTGATGCATATCCTGTTGCATGAGTATCATATCCCTCGGCATGTGATTCATAACCAGATGCTATTGTGCTACACCCTTCAGCATGACAATAACTGCTTGATGCAGTGGTATCATAACCTTCCGCATGAGAATATGCACCAGACGCAGTTGTGCTACAACCTTCGGCGTGAGAACCAGAACTTCCAGCAACAGTCTCCACACCTTCAGCATGAGAACCAACACCCTGTGCCCATACTCCAGTTCCCTCAGCATGTGCAGCAGTATTCGTTGCTTTATTTTTATTTTGGCCTTCGTATGTGTTGAATATTTCACCATGATTTTGGTAACCCTCAGTGTCGTCGACCATGCCGACTCCACCACCCTTACCAATTTCAAGTTCTTGTAATTTATTTGAAATACTCGTTATGACAGTATTCTGTCGAGTGAAAGCCTCTAATATTCTTTCAAATATTGTCATATGTATCCTCCTTTCTGATTAACTTTGTTCAGCCAACCACTCATCAATTCTTGATTCTATTCTACCGAGTTGGACATTAATAGCATCAATCTGATTCAGTGTTTGAGCCAATTCACGATCAAGTTTGTCTTCAACGAAATCCCAAGTAATTAACTCAACTTCATCACCATCTGGGAGGTTAAAAGTTACTGGAATTTTATTGTCACGAGTTGCATTTGCCATACAAACATCTCCTTTCAGTATAATATTAATGAATCGTTCATACCCTCTATATATAGTATGATTGTTGAAATTATAAGAAAAAATTCATTTTTGACATTTTGATAATCATCAATTTTTATGATGAAAAAATAAAAATAAAGAGGGGTATTTCAATATGCTATCATCAATAAATGTAACCAAAAGAGACTCAAGAATAGTCAAATTCAATTCAACAAAAATAAGAGAAGCAATCAACAAAGCCAATCGTGATGTAGAAGATTTATCAGCATGCATCACAGAAGATGGCATTGAAGAAATCATTGATGTAGTGGTTAAGAATGCTGGAGAAAACGATAACTCAATTTCAGTAGAACAAATCCAAGACATCATAGAAAAAGAGCTTGTATCGAGGGGATTATATTCACTGGCTAAGGCATATATTCTGTATCGTTATAAGCATGAAGTTAAACGAGTTTCTAACACAACTGATGCAAGTATCCTTTCATTAATAAGAAACGAAAACAAAGAACTTGCAGAAGAAAACTCAAACAAGAATACCATGCTTGCTTCTACTCAGAGAGATTATATCGCAGGTGAAGTATCACGTGATATATCTCAGAGAATGTTACTCCCAGAAAGAATTGTTAAAGCACATAAAGAAGGAATACTTCATTTCCATGATCTTGATTACTTCATACAGCCGATATTCAATTGCTGTTTGATTAATATTCAGGATATACTTGATAATGGTACAGTAATGAATGATAAGATGATTGAATCACCGAAATCATTCCAGGTTGCATGTACTGTAATGACTCAGGTAATCGCAGCTGTTGCATCTAATCAGTACGGTGGACAATCAGTATCAATTAAGCATCTTGGTAAATATCTTCGTAAATCAAGAGATAAATTCTATAAAGAATATTCTGTATTGTTCGATGTTAATAATCCTGAAGATAAGAAGAAGCTTGATGCAATTGTTAATATCAGACTTAAGGATGAACTTAAAGCAGGTGTACAGACAATTCAGTATCAAATCAACACACTCATGACAACAAATGGTCAAGCACCGTTTGTTACATTATTCTTACATCTTGATCCAGAGGATGAATATGTAGAAGAAGTAGCAATGATCATTGAAGAAATATTAAGACAACGTATCGAAGGAATTAAGAATGCTAATGGTAAATACGTTACACCAGCATTCCCGAAACTGATATATGTACTGGATGAACATAACTGCTTTGAAGGTGGTAAGTATGATTACTTAACTGAGATTGCAGTTGATTGCACAATCAAGAGAATGTATCCAGATTACATTTCAGCTAAGATCATGAGAGAACAGCATGATGGACAGGTATTTGGTATTATGGGTTGTAGATCTTGTCTTTCACTTTGGAAAGATGAGAATGGTAAATACAAATTTGATGGTAGATTCAATCAGGGAGTTGTTTCAATCAATTTACCTCAAATTGGTATTATAGCAAACAAAGACGAAGATAAATTCTGGAAGTTATTTGATGAAAGACTTGATCTGTGCTTTGACGCACTTATGTGTAGACATAAAGCACTTGAAGGAACTACTTCGGATATATCACCAATACACTGGCAGTATGGTGCAATCGCTCGTCTTAAGAAAGGTGAAAAGATTGATAAGTTACTCCATGATGGATACTCAACAATTTCACTTGGATATATTGGACTTTACGAAGTTACTAAGCTTATGAAGGGTGTGTCACATACAGACCCAGTTGGTAAAGAGTTTGCTCTCAGAGTAATGAATCATCTCAGAGAAGCAACTGAAAGATGGAAGAAAGAAACAGGTTTAGGATTCGGATTATATGGTACTCCAGCTGAATCACTCTGTTATCGATTTGCAGAAATTGACAGAAAGAAATTTGGAGATATCGAAGATATCACAGATAAGGGTTACTACACAAACTCATATCATGTAGACGTAAGAGAGCAGATCGATGCTTTTGCTAAGTTAAAGTTTGAAGCAGAATTCCAGACAATCTCATCTGGTGGAGCTGTTTCATATATCGAAGTACCAAACATGTCTCACAACAGAGAAGCTGTTAAGACAGTCATCAACTTCATGTATCACAATATCAAGTATGCAGAATTCAATACTAAATGTGATTTCTGTCATGAATGTGGATATGATGGAGAGATGCAGTTGGATGACAAGAATGAATGGTACTGTCCACAATGTGGCAACAGAGACAGAAAAATGCTTACTGTAACACGCCGTACATGTGGATATTTAGGAGCTAACTTCTGGAACGTTGGTAAGACCAAAGAAATCAAACAGCGTGTTTTACACTTATAATTATAAAAAATAAACAAAAAATAAGCACCCGGGAAACCGGGTGCTTATTAATTAATTTTGTTTGTGCTAAGGGTTTAGATCAATCGTCCCAGCAAAGTTTTGCCGGGAACTTTCTGATTGGTTCTCTTTCGTAAGGCGTTAATGAAATTTCTTTCACGCCAAATCTTGTTCTGAATGCTGATTCAATGAATGAAACAGCTTCCTCGAGAGACTCGAGACATTCGTACTTATCGGTGAAACAGTAGCCTGACTCCTTTTCAATTCTGGTAATGTAGAGTCTGTAACAGGTTACTTTTTCTTTCTTTTCTTCTGACATAAAATATCATTCCTTTCTTTAACCTATGAAGTCGATCTGACATACTGGATCGTCCCAGTAGCCTTCCGAATCATCATATCTGTTGTACCAACAAGTGATGCGGTAATCACCTTCCGGGACATCTTCATCATGATGATCCTTGAGAGCCTTGATAATATCGTTTGATGTACCGTCTACGATAGTATACTTGTTCTTAGCGAACATACCGTCATTGATAATGCACCATGTTGTGATGTAATGTGAGCTTACAACTGCATTTACAAGCTGCTTCTTAGACACTACAACCGTACCACAGATGACACACGATTCTTCCCAAGGTCTGTTGTTCCAATCTTCAAGACATGGATCCCAAAGCATGCTTTCATAGAGTTTTACGTTACACTTAATAGGCATCATTTTGCATTCCCCCATAAATGAATTAAAAGATTTAATGTTTACCGAAATGATTGTTTCCAATCATTCATAATAATGATATGTATATAGAAAATCAAAATAATAGCAATAAATAATATAATAAAAATAGTAAAATTTATTACTGCGTAATAAATTAAAATTTATCCTGCAGGGGGATATCTTAAAATTGAATAGGAAAATTTTTAAAATGAATAAAAAGTGAAAAAGATTAAATAAAATTAGTCTTTTTCATAATATAGACTCTCCTGTGGATTTCTCAATAAAGTATATAAAAGAATGACTCCCACAACGGGAGTCATTCAATAATTTGTTTATTTTTAATATAGACATTCCTAAGGATAGATATTTTTTCAAATTTAATTCCTATTTTTTTAAAAATGAAAATGTATAATATTACAATTGTAATATATTAATTAAATTCAATTTTTAATTAAATTGAATTTCAATATTACAGTAAGAATCACTTCGTGATTTGGCAAGTGTATACGTTATATAACTTTCCTTAGGTTAACTTTTCTTATTTTTGTAAATTAAATATAGACTCTCGTTTGGATTTGTCAATGGATAAATATAATATGTGAGTTCCTTCAACGAAACTCACATATTGAAACGGATATCGTCAAGATTTATGATACGGATATAATCGGTCAAATTCATCTCAAGCTTATCAGATCTGGGAATCACTCCTCAACAAGATTTATATATGTGAGACGCGAAACGACAATTCCCAATAATCCAAGGTTATGTAATTTATGAAGAAACCCCCCGCCGCCGACATATATATGCGGAATGATATAACTAATGTTTATATAAATGAAAGGATGTGTTGGTTTATGAATATATGTCAAATCAGAGAATATGATATCGCAGACGGTCCGGGTGTACGTGCCGCAATTTATGTTTCGGGATGTACATTTAAATGTCCTGGATGTCATAATCAAGAAGCTCATGATTTTAACTATGGGGAAACATATGATGTACGTAAAGAAGCTCAAGTGATGAATGCGTTATATTCTCATCAAGTATGTGGATTGAGCATACTCGGTGGAGAACCATTACATCCACGCAACATAGAAACTGTGCTTAGTTTATGTCGTTTAGTACGTATGAAGTTTCATCATGAGAAAACCATTTGGCTGTGGACTGGATACACAGCAGAAGAAATGTTATCAACTTTAGAAGAGTATGATAAGAAACATTTCTTAGTCGTATCTGACTACTGTAAACGTTTACATGAAATACTATATGCATGTGACGTTATAGTGGAAGGAAGATACATAGAATCTAAACGGAATCTCAATCTTAAATTCAGAGGTTCATCTAATCAAAGAATAATCAAATCACGCGACTTAATAGACAAAAAAATTACAATAATACCTGATGATGAAATATAAAAAATGAACGCTGCCATTAGGCAGCGTTCTAAAACATTTTAATCGCTTAAGCTGTCCACACGATTATTGATTATCGTGTATATCGCTTGAAAGAATTGTACTGCTACTTTATCATCTTTGATAAATTCGTATGTCTCATATGTGATGTTATCTTTGATCTTTGGTCTAGCACTCATATCGCCGTTGTCACATGGAACATAATAACATGCGATATCACCGTTAGAATCAAACTCAATAGACAGATTGCCTAATATGTCACTATGGTTATAGTTATATACAATGATATCGAGAGTCATTGTTTCCGCTGTCATTTTTGTTTCTATCGTTCCGTCATTATGTCTGAGCTCATGGAATATTTTCTGAGTACCATTTGAAAAATTTCCATGATTGAAATAGAATTTATGGAATATCAAATATTGAATTAATCCAATATCACCAAAATTGAAATTACGTGATTCTTTAAGCGCAGTAAGTTCAGGACCATGACTATCAGTATCTTCTTTGATTTCTGGTTCTTTTGACTTATCGAATAATTCATATGTGGTTTTGAATAATTTCCACGCTGGATCTTTCGGATATATTGGAACATTACTCGGCCTAACATTCTGCATATACATTTCCTTGATGTTTCCATCTTCATTAAATGTTACTGAGAATGAGTATCCTGGAATTGCAATCAGATCCTCAAACATTTTATGCGGTGGGTCATCAAACTTGACTTCGAATATATATTTTGATTTGTCTGATGATGATGAGAACTCTAAACGATAGCTGTATCCTGGGCAGTCAAAGTCAAAGAATGAGTTATGTTTTCCATAAACATCATTCATCATCTGACTATCAAATCGCCAATTGTAAACGATGTCATATATCATCTGGCGGTGTGAGCTTTCTGTTGGGTTAATGTATATATTGTATGGAGACTTCTTTTCTTCTAACATATTATCAATCCTTTCCATAAATCATACGTGCTGTGATTCCTGAGTCTGGGTCATCCTTAGGATCATAATGATTTACCATAATCTGTCTCAGATTATTACCATCGATTTTACCCATGATACCTCCGTCAAAAGAAACCATAACATGTTTCATTTTGGTAATATCATTTGTATCCATGCGGTTGAATACAGTTCTGAAACGTCCTTCGAACATCTCAACTGTTTTAATCGTCTTGATGTGTTTTGGTAGATATCCTTTTCCTCTTTGGAATTGATATTCTTTACCATTCATCCTTAGCCTTTCCCAGATATTTACGAATCCTTTAAAGCATGTATATGTCTTAGGATACCACGCGAATATATATTCATTGTCATCTTCATTCAGATATGGATGACAATAGAATTCAGCATTTGGTTTGCAGTTGAACTGATCCTCTGTCAGATGGATAGTCGGTAAATCCTCATATTTATTAGATATGAAATTTGTTTCGTTATCATCGTTACCTATAGCATTCATCTTCTTATGGATTTCCCATGATGGGAATCTGTCTGCTAAGAACGGTACATTATCTTTATTCACAACATGGATAGGATGTTGCACGTTTAATCTCTCAGAGACAATCTCAATCGGACGAATGATATGGTCTTTACCATTATGCGAATACGCATAGAAACGTACTTCAGATACTAACTGCATCACTTCTATTAACCATGTATACAGTTCGTATACATCTGTAAACATTACCAGAGTATCCGTACCAACTAAAATACCATCTGTTTCCTCGTTGGAATTATCGATACTAACTTTACCAACAGGAAACGGTATATGTTTATAGAAACGATTATTCAGATATGTTGCTGTTTCTGTTGTAGCAAACATAACATACAGTTTATGTGTGTCACGTGTGATATATGAAACCACGATGTATCTTGACATATCGAAATTATCACAGTCTATATCCACTGTAACAGATGTAAACTGAGCGTCTACCACTGTATATTTGAATTTGTAAATATTACGATCACTTATGCTTATTGGAAACATTTTAACTCATCCTTTCTGTATACCATTTTGCAATCAGAGCTCTACGTCTGAACAAACGTATCTCAGCTCTGACTTTAACCTCTGACATTTTAACTTTCTTGGAAATATCGGCATAAGTCATTTTATCATCATACCGATATTCCAAGATTCTTTGGGTTTTGATAGCTAACTTTTTTGCAGGATGTTTATTATCCTCAGAAAGATAGAATCTGTATAATTCCAGATCTTCTTTCTTTATCTGTGCTCCTCTCATATTTGTTTCCTTTCTTAACGAGCTACATTAATTTCTATTGGAACCGGATGTCCAACATTATACTTTTTACAGAGGAATGAGAAATTGTAATTTATTTCATTCATGATCTGTATCGACATTTCCTTTGGGATTGCAATGATTATTGGGCTATTCCTTGGTGTGATGATGTCTTTAACAACATAACGGATGTTGAATGAATGTATATCAGCAAACATTCTAAATCCCATGATTAAAGGTGTCATGTTGTAAACAGATGTCGGCATATCGATAACAATTGTTGGAATCTTCTGAAGAATTTCTCTAAGCTTAATAATGTAGATATTTTCTTCTGTGATTATGTTATGAATATCCTCAACATGATTCAACATTGCAGCTGCTGAGCATTCATTCAGCTGAATGTGATTGATGTGTTTCAGAGCGTCATCGTTATAGTTGATGATTGATCTAAGAATCTTAGCTTTAGCACAATCATAAACATATGGGTTGTCCGTGTTATTAGTAGCCCACGGATAAGAATTGAACCTTCTACCAGCCATAGCTTTTCTGACATCCGAAGCGTATTCATCCATTATCTTGTCGATTGTATCCTGACTCTTCATTTTATCAAGACACTTTTCAAGAAATGTTTTATTAACCTCATCTACTTTATCATCAACAGGATCCTTCTCAGCTTCTTCCTCTTCAGCATCATCATCGTCTTCAGGTTTGATACCATATGCCTTTAAGCATTCATTAGTACCTTTTTTGACTTTCTCATTGTATTCTTCTTTTGGCTTGAATTCGATGCCGAATTCTTTCATACGTCCGATAATCTCTTCACAGGACTTATCTCCGAGATTTCTGATTTCTCTGAACTTTTCTTCTGAGATATTAGAAAGGTCTTTAAGATCTGTGTATCCTGCTCGTGCTAAACCATTAACTGATCTAACAGTCATTCCAAGCACAGAAATATGTGTAGGAGATCTATCATCAGCTCTGTCATAACGTTTCAAGCTTTCTGGATCTATTTTACCATCTTTGATCTCCTGAAGGATATTTTTAGCTCTCTGGTATCTCCTGCTGTATAACTGACAGATCGTTGATACTCTTTGTACACCGATCCCATGTTCACCACCGATAGCTCTGAACGTAGAACCAGCGATCCATTTTTTGAAGATTATATAATCTCGTTCGAAATTATTTGGATAATTTTTGATAGCATGTTCTTCATAGTATCCTTTGTAATAATCATACAGAGTCTGAAGTATCTCTTCGTCTTTGTAATCTTCTCTATTTAATACTCCCATTCTTCTTTACCTCCGTTTTCCAATTCTTTTCTCTTTTGATCCATGTAATCAACCTTTACGGATTGCCATCTATCATTG
>Ga0265300_10000308_pt1 | contig 50865 bp, 40 predicted proteins | sample AusTroGonzalo_MG_FD_193482 | JGI IMG/M metagenome (GOLD analysis project Ga0265300, IMG submission 193482) | Bovine rumen microbial communities from tropical cattle in Woodstock, Queensland, Australia - Gonzalo_03 | ecosystem: Host-associated > Mammals > Digestive system > Stomach > Rumen ... | reverse complement strand
AGGAAGTGGATATGGGTGGCACGTTTGATTGGTTTGGTGTGGAGAGTCATCCTGACTTCTGTGGCAACCCTGAGACAGGTGAATATAATCCCAACGACGATCGTAGTCCGGCGGGTAAGACCATCACTGAGGAGCAGTTCAAGAACCGTATGATTCTACGCCAAGTGATGTTGCGTCATGGGTTCAAGCCATTAGAATCTGAGTGGTGGCATTTTACCTTGGCGGATGAACCTTTCCAAGATACTTACTTTACTTTCCCTGTGAAACAGATTAATCACAAGAAATAAAAAAGAGCCTCAGCAATGAGGCTCTTTTTTGTAAACAGTTGGTCTGTAAGCCGGGTTCTGTTCCTCGCAAGCGAGGCGCCTGCCATTTATCTGAGCCTGCTGTCACCAACAGGCTTTATCGGTCCACCCTCTGGCATTGGACGAGCAGCCCTTATAGCGCCAGTTTACATGACCTTTCAACTTCCAAGAAACACAGCCCTTATGTCACCATAAGGCTGGTGGGCTCTTACCCCGCCTTCTCACCCTTACCTCCGAAGAGGCGGTTGTTTTCTTCTGCTTTACTCAACCCTCGCGGACTGCTTCCCGTTAAGAAGTGGAATGCTCTGTGTTGCCCGGACTTTCCTCCTGCATCCCGAAGATGCACGCGGCAAGCCGACCAACTGTTTTTATATTTAACCCCTCCGCCCTTCGGGCACCTCCCCTCAGTAAGGGAGGAGTTTAGGGGGCTAACAGCCAATCTTAATAATTGGGCTTGCAAAGTTAGTGTAAGTTGAGCGAAAATGCAAATTTTGGAACAGCGAAGCTAAAATGAGCCACCAAATGCTACAAATCCTTTACTTTGGTACTGCCTGTCTGACGGAATGCCAAGCGAGCCTGCTCCAACTGCTCATAGTGCTGATGGAACTGTTCCTTCCAATCCACCTTAAAGTCCTTAAAGCCAAAGCCCTTGGTGCTAAGGCGGTCGATGGTCTCTGCCAAGGTAATATCCACACACCCTGATGCTGGCAGATAAATCTCCTCCTGGCTCTTGTCGGGAGCATTCATAATCAACAACTCGGCCTCCATCAGTTCATTCAACACCATCTGCGTCAACTGGATAGGGATATGGCACTTGTTGGAGAGCTGTCGAGCCGAATAGGGACTTTCGTTGCCTTCGGCATATTGCTTGCAAATTACCGACATCAGCACCACCGCCAAGTAGTTACGATACTCGTATGAGGCATTGTTCACTTCCTTGTAGTTGTCATAGCGTTTGAAATTCTGCATGATATGTGTCAGCTGGGCACCCAGGATGCAGATGGTCCACGACACTTGTAGCCACAACAGGAACAACGGTAAGGCGGCAAAGCTACCATAAATGGCGTTGTATTTCGATACCCAAACCTGTCCGCTGATATACAGGAACTGGAACGCTTGGAACAACGAACCTGCAATGAGGCCGGCTATCAGGGCATAAAGTAACTTTACACTGGTGTTGGGCATAAAGACATAGAGGGCCGTAAACATGAGCCAGCTCAGCACGTAGGGAATCAGGCTGATGCCGAACTTCATCATGGGGGCTAAGAGTGCATAGCCTTCTATCTTGCTGACCAATGTGGACATGAAGATGCTCAGACCTCCGCTGATGATGATAAGGATGGGCATGAGAATCAGTATCGAGAAATAGTCGGTGAGCTTGCGATAGGCCGTACGGCTTTTCTTCACATACCAGATGTCGTTGAAGATGCTCTCCATGTTGTTCACCAAGCTGATGAAGGTCCACAGCAAGGCAATAAGACCCACGCCCAAGAACACCCCTCCTGTTGTTTGCGAGAGGTAGGAATCAACAAACTGGAAGATATATTTGCTGGCTTCGTTGTTACCCAACAAACCTTGCTCAATCTGTTGGCGGAGAAGGTTGTCAAAACCAAAGCCACGGGCTATGCCAAACAAGATGGCAAGGATGGGCACGATGGAGAGCAAGGTGCTGTAGGTCAGGGCAGCCGCCTTGTTGCTGATACTATCGGCATTGAAGCGGTTCACCAGGATGTAAACCACACGTGTCACGTAGGCCACCGCATTCTTCAGCGACAATTTTTGATACACACTGTCTTGCCAGATGCCGAAGGTGATAAACTTGATGAGCCACTCCCACACCTTGTCGATATACTCTACTATCTTGTTAAACCATGATCCCATGTTTGTATCTCTTATTTAGTTATCTAAACGATTCCGTTCTTTTACGTCGCAGGAACGACTGCTTTGTGAACATAAAAAACAAGGCCAAACCTGCCACATGCCCCCATGCCATTGTCCAAAAGGCAGTAGCATAGCTGAAATATTCGGCGATGGAACCTCCCAACAGGATGCCAATACCCACGCCTAAGTCCCACGAGGTGAGTAGGGTAGAGTTGGCAGTGCCTCGCTCGTTGTTCTGTGCCACATTGATAATCATGTTCTGCAAAGCAGGCCACATGTGTCCGTTGCCCAAGCCAATCAAGATGGCCGAACCATAATAACCCACCATGTTGGGCATTGCGATGAACATGGTGTAGCCTATGGTGGAAAGGATGATGCCTTGTGCCGCATTGCGAGTCAGCTTGCCTTCACGAAGCGACTTGGCCCCTTGCAAACGAGAAAGGATGAGGCCGATGCTCAGCAACATGAAGTAGGCACCTGTGCCACCAGTGATGCCCATCACCTCCTTGCCATAGATGGCTAAGTAGTTGCTCAATATGCCGTAGCAGAAACCGAAGAAACAGATATTGAGGCCAATCACCCAGCCTTTCAAGAGGAAGAAACGGTCGAGCGAAATGGCTTTTTTGTCTTTCATCAATTGTTTCTCTGGCAACTTCAATGTGTAATCTACGGCAAAGCCGATGCCGGCAACGACGAGTGCCAACCAGAACAGCACATCGAAGTTGTGTACATATTTATACACAAAGACGCCAATAGTGGGGGCAATGGCCATAGCCAGGTTATTACTCAGTCCGTAGTAGCCTATGGCCTCGTTTCTGCGACTTGACGCCACCACATCGATGGCAACGGTGTTGTTAGCCACCGTAGAGGCACCGAATGGGCCTCCGTGCAGGGTGCGCAAGATGGCGAACATCAGTAAGGTGCTTGCCAATAAATACCCCCCGAAGAGGATGAAATACAGAAACAGACACACCAACAGCACCTTCTTTCGTGGAAAACTATCTACCACATAGCCACTGAAAGGTCGGAACAACAAAGCTGTAATGGTATACCCGCTCAGCACCAAACCTATCATATCCTTTGTTGAGCCGAATGTTTCGCTCAGGTACAAGGGAAGAAGTGGCGTGAGCAGATAGAAGGCGAACGACATGGTGAAGTTCGCCACCATCACTTTCTTATAGTTGCTGTTCCAAAGTTTATCCATCAAAGAATCATTCTTTTTGCTTTGCAAAGTTAATTATTTTCTTGCTTTTTCATACCTTTGTAACAAGAATAAACGAAAAACTTGGATATAAAGATTAATACTATGATGAGAAAAACATTTTACCTAATGGTATTGGCACTGATTGGCTGTCTGACTGCCAGCACCTTGAGTTACGCACAAGAAATAGCCAACACACGAAGGGCCCGCATCGTTTCCCCAGAGATAACAGCGGAAGGAATAACATTCCGCATGAGAGCAGACTATGCTACCACCGTCTCTTTGTCTGGTTCTTGGCAAGCCAGGGGCGATAAGCTCATCGAGATGACACGCGGCCAAGACTTGGTGTGGAGCGTCACTATCCCTATGCTGGATCCCGATTTGTATTACTATGTGTTTAATGTGGATGGCACCAATGTATGCGATCCTGCCAACGCATCGTTGAATCGTGACGGTACAACCTATCGGAATATCTTTATTGTAGATGGTGCCTATTCTGAAGATTTCAAAGACGCACCTACCTCCGTTCGCGGTAATGTTACAGCCGTATGGTATGATTCCCCTACCATTGGATCGAAGCGCAAGATGATGGTCTATACTCCCGCAGGTTATGAGGCAGATAAGAAGACCAAATACCCAGTACTTTACCTCTTGCATGGAGGCGGTGGTGATGAAGAGGCTTGGTCATCTATGGGTAGGGCTACCCAGATACTTGACAACCTGATTGCCAAAGGCAAGGCAGTGCCTATGTTGGTAGTGATGCCCAATGGCAATGCCAACCAGACTTGTGCCCAGATTAACGACATCCCAGGCGAGGGCTCGTCCATGCTGAACAACGACATGCAGTCTGACCTCTATGTTACCAGTTTGATTAAAGACATCATCCCCTATATAGATAGTCACTATCGCACCATTGCCAAGAAAGAAGGCCGTGCCATCTCTGGTTTGTCGATGGGTGGCGGACATACCATCCGCACCAATTACCTGTTCCCTGGCTATTTCAACTATATCTGTCCGCAAAGCACTGGTGCACATCCTCATAACCAGAAGAACAGTGCTTACGCCTTCGATGAAAACGCATTGTCCAACTACTTGGAAGGCATCAAGAAAGCCGGTTATAAGTTGTTCTGGTTGGGTTGTGGCGATGTGGATCCTTGGTATGCAGAAGCGCAGGAGTTCGACAAACTGTTGACCGCTCATGGTATGCCCCATACGTTTTATGTAACAGGAGGTGGTCATGAATGGAAGAACTGGCGTCACTACCTCGACACCTTTGCCCCATTGCTGTTTAAGTAAGCATTAAAGGGATTACATAGAATAAACGAAAAACATGGAATAATGAGAAAAACAGTATTTACCTTATTGGCTTTGTTGTCCTTTTGCAATGTTCTTCATGCCCAACAACTTACACCAGAACAGCTTAAGGCATACCAAGAGATGATGAGACACTCTACGGTGTCTTCCGTACCCGATTCTTCCCAGATTGCTCCTGTCATTGGAGACTACACCTTTGAAGAAATAATGATAGAAGGAGGTGAAGGGTATAAGCTTAAGACCCTCATCTACAAGCCAACGGTACCAGGTCCTTGGCCAGTGCTGATTACCCGTACTCCCTATACATACATGGGTACTGGCGACAATAACGCCTTAGGTCGAGCCTATGCCAAGCGAGGTATTGCCTATATTACCCAATATTGTCGCGGCAAAGGTGGTTCCGAGGGCATCTACGAGCCCAATGTGAATGAGCGCGTAGATGGCTTGGCGTTGGTAAACTGGGTGGCAAGCCAGTCTTGGTGCAAGAATATCGGACTCTTTGGTGAGTCATATACAGCCCTGACAGCCTGGATTATCGCCGATGTGGTGCCAGATAAGGTAAAAGGCATCTATGTGCATCATTATGGCGTTGACCGCCACCTCTCTGCCTATAGTTACGGACACTTCCGTCAGGACATTCTCACGGCTTGGGCGATTGACAATGCAGAGGAGATTCCCGTGAAACCAGAGAAACCCGATCGTACGAAAATCTATTTTGAGCAGATGAGCTATATGCCACAGCGTGAGATGGATAAACATTTCTTTGATGTGGAACTTCCTTGGTATCGTGACTGGATAACCCACACCGACTATACCGACCCCTATTGGCATCAAGGAGTATGGGCAACCCTGCGAAGCATTCCGCCCAAGATCAAGGTACCCATTGTGGTAGTGGCTGGACATTTTGACCACCATCAAGAGGGAACCATCCTAGGATATAACCTCTTGCCCGAAGACACCAAGGCAAAGAGCCAGTTGATTGTAGGAGCATGGAACCATTCGCATGTTATTACCCCTCAGATTGGCAAACAAGACCATGCTACCGATATAAACCTCACCACCTCACAATTCCAGTGGTTCTACGACCTATTGGTGCGTGAGGAAGCTCCGAAGCCCGAAGTCAAGGTCTATGCCATTGGTGAAGATAAGTGGCATACCCTCAATGATTGGCCCATGAAAGATAATCCACAAAAAGCAGTATATTACTTTGCCCCAGAAAACAAGTTGTCAAATAAAGGAACGGTCACCGGTCAGCCTTCCAAAGCTTGTTGGTCTTACGACCCTCAAAACCCTGTCCTTTCCGTGGGTGGAGAAACCCTTTTCAACTCCTCCACCCGTAGGGGAAGTCAGCTGCAACCCGCTCCTGGCTATCGCGATGATGTGCTTTCTTTCCTCTCCGATCCGTTGGAAGCACCCCTGCTGATGGCTGGTAAGGTGAAGATTGTCTTGGACGTCAGCTCCGATTGCGATGATACCGCCTTCACCTATAAGATTTCCGAGGTCTTTGCCAACGGCGATACCTACAACATTCGTACGGGAATCACCTCGTTGGGCTTCCGCAATAAACCCTTGGGTGATAGGCAGAGCTATACCCCAGGAGAGCAGGTTGAGCTAACCATCGAGTCGTTACCCATCATGTGGCAACTGCAGCCCGGAAGTCGTATTCGGGTGGATATCTCCTCCTCCGACTTCCCTCAGTACAGCGTTCACAGCAACTATGCCGGCGTATGGTCTGCACAGGATAAAACCCGCATAGCCCATCAAACGCTTTTCCTGAATGGCAATAGCCGCATTGAGATACCTCTGCTGAAGTAAGCCACTCAAGAATGACATAAAATCCCCCTGTAGCACCAGCTGCAGGGGGATTATATTATAGTCCTAAAGACTTATTATAGAAGATTACAAAGGTTTGTATTCCACAAAGGCCTCCATCGCCTCATAGCAAGCCAAGCCTAATTTGTCGTAGATGCCAGCCGTATTACGGTTACGGTCTTCACTGCGTTGCCAGAACAGCCGTTCGTCGTTGCCCAAGAACGGAGCCGATTCCATCTGACTCTGGTGACGGAGAATAGAGTTACGCTTTGCCCTCAGCTCTTCCGGACTGATAGGTACTGCCATCTCAATATCCTCAATCTCCCATTCTGCCCAAGCACCACGATACATCCAGATGCGGCAATCGTTGAGCCAAGCAGCATTGGCTTCTTTCTCCAAGTCGATGGCTGCCAACACAGCATTGCTACACACACGATGGGTACCATGCGGATCAGCTAAGTCGCCAGCCACGAAGATCTGATGAGGCTGTACTTCTTGTAAGAGCTTCTGGACGATACGCACATCTTTTTCCCCCAATGGTTTCTTCTGAATCTTGCCTGTCTCGTAGAACGGCAAATCCAGGAAATACACCCTTTCAAGAGGAATGTTGTTGTAGGAACAAGCCGTACGGGCTTCACCACGACGAATCAGTCCCTTGATGGTCAGAATATCTTTGGTATCCAAGTCACCATCTTTCTTCTTATTCAGGAAATCCTTAATCTCCTTGTATTTCTTCTTGATTACCTCGTCTTGGTCGGCATTGAAGAGCTGGTTGAAACCATTGATGAAATGCAAGAAGCGCGTTACCTCTTCATCGCCTACGGCAATGTTGCCACTGGTTTGATAAGCAATATACACCTCATGCCCCTGCTGGACAAGTCTTCTGATGGTACCCCCCATAGAGATGACATCATCATCAGGATGAGGCGAGAACACCAGTACCCGCTTGGGGTAAGGCAATGCTCGCTCAGGGCGATGAGTATCGTCAGCATTGGGCTTGCCACCAGGCCAACCAGTGATGGTATGTTGCAAGTCGTTGAAAATCTTGATATTCACATTGTAGGCTGAACCATAAATAGCCAGCAACTCACCCAGTCCGTTCTCGTTGTAATCCTTATTGGTGAGCTTCAGGATAGGCTTGCCCGTTTGTTGGCAGAGCCACACGATGGCACTGCGAATCAGCTTGTCGGTCCACTCGCAGGAAGTCACTAACCAAGGATGATGAATGCGCGTCAGGAAAGTAGCAGCAGATAAATCCACCACCACCTGCACGTTGTTGTGCATTTGCAGGAACGACGATGGTATGTTGTCAGTAATGGCACCTTCCACACAGGCCTTGATCATCTTCGCCTTGTCCTCGCCCCATGCCATCAAGTAAATCTTGCGAGATGACAGAATGGTATGAATACCCATCGTGATAGAACTCAGAGGCGGATTGTTGCCAAACGAACGAGCAGCCTCAGCACGCGAGTCAGCATCCAACAAGATGAGACGGGTAGTGGAGTTAATGCGTGAACCAGGTTCGTTGAAAGCAATGTTACCCAAACGACCAATGCCCAAAAGACAGATGTCGATACCGCCAGCCTCAGCAATCTTCCGCTCATATTCCTCGCAGAAACTGAAGATGTCGTTCTGATTGAGGGTACCTGATGGAGAGAAAATACGAGTGGGGTCAATATCCACATGGTCGAGCAACATGTCTTTCAGTGCCTTTAGGTTACTGAACGAGGTGTCTTCTGCCAACGGGTAAAACTCGTAGAGGTTAAATACGATGACATTGCGGAAGCTCAGTCCCTCCTCACGATGCAAGCGTACCAACTCAGCGTAGAGTTGGTGAGGGGTAGCACCACCCGTAAGCACCATCACACAAGGTTTATAAGCTGCTTCCTTTTGTTTAATGGTGTCAGCTATTTCACGAGCTATCTGTTTGGAGGCTTCTTCTGCATTCTCATAGATGGCGGTAGGCACCTTTTCCAATCTGGTCAACTGTGCCAGTTCGAAAGCGTTTGCTGGCTTGTAATAGCGAGAATTCACGTGGTTCAACGTGATCTGTGATGTAAGATTAGTTTTCATAGTATTAAATGAAAGGGGGTCGGCATTCCGACCCCCAATGGTTTACTTAAACAATAGCGGAGCAAAATCATGCAGGTTATGACGCCAAACATGCCAGGTATGTCCGCCAGGCATAGAAGAATACTCGTGCTTCACACCAGCTTTGGTAAATGCCTCACGAGTAGCGACACAGTTCTTGTAGGCAATATCTTCCTCACCACCCATATAGAATTTATAAAGTTTGAAACTCTTGTTCATAGCAGCGGCATGCTCTTTCAGGTAAGGCTCCCACTTGTCGTAGAGATCCTTGCTGGTAGTAAACCAACCAGTACTCAACGGGAATACATATGAGAAGCTATTATAGTGGAGCAGAGAAACGTTCAATGTTTCCAAACCACCCATTGACAAACCAGCCAACGCACGATGATCCTTGTCTGTATAAACATTATAATGACTCTCAACGTAAGGTATCAGGTCCTTCATCATATCATCGGTAAACTTGTCAGTATCTACGCTACCATTAGGCATCACCACCACCATAGGTACAATCTTGCCCTCAGCCAAGAGGTTGTCCATGATGTTGCCTGCACTGCCCACGTTTGGCCATGCATAGTCGTTGTCGCCACCACCATGAATCAGGTAGAGCACTGGCAACTTCTGGTTACCCTTTTCATAGCCAGCGGGAGTCCATACATGAAAACGACGGGTTGTGTTAAAGGTAGAAGACTTGTAATACACTTCTGCCACAGCGCCATGAGGCACGTCCTTCATCGACCAGAACCCATTGCCTTCAGGATCAATGTTCACAACTGCGGTAAGATCGGCAGTAGCAGCCGCCTTAGGGTCGTTTACACGCACACCATCCACCACGAAATTATAGCGGAAGGTACCACCTTTTGCGTCCACGGTATTGGCTTTCGCCTCCCACACGCCATTGGCTTGTTTCACAAACTTTGGAGCAGGAATGATATCGCCATAGCCAGCTAAGTCTCCACCTAAGGTAACAGTCTTAGCCTCTGGTGCATAGATGCGGAATGTCACGCTCTTGTCAGCGTTCACGGTTACAGACTTCAGCGTATCATTAGGAGTAGGAGTACGCTGGAATTGTGCATTGGCGTTCATAGCCATTAGTGCCAACGCCATCAGGTAAAATGCTTTTCTCATAGTATTTATTATTTTAACGCTACAAATATAAGTCTTTTCCCTGAGATTGTTGCGCAATAATCCACCAAAAAGGACAAAAGTGTAGCAAAAAAGATGATGGTTATGTGGGGAATATGTTTTATCTTTGCAAAAATCTATTGAATATGAAGGCAATGAAGTTTATAACCCTTACCGTATCAATGTTATGGCTGTCGATGATGACGATGGCGCAGTCGTTTATCCAGCAAACATGGGATTTCCAGTATGGTGATCCTGCGTTTACTGAACCCTACGTGGACGTGGATGAATGGCGAGACCAGCCTGTTCGTCACCATTATATACATGGTGGTTTCAAAAGCAACGGTACTCGTTTCTCATTCTATTTCCCAGAGAAAGAACAATATGAGGGACGTTTCTTCCAGTACATCACTCCTATGCCTGATAACGAGTTTATTGTGCAGAACTTACCGATGAACGAGTATAACAGCATTGCTTTCAGCATAAAGAACGGTGCCTATTTTATTGAGACTAACGAAGGAGGAGCGGTGGATTTATCCAACCCGATGGCCAATGATCCTACTATTGGTGCCTATCGTGCTAATGCCGCCAGTGCCATGTTCTCAAGGTTAGTGGCAAAGAAATTGTATGACTGCGACCGTCCTTACGGTTATTGTTTCGGAGGCAGTGGTGGCGCTTATCGCACAGCTGGCAGCATCGAGAGCACACAGGGCGTGTGGGATGGAGCTGTGCCTTACGTGATGGGTTCACCTTATGCCATTCCTAATGTCTTTGCCGTTCGTATGCATGCCATGAGGGTATTAGGCAAGAAATTGCCACAGATTATCGATGCCGTTGAGCCAGGTGGCAGTGGTAATCCCTACGCAGGGTTGAACGAAGAAGAAACGCAAGTGCTGAAAGAGGCTACCGCTATGGGTTTCCCCCTCAAAAGCTGGTATGGCTACAAGGAGATGGGCATTCATGGCTTCATCGTGTTGTATCCTACGGTCGTTATGCTTGACCAAGCCTATTTCAATGAGGATTTCTGGAACAAGCCTGGCTATTATGGACACGACCATCCAGAGTCGTTTGTGGGTTATCGTATCCAACAACCCACGCGCATCAAGCGTTTTGTCTATACCGATGAGGCGGTAAAAGTGGGCTTGATGGCTCCCGTCAGCGATGCAGACCGTGGCTCTGCTGATAAATCTTGGGCGATTGCCGGAGGTGAAGGAGGTAAGCCTGTAGCTGTGGAGCTGACAGATAAACTACAGCAGGTGCAGTTTTTGGGTGGTGACTTGGTGGCTACCTCTGGAGATGCAAACGGTTTAGCGTTCCAGTTATCTGCAATCAACAGCACAATGGCTGCATTTGGTCCTACGGTCAGCGATGCAAATCTGGCAAAACTGAAAGTGGGTGATGAGGTGCGTATAGACAATAGTAATTTCTTGGCTGTGCAGACCATATATCGCCATATGGTTCCCGAAGGTCACTTGGCTGGTTGGCAGATGTTTGAAGATGCTGATGGCAACCCCATATATCCACAACGTCCCATGCAGTTGGGTCCTGTCTTTACCCGTGGTGCAGCAGGAACCTTGCCTACTGGCAACATTCATGGCAAGATTATTCTCTGCTGTTCCATCATGGATCGTGAGGCTTTCGCTTGGCAGGGCGACTGGTATCGCCAACAGGTTCGTAAGTCTTTGGGTCATTGGGCTGACCAGAACATTCGTTTGTGGTACACAGAGAATGCTTTGCATGGAGATCAAGAAGACCAGTTGGACGACAAAACGCATGCAGTGGCTTACAATGGTGTGTTACAGCAGGCACTGTTAGATTTAAGCCAGTGGGTGGAGAAGGGCATTGAGCCGGCACCATCTACCAATTATAAGATTGACCATGCCCAAGTGGTGGTTCCTGAGACAGCCAATGAGCGCAAGGGCATCCAGCCAGTCATTAAAGCGACTATCATTGGCGACGACAAAAATGGTTCCGTAACCCACGATGGCAAGCGTATTGAGGTGAAGCGTGGGGCTACGGTTGAGATTCATGCCGTGGCTGAGGTACCTGCCGGACAGGGCAAGGTGATGCTTGCACAAGTATCATACGATGGCAAGGAATATACAGAGCAGGTGGATTTGTCGAATGCCAAGTATAGTGCTGATGGTAGCCGTGTGGAATTTACCATCCGCCATCAGTTCAAGGACAAAGGCGCCAGCTTTCCCACCATCAGGGTAGCATCCCAACGCAAGGTTGACACGAACTCTCCTTTTGCCCGCATCTATAATCTGGATAGGGTACGTGTGGTGGTAAAGTAAACTACTCAATCCTTCTGCAACTGATATTGACGAGGCGAGCAACCCACTACGGTTTTGAAATATTTGCCAAAGAAGGAAGGGTTGGGGAAGTTCAGCATGTCACTGATTTGTTGGACAGACAAATTGTTCTGTCGCAACAATGCCTTTGACTCCAAGATCACATAGTCACGTATCCACTCGCTGGGCTGACGCCCACTGTGTTGCTTCACAATTCTGGAAAGATATTTGGACGTGATGCAAAGTTTGTCGGCATAGAAGGAGAGTTGCCTTTCAGTGGTGTAGTTGCGCCTCACCTCGTCCATGAACTGATGGAACAGCATGTCGCCACGTTGTTTCTTTACCTCTTCATTGACTTCTTTTTCCAACTTGGTAATGGTAAAGTAAGCAACAGCCTCCATGTAGTTCATTAAAATCTCTTTACTATAAGGCAGGTTCATTTTAACTACCGAACGCATCATCCTGTATAACATAACGATATGTGACATCTCAGCATCAGAATAATGAAAATGCAAGGGGCGACTCATGTGTTCGCGGAACTTCAGCGAGTGTTCCATTTTCATCAGGAGGGGAAAGGCCTCTTCAGGTATGGCCATGATGGCCATGCGGCAATCTTTTGATACGCTGACATCCTCGCCAATGGTGCCAGGTACGATGATTAGCACATCATTCTTTCCCATCTTGATCTCTTCCAAATTCATTTGCAGATTAATCTCACCTTGACGACAAATCATGACCAGTGGGAACATGAGCTTGATGGGGAATAACTGCTTGTTGACATGATTGTTCAACTCAAGGTCTTCTGTTGAGTCAAGGTTGTCATCTAACAGCACAAAGTTTTCCAACACCAACTTACGTTCGTTGGATGGCAACATGTTAAACTGATACTCGGTAAGTTTTATGTCTTTTTCCATAGTATTTCTTGACATATTCCCCACGTCGCTACACGATACCCCTTCGAATAAAGAGGGGAATCAGGAGGACATAATATGACATTTTAGTGTTTTTTTGCGAAGATAGTATAAAATGTTTATTCTTCAAAAAGGTAGGCTATAGAAAAATAAATGTTAAGGAATCTTGACATTGTTACCAATAGAACAAAAGCGGTTACTTTTTGAGCTGCATCGATTGGCAGAATACCACTAATTTTGCGATAGAAACAAAAAAACAAGAATAATATGAAAGTAGCAGGAAAAGTAATCGTGGTTACCGGAGCTGGTAACGGAATGGGAAGGGAAATCAGCCTGAACTTGCTAAGCAAGGGGGCTAAAGTGATTGGACTCGACATCAACGTGGAGGGTTTGAAGCAGACGCAAGAATTAGCTGCAGACAAAGGAACAGACATGAAGTTGATACAGTTGGACATTACCAATAGAGAGGCTGTAGAGCAATCTGTAGTAGAGGCAGTGAAACTATTTGGAGCTGTTGACGGCATCATCAATAACGCTGGTATCATTCAAGACTTTGTACCAGTGAGCAAGATGGAGTATCGTACCATCGAGCGCGTGATGAACATTAATTTTAATGGTACTTTATATATGGTGAAGTCTTTCTTGCCACACTTGCTTACCCGTCCAGAGGCACACATCGTAAATGTGTCAAGCATGGGTGCCTTCGCTCCTGTGCCTGGACAAACTTTCTATGGCGCTTCGAAAGCAGCCGTAAAGGCTTTGACTGAAGGACTGATGACTGAGTTAATGGATACCAATGTAAAGGTGAGCGAGGTATTCCCTGGTGCGGTGGCTACTGATATACAAGTGCGTTCTGGTGTGATAGGAGCTAAAAGTGTTGCAAGTTATACCGATGAAGATTTCAAAAAAGCCAACGTCACCACTCCTAAGGTAGCGGCAGAGACCATCGTAAGCGGCATGGAGGCCGACAAGTGGAAGATCATTGTTGGTAAGGATTGCAAGCAGATGGACCTACTGGTTCGCATCGCTCCCCGCTTCGCCATGAAGAAACTGGCAGAGGCCATCAAGAAGCTGCACCAAATGTAAAATGCAAAAACAAAAGCGTGAGTCTCAAAAGAGGCCCACGCTTTTATTTTCTTATTTCTTACCCACTATCCTTACAGGTCCTAACAAGCCAGCTGGCAGCAGTTCAGAGCCGGCATGGTAGAAGTAGTCAAACGAAGCGTAGGTGTATTTCTGCTTGGCATCAGGCTGCTTGTCGCCAATCAGTCGGTTCACCCACTGGTTCACCACCGTCACCTCGATGTCATTCTCCCCAGCCTTCAGTAAACCGGTGATGTCGGTACGGTAAGGATATTTCCATAAGATGCCCGCGCTCACGCCATTCACCTTCACTTCTGCCATACAGCTAACCTGCCCTAAATCTAAAATTTGGCTGCCTTGCTGCAAATCTGCTTCATTGATTGACACCTTATTATTATAGATGGCAGTGCCGGAATAGTACTTGATGCCAGGGTCTGCTGACTCGGTATAGGAAGCCAGCTGGTCGAAAGTCACCTCAGCAGGACCACCCCATGCGGTGTCGAACTTCACCTTCCAAGGGGTACTGATTTCGCAAAGCAGAGTCTCCTGTATGGCAGGCAACGTAACTTTGTCATCGCCCTTGCCGCTGAATACCACGAATACGGCATCGTTCTCCACCAAGCTCAATTGTACGGTAGTCACATCGCCCCTCACCTCGTAGGACACATCCTCTGCCTTGCCCGTCTCAGGGTGCCAAACCATAGGCTTGAGTCCCTTCACTCGGAAAGTGGCAGCAATGTTGCGAGCCTGCTCGGTGCGGTTGTTCACCCAATAAATCTCAGCCTTGTCGGTAGAGCGATGCACATAGCGCAATTTGCTCATGTCGTTGGCAGAAAAATCGGGAGTGATGCCAGCTTGTTGCAAAGCAGCCTCGATATTCTTGCCACTGATGACATTCGGTTTGCTCCATACCTCATCCGCCAGACGCAGGAACTCCTCCTTGTCGCCTTGCATGGTGGGCTCTACGCTGGGCTTTTCGCCACAGATGATGGCTCCCTTGTTGGCCAGTTCGGCTATCTTGCGCAATACGGGCAATGACATGCTGTTGCAGTTCTTGTCGAGCACCAGCATCTTATAGCTCATGCCACTTGGCAATGTCAGCAGCTTGCCGTTGTAGTCTAATAGGGTGGTGAGTATTTCAGGATTGATATAGTCATAGTTGTAGCCACCAGGCATAGCAGGATGCTCTTCGCCAAACAAGCTGGTCACCACATTGTCCTCACCGTAGTAGTAAGCCACATCTGCCACGAACTTGCCTTGTTGTAACATGTAGCTGCTTCGTGCCAGGTAGTCTGTCCATGCCTTGGCCTGCTCTGCCCAGGTCTCATGACGATGGAACCACTGACCAAATACCATCAACCCAACGCCAGGCTTCATATTATCAACAGGCTGGTGGGCGCTTGTCTGAATTACAAAACGGTTGGCACCGTTCGCCAGCTCTAAGTCAGCAACCGACTTCAGATTGCCTGGATAATAACTATATGCTGCACCTTGCAGGCCGTTGGTTGTCAATGATTCAACTGCCACCAGCTTCTTGCCATATACATGGGCCACAGAAGCGGACTCACGGACATCAGACTCAGACATCGGGTAGGTGGAGTTAGAAGTTGGCATATTAGGGACTAACTGCCACATGGCGCCCATTGGAATGTCGGCATCTTTCTTGATGGCCATGCCATCGGGCATATATAGTCTGCCATTCTCATGACCTTCCATATAACTCTGCATACCACGCTCTTTCAGCACCTGTTGGATGTTGCTGTACATATTCTCTGTTATCAGTTCACCAATGGTGGTGCGCCAGTCGAAGAGGAATTGTTCTGTTTTCTCAGCACTCTCCACAATCTGACCCGTCAGGGCTGGCATCCATTTCAGCAGGTTGTAGCCTCTGCGCTTCTCAAATTCCTGTGGCATTTGTGGCGACCAGGTCTCCCAGCCAGCCTCATAGCTGTCAATCAACAGGTAGTGAATACCCTTGGCTCCCATCAAACCGCCCGAAGCGTCTTTATAAGTGTCTAAGTAATAGTTGATATATTCAGTCATGGCATCCTTGTCCAGCTTTGTTACCTCCAAACCTGTTGCCTCAGGGGATGCAGGATGGTTGGTCTTGCCTGTCAATGTATAGCCAAAACGATAGATGCGCCAGTCGCCTTCGGGAGCATCCCATGCCAGTTTGCCATTCTGTACCCTATCGGTCAGGTCTATTACTTCTTGCGTACCATCCACACGAGGGGTCTCGTTTTCCATCATGTCGAATGAAGAGGCAAATGCGGCTTTTTCCTCTGCATGATTCACCTTATTGACCCCATATAATACAAGTTCGCTGACTGGTGTTGCTGCCGGATGTGGGATAAAACCACCCATCAGGGCAGCGTATGTCTGGTCAGACACAGGGTTGTCGAAGTTTATGCGGAAGAACTTGGCTGTCGTGGTCGGCACATCAACGGTCTGACGAGCGGTTCCACCATGAGGGATGTCGCATACAGGCTTGAAAGTCTTGCCATCATCGCTTGCCAAAAGATGTTTGGTGACAGGAGCCTTGTTTACTTGCCATTCTCCCCTTACACCACCATCTGCCACACTCAATGCCTTGATGGTTTGTGGCTGTGGGAACTCAAACTGAATCCAGGCATATCCCTGCTTGTCGTCACGGGGTAATGGCTGGGCGATAGACAAGTCCCCGTCTGTCAATTGCTCCAAAGAGAATCTGCCGCCACTGCTCGTTACCTTCGTCTGCATCTCCTGCATGGTCAGGTCTGACTTATCTTTACGTATGGCCAAAACATACAAGTCTTTATACCATTTCACCCCTTCTGTATCAGGCATGATGTTGCTGCTGGCTGAGGCAGGAGCATTCTGGAAGTTGCTCATTGTAGTGTATGGCTCAGGTAAATCAATGCTCAAAGTTTGCCCACCTTTCACTTCCGTCTCTCGCCATACCAGTTTTTTCATGGCATTCTCAGGCTTCACCCAAGGACCACCCGTATTGCTCCAGCCAGGTGCGCTTGAAATAGCCACCTCCATACCTAATGAATCGGCAAGGCTGATGGCGTATTTGAAAGCATCCTTCCACTCATCTGACATGTAGGAGATGCGGTGGTCAACCATTTGCGGGGTAGCCAGTCCGGCCTCGAAATTGTGGAAACCACCGATACCCACACGGTTCATCCACATCAAATCCTTGTAGATGCCGTCTTTGGTGATATTGCCGTTCATCCAGTGCCACCAAACACGGGGTCTTGCTTCCTGTGGCGGGTTCTGGAAGTTGTCATATAGCTGTTGGTCAAATTGTTGTTGTGTGCAAGCGCTCAAGGCAATCCCAGCCAAGAGCATCCATCTATTCATACTTTTCATATTCAATGTTTAATTATTGTACTTGTAACTTATAGCTTGCCTCTACACCTTCGCCAGTAACATTAATTATTACAGTACCGGGGGTAAAGCTGCGGACAACGGCTTGTGATTGTCCGTAGTAGGTGCTGTATTCGCCTGTGGTGAAGCAGTCCTCCGTTATCAGCTGCTGACTGCCAAAGCCTAATAGCTCACCACCCTCTACGGTTACTTTCAGTTTGCGGTCAGCTTTTGACTGCACGATGCCGTTCTCACCCACGAGGTTGATGTTGACGAATGCCAATTCACCAGCTTTATAGTCGCTCTTCTCCGGCTCGATGCTGAGGCTGACGTTGCCAGTAGCAGAGGTTAGGGTCTGCTCATACTCCTTGTCATTGGCATCGATGGAAACAGCTTTTAAAGTGCCAGGCTCATAGGTTACATCGAACGATGCGAGGTAGTTGCTCACCTCCTGCTCACCCACCAGCTTGTCGTTGACATAGAGTTTCACCTTTTGTGCGCTGGTATATACTTCCACTACTGTTGGCATACCCTCGCAACCTTGCCAACTCCAACTTGGGATGGTGTTGGTGCCTCGCCACATGGATTTAATCAGTTGCTCCTTGTGAATGGGGCGCACACCAATGTAAGGCTTGTTGTCCTTCAGCCAGATAGCCTTTGCCCAAAGAGCCTCGCCCGTGGGGTTGCCAATCAGGTCAAGGGCACCGCCGCCGTTGAGTTTCCAAGGATAGGTCTTGTTGGCAAAGCCAGCATCGTCAGAGTAGTACCAGGAACCAAGACCAATCTCACCGATATAGTCCCAAGCCGTCCACATGAAGTCGCCTATCAGGTAGGGCAGTTTCTCGACTAATGCCCAGTTTTCAGCCAACTGGTACGGGAAGGTCTCACTGCCCACTACAATACGGTTAGGGTGAGCGGTCCCTTCAATGGGGTAGCGCAGGTTGGCATAGTTGTAGCCGGCAATATCAAGGGCATCCAAAACAGGGGTAGTGGCTTCATCAATCGCAGGAGCAAGTACGGCTTGCAGCATTTGCTGGCTCGATGCCACCATCATATTGTTATACTCCTCGCTGGTCACGTTAGAAGGACCGGCGGCAGCGTTCGATTGTGCGAAGATGTTCATGCCCATGCGCGTCAAACCGACAATCATCAGGTTGATACCAGCGGTGACAGGACGTGAGTTGTCTGCCTGATGAACCAGGGTTATCAGCTCCTTCGCCAACTCAACGCCTTTATCTTCGGCAGGTTCACCCACCTCGTTACCAATGGAATACATTACTACGGACGGATGGTTGAAGTCTTTCTTGATGAATTGGCGGATATCCTCCTTGTAGTTGGCATAGAAATCATGAGAATAGTCAAACTCTGTCTTGGTGATATACCACATGTCCCACAACTCATCCATCACATACATGCCCAGTTCGTCGCAGGCCCTCAGCATCGCTTCCGATAAGGGGTTGTGAGACGAACGGATGGCATTGAAGCCATATTCCTTCATGATAGCCACCTTGCGATAAGCGGCCTCGTCGTATTCAGCGGCACCAAGGATACCGTTGTCGTGATGCAGGCAACCGCCTTGCAGCAATACATCCTCGCCGTTCACCTTGAAGCCCTGTGCGCTCCAGCTAATCTCACGGATGCCGAAAGGCTTCTCCTGTCGTTCGATGGTCTTGCCGTTTTGTTTCAGTTCAACAACAGCTTTGTAGAGGTTGGGATGCTCGGCACTCCATAGCTTGGCTCCGTCTATCTTCAGCTCCACCTTGTCTCCCTCGGCACTTGCCACTTGCAGGTTGCCGTCATAGATGCTGACAGCTACCTCGCCACCTTGATGGGCTGTTGCCACTTGGATAGTAGCAGGGGCGATACTAAGGGTACTCACCTTCACCTCTTCTATATATTGTTGCTCCTGAACGGTGAGGTGGATGGGGCGATAGATGCCGGCACCAGAATACCAACGACTATTGGGCACTTGTGAGTTGTCCACATCCACACGGATGGTGTTCTCACCCTTTACCAACAGTCCGTCCAAGCAAACATCGAAAGGCATATAGCCATATTGGTAGCCGCCAGCTTCCTGGTCATTTACATATACCTTGCTGTTACGATATACTCCCTCGAAATTCAGGGTAACATGCTTCTGCAACAGGTCAGCAGAGGCGTTGAAGGTTTTCTCGTAGTGGTACACATTGCCTGGGTAGAAGCCGTTGTGACGGCCTTCTGCCACGTCAGCCGAGCGCGTCTCGGTCTGCATGGCATCGTGTGGGAGGTTAATCACTTGCTGGGTGGTCTGGGTGTCCGACCAGAACTTCCAGTCAAGGTTGATGTCGGCTTGCTCGCTGTTGGAGCAGGCGCTTGCTAACAACAGGGTTGATTCTACTGCCATTTGGTAAATTGTTTTCATGATTAATTTTTTTGTTTTTGCAAAGATACAGCACTTTCCCCATTTATCCCTCATCTTTTTTCGCACAAGATTGTCCTAAAAGGATACTGCCTTTTCAATTATTGTAGTCAATCCAAACCTTCATGCGTCCTGCTTCGCGGTTATCCCAAGCGAAGTAAGGAATCAAAGAGAAAGCATTGTCACCCTGCTTCACCTGAATCTGCTCGATGCCATTTAGCAAGTTGGCATTATAAGAAGCAGTAAACTGAGTGGCATCGTCCAACTTCATCAGGTCATAGCTCTTAGGGTTGTCCACCTCTTCAGCGCAGAACACCAATGGGCCACGCATGATGGCACGCTTGCCCACATCGGCCTTTACACGTGGATCAGCAGCCACCATCTTTGTTTCTATTGGCATGTTGAGGCTTATCTCATCACCAGCTTTCCAAGCATGCTTGATTATTGCATAGCCCTTTTCAACAACAGCATCCGCATTCTTGCCATTTATCTGCAACTGATATTCGTTTGCCCACTCAGGGATACGCATACGAATCTCGCCTTTATAACTTTTGCCCATCGTCACTTTCACCTCACCGCTCCAAGGCATGTTGGTTTGAATGCTTACAGGGATGTCGCCTTGTGGGGTAGGTAATACTGCCTCGTTGCCAATAAACAGGTTTACCCAAATGGCATTGTTGCTAACGCCATAGATATAGTTGCCGATAGAAGGGATGAAACGTGACACCTGACTCGGGCAGCAAGCGCATCCGTACCAAGCCTGACGATGGTGGTCGCCCTTTGACTCCAGCGGATTCACATAGAAGAACCTGTCGCCCTCGGCAGAGATACCAGCCAACACACCGTTGTAGAGCGAACGCTCCAGTACGTCGATATATTTGGTATCGCCAGTAAACTGGTTCATGCGCCAGTTCCATAACACCATACCCACAGAAGCGCAAGTCTCACAATAAGCTTCCAGGTTAGGCAAGTCGTAGTCTTCGGTGAAACCCTCGTTGTCGGCACTGGAACCAATACCTCCTGTAACATACATATTGCGCAGCACCACATCGTCCCACAGGCGATGCAAAGCAGCGATATACTCATTATCCCCCTTCAGCGCAGCTACGTCAGCCATACCGCAATACAGATACATACTACGAACAGCATGCCCAGTAATGCTGCTCATTTCCTTCACAGGCATATTGTCCTGGAAATACTCAGCATTCCAGTCGCCGTTGCCACCAGTAGAGCCATAACCATGACCACGTTCGTTCAACAGCCATTCAGAGAAATCCAGGTATTCCTGCTTGCCCGTCACTTGATACAGCTTCACCAGAGCCAGCTCTATCTCCTCATGACCAGGCACCCAGTGACGCTTGCCAGGACCAAACTGAGTCATCATGTGCTGAGCCATCCTTTCGCTCACATCCAGTAACTTGCGTTTGCCAGTAGCCTTATAGTAAGCCACAGCCGCCTCCATCATATGCCCTGCACAATACATCTCGTGCTTCACCATGTTGGTCCATCGGTTCTCAAGGCCCGTCAAGGTATAGAAAGTGTTGATGTATCCATCAGGCTCCTGAGCAGCAGCAAACTTGTCAATCCACTCATCAGCTTTCTGCTCTAAGGCAGGATCAGGGTTGTTCACCAGCGTATAGGCAATACCCTCCAACGCCTTATACACATCAGAATCGTCGAAGTAGATACCAGAGTGCTCGCCCTGTTTCTTGGCAGCATTCTCAAAGTTCTGTATGCGTCCCGTCTGGTTCTCTATCTGGTCAATGCATACAGGAATGGTGGCGCTCACATGCTTCTGCAAGATGGTCGACCAGAAACTATCGTTTATTTTCACGTGTGAGAAGTCCACCGCCTCAATCATCTTCAGCGAGGCATTATCCTCTGTTGGGTTCTTCTGTTGGCAAGCTGAAAAAGAAATCAGCAACAAAGCCAAGGCAACAAAACTGTTTTTCATTGTACTATAGGTTATTTTACTTCACAAAGTTATATTTTCCCTCGATATTGTCAAAAGGTTTATAGGAAAATGATTATCTTTGCCCATATATAAATAACGAAATCTATAGAGAAATGAAACAATTTTTAATGTTGATGGCAATGGCATTGTTGATCAGCTGTGGTCAAGGCAACCAGGCCAACAATACAGATGATGGTCAACAGGGCCAGATGAAGATCGCTGCAGGTTTGGGTAATGCTCCCAAGATGGAGCCTACCGAAGTGTTGAACTTGTATGAGGGAAAGGCTCCTGGCTCTGAATCTTGGACGAACGAGGAGGATTATACCGATGAGACCAAAGAAACCCTTTTCAATATATCGACACCTACACTTGCCGTCTATCTGCCTGACCCATCTATTGCCACAGGTTCCGCTATGGTGGTGTGTCCAGGTGGAGGCTTTTACATTCTTTCCTATGTGAGCGAGGGCACTAAGGTAGCTGAGGAACTATGCATGCGTGGCATCGCCGCCTTTGTACTGAAATACCGCACTCATCCTACAGGTGACGAGAATGGTGACGGCAAAGTTGACGGACAAGACTTGACGATCAAGTCGAGTAAGGTGATGGGCGCGCTGTCTCGTGAGAGTGCTACGGGTGCCTGTCTGAGTATGGAATACACCCATCTGGCTTTCCAAGATGCCGACCGTGCCGTTTCTATGGTTCGTCAGAACGCTGCAAAGTGGGGCATCAACCCTGATAAGATAGGTATTGTGGGCTTCTCGGCAGGAGCCGTCACTTCTATGCATCAGGTGTTGGAGCATTCTGAAGCAGGCAAGCCCAACTTTGGTGGTATCATTTATGGTGGATGGACACACGATGTGAAAGCCCCAGCTGATGCTGCTCCTGTGTTCCTTTGCGCTCCTGTCAACGACATCTTCTATCCTGAAGAGAGCTATGATGTCTATATGGCTTGGAGAGATGCTAAGGTGCCAGCAGAGTTGCATTATTATTCTGATTCCCAGCATGGTTTCGGAGCTGTTCCTACAGGCAAATCATCTGATTTGTGGATAGACGAGATGGTGCGTTTCATGCTCGATGTACAATTTTAAACATACTAATATTATGGGAAAACACCTTGTTACACTATGCACCATCCAATGGGCAGACTTACCATTTGATGAGTTATGCACGCTTGCCAAGAAAATGGGTTACGACGGATTAGAAGTAGCTTGTTGGGGCAACGGCATCGATGTTGACCGAGCACTCTCTGATGAGAGTTACGTGAACTGGATGAAGGAAAACCTCAAAAAGAACGGGCTGGTCATGACGGCCTTGGCTGTTCACATCATTGGCCAGTGCGTGGGCGACGACCCAGACCCACGTTTGAATAATTTTGCACCATCTGCCCTTGCCAATAACCCAGAGGCCATCAGGCAGTGGGCCATCGATACCATGATGAAGGTGCCAGTCGTCGCTGCAAAGTTTGGCGTCCACGTAGTCACTGGTTTCACAGGATCCCCCATCTGGAAGTATATGTATTCTTTCCCCCAGACAACTGAGGAGATGATTGAGGCAGGCTTTAACCGAATCGTAGAACTATGGAGCCCCATTTTAGACGTCTTTAAGAAATGTGATGTCAAATTCGCACTTGAAGTACATCCAGGCGAGATAGCATTCGATTACTATTCCACCAAACGCCTGCTGGCCAAGATGGCCGACCGTAAAGAATTCGGTTTGAATTTTGACCCCAGTCACCTCATCTGGCAAGGCATCAAGCCCCATCTGTTCCTCAATGACTTTATCGATCGCGTATATCATGTCCACATGAAGGATGCTGCAGTCACCCTTGACGGACGCTCTGGTATTCTGGGCAGTCATATCGATTTCGGTGATTTGCGCCGTGGTTGGAATTTCCGCTCTCTGGGTCATGGTGACGTGAATTTCGAAGAGATAATACGTGTGCTCAATGCCTATGGCTACGATGGCCCGCTGTCTGTGGAATGGGAGGATTCGGGCATGGACCGTATCGATGGAGCCACCGAAGCAGCTGCCTTTGTACGGCGTGTTGACTTCAAGCCATCAGCCGTTAAGTTTGACAAAGCAATATCCAATAATTAACAATATAAGAGGATAAGATTATGGCAAAAGAAATTCGTTACGGAATGGTAGGCGGTCATAACAAAGCCTTCATAGGTGACGTGCACCGCAAAGCGCTTCAGTTTGACCCCCGTTCAACCTTGGTTGCCGGATGTTTCAGCACCCGTGAAAGTTTGAACCAAGAAACAGGCAAAACCTATGATTTGGATCCCGACCGTGTCTATCCAGACTACAAGTCAATGGCCAAAGCCGAGGCAGCCCGCGCTGATGGCATCGACTTCGTGGTCATAGTTACGCCCAACATCACACACTATGAGATAGCTAAATGTTTCTTGGAGGCAGGCATCAACGTGTTCTGCGAGAAACCTTTATGCTTCACCGTGGCCCAAGCCGAGGAGTTGGAGGCTATCGTCAAGTCAACCGGTCTTCTCTTTGGCGTAGGATATAGTTATACAGGCTATACCATGAGTAAGGTGATGAAGGAAATGATTGCTGAAGGCAAGATAGGTAAGGTCATAGCTGTGAATGCTGAATATGTACAGGGCTGGTTGCTCGACATACTTGATCCTGATAGCAAGAATGACATGAGTCTGGCTGTATGGCGCACTGATCCCGTTATCTCGGGTATTACCAACTGCGTAGGTGATCTGGGCACTCATATCGAAAACTATATTTCCTACCTCACCGGTCTTAAAATACATCGTCTTCTTGCCACACGTGATAAATACAATCAGCCTCTAGAGCTGAATGCCAATATAATTGTGGAATATGACAATGGTGCCCATGGAGCATATTGGTGCAGTCAGATTGCCGAAGGTCACTGCAATGGTTTTGTCGTTCGCGTTTATGGTGACCAAGGTGCTCTGGAATGGATGCAGGAGGATCCCGAGGTGGTGCGTTATACTCCAAAGGGTGAGGCCATGCGTCTCATACACCGAGGTACACCAGGCATACACGAGAAGGCCGGTGCCTTCGCACGCATCCCATCAGGACATCCTGAGGGACTATTCGTAGCTTTTGCGAATATTCATAAGGAATTTCTCAATGCCGTAGATGCAAAGAAACACGGCAAAGACTATTCTTGCTTCGATTTCCCAACAATATCTGACGGTGTGAACGGTGTAAAGTTTATTCATGCCGTAGTGGATAGTGCTGACGGTGGAAGTCAATGGGTAACCATCAAATAAGAATCACAATAAAAGTAGAGATAAGGATAAGATGAATTGGTAGTTATCCCAATAACAATACCATCAGTGGTATGGTCAGCATAGATAGCAGGGTTGTGATAAACGTCATCTCTGCTATCAGTGTTGTATCACGGTTGTATTTCAGGCAAAGGATGGTGCCGTAGGTAGCCACAGGCATCGCTATCACCACCGTGTTGATATAGGTCACGTAAGGATCGAAACCCAAGGCAAGGCACAGGAAGTGAACACCTACAGGCAACAAACACAGGCGAAGCAGGGTGGTAGCATAAACAACGGGAGTACCCAACAAAGCACGAAGTGGCAGTTGCGACATCGACGAACCGATAATCAGCAGGGCAGCAGGCACGGTTATATTACCAATCATTGTGAGTGGTTGACTGATATAGCCAGGGATATTGTCTATGCCAAGGGCCACAATCAGCATTGAGATATAGGCTGAGAGCATTGGCGTGCTGTAAAGCACTTTCTTATTGAAATGCTTACGATTAGGGCCATCGCCACCCGTAATCATCATCGTGCCAATGGTAAAGACGGCAAACGTATTTACCACATTCAGTACAGCGGCATAAAAAACGGCTTGGTGTCCGAAGAGTGCATCTACCACAGGATAGCCCATGAAACCTACGTTACCAAACACCAGCGCAAACGCCACTATGCCACGATTCTCCACCTGCTTTGTCAGCAGTTGCGACAGTCCCCATGCCGCAGCCGTCAACACAACATAGGTGAAAGCGCTGATAACCAATAGTGGAAGGATGTAACGACGATCGGGCAACTCGCCTGTCATGGCCGACGAGAGAATCAATGCCGGACAAGTCCAGTTGATTACCAAACTGGATAATTTCCGGTCGAATTCTCCTCCCATATAATTCATTTTGCCGGCCGCATAACCTACTACGGCAATGGCAAAAAGGGTTATCATCACTTCAAACATACTGCTTATGTGCTACTATCACAATCTACCTTTTTGGGAGACAAAATTACTTCTTTTCTTCGTAAATCTACAGCAGATGGTTGTTTTTTCTCGCTATCTTCAAGAAAATAGGCAGAGCATCACGCCCTGCCTGATTCTATCTTCAAAAAAGACTATTACTAACCACTACTGTTAAATGAATGTTTTACTTCGCTATTAGCTCTTTGGCGTATGCTACTGCCTCGTCATTTGTCTCAAACACCTTTAGCTCCGTATCGAAAGGATAGCTACAAGATACACGGTGGTAGTTGATATGCATGTGATAGTATTTCGTGGCGCCATCGTAATTGCTCAGCAATGGATTATTCAAGATAAGATGCAATGTAATGAGACAATTCTCAATATCGTTTTTACTCACTCCCATGCGATAAACAAGGTTTTGTTTCTCGGCAGGCATAATGTGGGCATCAGTTTTCAAGCTACCATCAGCATCATTATACTGGAATGTAGAGTGAACGTACAACTCTATCTTATGCGTCTTAGCATATTCTTGCCATTCCTCATAAGTCTGATAATCCATCTTGGCACTGCAATACAGCTCGTTGTCCTTTATCCAGAAAGAGGTAGGGCAATAATCCAGCCACTGCCCCTCATTGTCTTGGTAAATCATTGGAGGCAATGCTGCCCTGGTACTTGCCACAATCTCAACGTTCGACAATGAATAACTGTCAAACTGGAAGATGTTGTTGCTGACGAAGCCATTAAAATCTTGCTGCGATACACGGCTTAACTCCATTGTCCCTTCTGTCTTGAAGCCTTTATCGCCTATAGAGTCTTCTTCTTTGTCGTTGCTGCAAGCCGTCATGCAGCATGCAGCCATCAAACCGATTAATAATTTCTTCGTCTTCATAGTTCAACTTAGTTTAATTCACAAATATAACCTATCTTTTGCCCCTTAAATGCAGGAATCCCGAAACATTGCATGGCATTAACAAAGTTTAACCTTAGTCGTATGGAATAAAGATACGTTGGTAGGAGAGGCTTCCGAAGATACCCCACCCATTCCTTACATTACTATATATTTGTATGGGTTCAGAGAAGGCGTCACTTTCAGTTACGCGATACAACTCTACCGACTTCAGGTAACGATAAAACTCTGGCGAGATGGCTTGCAGCTCTACCATTACACGAGGTGCAATAGTCTCACTGTTTTCTTTTAATTGTGTAACGGCAGTATAAGACCCATCAGCATTAACATTAACACCAAGACGATAGGAAGTAACTAGCGTTGGCGGTTTCGGGCTATCCAGGGAGAAAATATAATCACCACCTTTCATCAGAGTATTATCGAACACATTGCTGAAATAAGCTGGCCAACCCCCGAAGTTCTTGTTCAAACGAGCGTCAACAAACAATGCACTTTCAGAGAAAAAGATATCCTGCATCAAATAATACGTGTAATCTGCCGTTTCCCTCCCAAATAAAAGAGGGTTGAAGTTAACTCTTTCTGTCCAGCTCCTTTCTCCCCTTATACGCAAACGATAATATTGCTCGCCACCCGCATCTTTAATGTTGCAGGTGATTCGCATGATTGTATCGGAGAAGGAACTTAAGTTGTTTACCTCATAATATGAATCATCGTTCAGCACCGTATGCTTCAGTACTTCAATGCAGGGCTTAGCAGGTACCGTCGTCTCGGTACTTGTCTCATGTGATTCATAATTTGCTCTTACCAAAATGTGGTCGTTTACTTGCGGACGAAAATCACATACATAGCCCATGCTGTCTGCGGCTAACGTCAAGTTGTATGTCTGGCTGTCATTTACCACTGCCGTCACTTCCGCATTGAATATGCCAGCATTCTTATAATAGTATGCATCTCGGTAATCACTCAAATAATCGTTGATAGAGTACATGGCATGTTGATAGTCGACGTATTGGAAGATAGGTTGTTTTCCAATAGAATATGCATGGTTTAAGAACACCCTCAGCGGTTCGCCCTCTACGGCTACGGCATTGATAACGACATCAGCTGCCGTTTGTTCTGAAGGGCTTTCAAATTCCACCTCCTTCTCACATGCGAAGAAAGCCAAAAGACAAATAGGCAATATACCCTTTGTGTAATGCTGTATTATTATATGTAGTCTTGCTTTCATAATCGTCAGAGTTTAAGGGTTAGACTGATAGATGGCATAATGGGGAAGATGCATACACCCTTTAATGCGGCACGGTTATTGGTATATCCCCAATACACAGACGACAGGTTCTGTCTGTTATATACATTATAGATGCCAATGTCGCAAATCAACTCACCAATGCCTATGCTGCCGTGATGACTTAGATTGATGTCCAGACGGTGCACAGCCGGCAGTGTGTAACTATTACGATCACGATAAGTATCCATACGTACGATATCCTCTATATATGACCCTTCGTAATAAATATGGGTATCATATTTGTAGTTGGGATTTTGCGTGTAATCATAATTACGCATACCCTGTGACCATTCGGGTTGGAAGTTATTGTACTCATCTAGCATGCCACCCGTTGAGATGGTAGTAGCGATATTGGCTCGTCTGCCACTTTGGTAAGTCCATGAGGCCGAGAAATCCCAGTTCTTGCTCAAGCGTTGGGTGATGTTGATATTGAAGTTATGCCTTCGGTCGCCGGCAGCATAAAACTCCAATCCCCCGTTCAGCATCATCCCCTCACGATTGAAGGTTCGCAATGATTTCGACCAAGTATAACTGATCTGACCGCGTGTCTTTCCTGTTGTCTTCTGTGCCAAAAACTCCACACCATAAGCCCTGCCCTCACCTTGTGCTACCAAATCATTCCAACTCTTGGCAGTAGCAGAAGAAACGCCCTCACGATAATCCACCACATTGTCCAGCCACTTATAATAGCCTTCTAGTGAGAGATGAATACCGTTTTCAAAGTCCTTTGTCAAGCCTATAGACACCTGGTCGGAAATGCCGGGCTTCATTTCCTTGGTTAAGGGCATCCACACCTCCGAAGGAGTAATCAGACTGGCACTGGTGAGCATGAAAACACCTTGTGACATACGTGCGTAGGATGCCTTTATCGCCAGTCCTTTGGCAATCATCAATCTTATAGAGGCACGTGGTTCCATTTGAAAATGTGTCTGGCCGTCGGCATGATAACCTTGTAGGCGTATGCCTACATTCATCTTCAGCCAGTCGTTGAGGGTCATATCATCCCCAATATATGCTCCCATACTGGTCAGCGTACCTTTACCGTTCACTGTGTTCTTCATGCCACCTGCGGTAAAGGTAAAATCTTCATCATGCAAAACTTTATTGCTGCCCAATGCCTCATTACCCTTGATCAACTTGCCAAGGTTAGAGAATTCTGTTATTATGCGTGGGGAAATGTCCTGCAAGTTGAGGCTCACACCGCCTTTCACCTCATGTTTGTCAAGCAGGTTGTATGTGAGACCAAGTTGCATGGCGACATCATTTACCTTAGACATGTAACGTGTCACATTACTGCCATTGTCCTGCGATAGCACCTTCTCCTGCTGAAGATATTTGTCTGAAACCGTTTTAGTCTCTGTAGTGCCTCTCTCATACGCCAACTCATAGTCATATCCGCTGTAGCTGACAGAAGCGTTTAGACTTAATGAAGCCGTCAGTTGGTGGTCGTATGTAAGTCCTCCCAACAAATTGTTCCAATGGTTGGTACGTTGACTCACATCTGTCCTGTCAATAAAACCTTGTCCTATGACATCATATCTACCCGTATATCTGTCAACTCCATATTGGTCGTAGGAAAAATGCTGGGTGGTTTCATTGGGTGTGGAATTGTTGTCATCGTGCCCATAGTAGAACATGGCGTTAAGCTTGGCTTTCTCGCTGAAATGGTGTGTCAGCTTGGCATTGAAGTCGAAGTACTTCATGTGGCTGTAGTTGTTCATCTGCCCTGGATTGTCATACACTACTTCCTTTAACAACGGACTTACGATAACATTGAAGTAACTCACTCGTGCGCCTAAATTAAAAGAGGTATGATCTTTCCATAATGGGCCTTCCACTTGCATACGCGATGCCAGCATGCCAGCCGTTATGGAGGCATGATATCGCTGCATGTCTCCTTCTCGCAAACTGACATCAACCACACTCGACAAACGGCTACCGAAACGTGCGGGGAATGCACCTTTGTACAATACCACATCGTCTATCAAGTCGGCATTGATGGCAGAGGTGAAACCTTGCAGATGTTCAGGATTGTAAAGTGTGATGCCATCAAGCATAAAGAGGTTCTGGTCATAGTCACCACCTCGCACAAAGATACCTGCACGGCCTTCGCCACCACTCTGCACACCAGGCAAAGTTTGCAAGGATTTCAGTACATCTACCTCGCCAAATAACTTGGGTAGTTGCTTCATTCGTTCTGCCGATATGACCAAGGTACTCATCTGCGAACTCTTTATGCCAAAGTCATGGCGTTTAGCAGTTACTTCCACCTCTTGCAGGTCATACTCTTTAGCAATATCCTGGCCATAAAGCGGAAAGCATGTTAGTACAGTCAATCCTGCAATGAAACATTTATCCCTTTTATAAATCATATAAGTGTGTGTTTGTCATTAACCTATGTGGAATTAATAATTCTTAGAGAAGATATGTAATTAATGCTATCATACAGCAATACTATGTTTTCTAGCATTCCCATATCTACTATTTAGATGCAGAATGGTAGATTGTCAATCCTTATTTTGCACCACCATAAAGTGTGATGTTATTTAACAATGTCTTATAAACATTGGAGTAGGGCATTTTTCCTCTAACGGTCAAGAAGCAATAACCCACACTGTTTGTCTTGAAATACGCAATGTAGCCCCATGAAGAGAAATAGCTTGTATCTGTATTCGTTATATCCCAATCTAGATCCATATTCGATGCCATTGTATTGGTAAAATATGCATAATAGAAAGTATTGGGACTAAGACCTACAGACGCGGGATACACCTCTACTCCATCAGAGGAACGAACTATACGTACGCTACTTGTTCCCGCAAACGGACCATTGCATGCAATTGTTTTGGTGTCTGCTGAGTGAAGAGTGTTGTTATATCTATATAAGAGTTCTGCTCTTAAATCTGCATTTGCAAGTCTTTCAGGGTCGGTCAGTTTTATTGTTATATAATTATTATCTCCGCCACCTGCCATACACGTAAAGGCCGAAGAGTCATAAACCCAGTTCATCTTGTAGGTTGTTTGATTGTAAGATGGAGCTGTATATGTTTTTTGCTCAGTACCTGAAATAATGTCATCACCACTAATGCTAATTGATCTAATAGGAGAATCTTTCTCTATCTCGTTATCTTCATCAATTGCACGCGTAGTAGCTGTTTCTTCGAATATGTTCAACTCATTTTCTATATCGTTCTGACAGGAAGAAGCCATACAACCTAAAACAATACTTAATATAATAAATAATGTCTTTTTCATAATACTTTAAAATTTAAAGGTTAATAATTAAAACCAGCCTATCAGGTGAATGTCATCATAGGCGATCTGAATAGTATACTTATCCGCATCCACTGTGTCAGAAAGGACTATGGAATGCTGTACATTGATGACAGGAATAATGGTGGAGTAGAGAACTTCACCCTGATTATCCCTGATGGTCACTTCCATATCTTCAATTTGATATGGTACAAAGATGGTTACCTCGCCATCCGTATAATCAACAGAAGGGAATGAAACTATACCTCTATCATCGCCACCAAGATGTGAATCAGGAGGGTCACCAATCAAATGAATACCATCTGCAAAAGAAAATGCAGATAATAAACAACAACAAATAACTAATAAAGATTTTTTCATAATGCAACTTGTTTTTGTTAAACATACGTTGCAAATTAAATGTTATTTTAAGGTTCTTTAGTTAACAAAGTATGTTAAAATAATAAACTATGACGATATCGGCGTGAATAACTTATTTCTTTATAATAAAGGACTATAAAGAATGGATAAAATGATCCCAGTCAGCAGGATTCTTTAACTTCTGAAGAATATTCTGGGATAATCTGCGGCGGATATTGGAAATCCCACCTGGAGTAAGATTCAGCAATGAGGCTATTTCAGAAGGAGACAATTGGTATTTTAACAATAAGCATGTCCTGTATTCTGATTTGTTTAATCGCGCTATAGCTTGCAACCTATTTAAAAAATCTGGATAGATGATGTTTACGTATGATTCTATGCCTTTCCATTCTTCTTCACGAATTTCCTCAAGTACTTTTGCTCGTTCTCGCAGAGATTTACGTAGTTGAGAGGTTTGCATCCTAAGATTTGCATCTTCTCTTAGATGAAGTTTCATTCCTAGATTCTCATTCTCGCTCTCAAGAATTCCTATGATAGCTTCCTTCTGAATGTCAGTGGTGCCACTCAAACGCATTTGTTCCAATTCTTGTTCAAGAGAAGCAATCTTTCTATTGTTCTCAGCCAACATATCTGCACTTTCACGATACACTTTATCCTGCACATGCTTTAGTCGCTCTATGTATAGTTCTGCTCTGATTCGTCGGTTTTTGTGAAGTAAAACTAAAAATGTGCAAATGATAATCACCACCAGGGCAAGAATGGTAAGCAATAATAAAAAAACATGTGCACGATTGTTTTTTATTTCAAGCTCATGGTTTTCTTTTTCTTGTATTTGATAATTATATAAGGAATTCACTAACGCTACACTTTCAGTAGCAGTGATGTCATTTATCGAATCTTGCAGGTGTTTATACTGATTGGTATAGTTCAAAACCTTTTTTGAATCCTTCCAAATCAATTGAGCAATATTGGCAAGATTATAATATGCATCGCGTTTGGCATAAATGGTTCCTACATTCAAAAGTGTTTGATAATAATAGGCAGCTGAGTCAACCTGTCCTAGTTTGTAGTATATATCTCCTGCAATAGATAAAACGCTACTCAAGTTATTACGATTTAGGCGTTTCAATGACGGCTGAATATACTCTTTAGCCTTTTGCAAATCATCTAATCTTATATACAAACTAGCCATCTGGGATGTTATACTATTATCCATGAGTTCATTCTTGATATCTAAAGCCAACTCATGAGCTTGGTTTAGCAAAAGCAAAGTACTATCTGGTTTATCCAACCCTCTATAAGCAAATCCCATATCACGGAGATTATAAATCATTCCAACGGTGTCTTTTTGAACAGAGTTAGACTGATAGGCGTTTTTATAAGAGACAAACGCTTTTCGATATAATTTTTGTAATATAAATAATTGCCCCATCTGAGCATACACCTTGCTTTTTACCTTCAGGTTCTCGTCACCAGGCATGGCATCAAGGGCTTTCTGGTAATACTCTAAGGCACGGGGTGCATCGCCCAAGTCACGATAGGTACTACCGGCATAGTAGTAAGCCTCGCCAAGATAAGATGGGTCACCGCCATGTTCGTAATAATCAACAAGTGATAGGATGAGGCTATCGGAGGTGTGGTTGATATATGCCTTGTCGTTTGCCTTGATGGTAAGCAGCTTATATCGCATCTGTACAAATTCTGGTGCTTGTTGCATGTCGTCACATATAGATTTCAACAACGCCACAGCACTATCTGGCAAGGCCACGCACAAACTATCTGCCTCTTGCAGTACAAGGGGGTATTGGTAGTGACGTTGGCAGCCAAAAGTCATCAACAGAATGACAAGATATAATAATGCTTTCTTCATGGAATAATCTAAACACTGCTGCAAATATAGCCTGTTCTTTGTATAATTGCAATGTAATAGAGAGAAAAATTTTAATCCCTCATGGAAGATTAAAAAAAGTACTTACACAGGCTTCTTGGGTGCTCAATCTTTTTGGGGTTGAATAAACCCTATTGGTTTTCGTTCTTTCCTTTCGTTTCCTTTTGATTACAACTCAGCCAGTGCAAGGCTGATGGCATCCAACTGGGCACGAGTATCTTCATTAATGTCATTCTGGTTCGCTAGTGTATCATCCAAATCATCATACGATTATTGAATCTTATTCATCAACTCACTGGCTTTGATGTCTTTCAGACAAGTAAAGGCAAACCATTTCTTACCTAAGTCCTTGATGGAAGCCCCAATGTGATAAACTTCATCGTCTATCAACAAGAAACGATCGTGCGCCTTGTTGAACGGCTCCACCTTAATGGCAGGATATTGTGTGTTGTGTTTATCAATATCCAGTTGCAGCTGTTGACTGATCTTTTGCGTATAGATAGTTGCAGAGACACCTTGCTGTCGCTTATCCAGTATGGCCAGAACTGAATCGTCCACATAGTTGTCTATCAGCACAATTGAACGAGTAGCCTTGCGAATCAAGTCAGATGCAAATCGATACGCATCAAACACCTGACCTTCGAAAAAGACACCTTCAACTGGAGGCAATGAAGTACGAACAAAGAAGTCAACTTTTTCTTCCAATTTATTAATCCTTTTATTATGAGATTGAAGTTGATCATTGACTCCTGCAAGGGCTTCTTTAACGACGTATCCCTTAATAATGTATTCTTTTAATACTTTTGTTGCCCATTGGCGGAACTTAACACCACTTTTCGAGTTTACTTTATAACCTACTGAAATAATCATATCTAGATTATAATAATCTAACCAGCGATTAACGAGGCGTTTACCCTCTTTACGAAGTACTCGATTTTTTCGAGTAGTTCCCTTCTTTTTAAGCTCTTCAGAATTATAAATTTCTTGAATGTGATATGTTATTGTATTCTCTTTTACAGAGAAGAGATCCGCCATTTGTTGCTGAGTCAACCAAACGGTATCATCCTCCATCCTTACTTCAAGGCTAATGGTCTCATCAGGCTGATACAACACAATCTCCCCTTTGGAACTATCCAAAGGCAGACACTCATTACTGTTTTCTTGGGATTTGCCGCTTTGTGCGACCACATTCTTTTTGCTGGAATTGGGGTTTTTCATCGTCATAAATGAATTAAGTTAGACATTACGCCTGCGAAGATACAACAAATTCTTATATCCACAAACATTTGCTAGCCTTTTTCATGCGACCTTCAAGAAAACAGGCAGAGCATCACGCCCTGCCTGTTTCTATCTCCCAAAAGACTATTATTAACTAAAACCAGAATGTAAGTGTTAGTTGCCGTAGTAGCCAATGAATAGTGGACACTGAGTGTTGCTTTCCACGATAGCATAGAAGAATGGACGGTCAAGACGCATGTAGGCGTTCTCTATTTGAATGGAGGGACCTGCAGCAGTAACAAGCGTGATGTCAGTAACAGCAGCAGCTTCTGCACCCTCCTCATCTACGAGGAAGAAAGTCTTCTGCATAGCTTTCAGTTCTGTATCATCATCTTTGAGATTATCTATAAATTTCAGATCATCAAGCTGAAACTTCAATGTAGGATTGATATTAGCCAAATAATTGAAGAGGTTATTCTCCGTATAATCTGAAGTAAACTTGGGCAAAAACAATTCTAAGTTTACAGATTTCATTCCCATATTTACATACTTTTCAAAATTATATGTTTCAGGGATTGCCTTGGCTGCATCCACCCCTTCTTTTGGGAGAATCATGACAAACTGGAAAGCTCCATCAACAAAAGATTTAGTAGCCAGTTGGTACTCATCAGTATCCACATAAAAAGTTCCGTAATATGCGTGCATTAAAGCAATATCAGCTGTAAGCCCGTTAGCATAATAGAAAGGCTGTACTTTGGTGGCTTCTTTAGAGAATACAGCAGACCAGCGAGATTTAAAATAAACGGCATTCATCAAATGAAAAATGTCTGCTGGAGTGATTAAATCCAACATCTTACTGATACGTCCATTGGTCTGCTCAGCACACCAGTTATTGATAATGTTCACAGTCCTGGAGTCACCAAAGTCCATTGCCTCTGCTTTAGCATCATACTTTTCTTTGATGATACTGAGGAAGTCGCTGTTGGCTTTCTTGTTCTGGTTATACCAGAAAGCGTTTGCGCTCTTGAAGATGGCAGCCTCGTCAGCCTTCTCGATGCCCTTCATCATGGTTTGGAAGAAGTCGTTGATTTGCTCCTTGGTGTAGTTCTCCAGACCCATCGTCTTAAGAACTTCCTTCAAAGTTTCACCCTCCAAGCCGTTGACAAACATACCCAGATCCACCTCCAGGCTGATAGGAGAAATCATCAGGTTGGTGCCAGGATTACGGTTGGCATACACCTCCTTGAACAGCTTCCATGAAAACTCCTGCAGCTTCGCATTAATAGCCTTCTGTGTCTCGTTCAGCTGCACAGGCGTATAGCTGTGTCTTGTCACAGGACCTTCTGGTTGAGGCTCGTAAGGCTTATCAATAGCTAAATCGTCTTTACTGCTACAGCTCCACATACAGAGTGTAGCCATCACGCTCATAAATAATAACTTTGCTTTCATAGCTATATTAGTTTAATAATTAATTCTGAAATGGATGTCTTTCCCAAGTCATATACAACTGTGGATTTGAATAGCTGCTCAGCATACAATACATGCCGTCTTTCAAGATTACTATTATCTTGTTTTCACTTACATACTGCCACTCAAATAGTGCCATATCGATGGCTTGATATTCAGGCTCATAGCAACGTATTCCTTTATCTCCTACTTCATAGCGACTATAGACATAAGGGAATGATGGCAGACCTTGCTGCTGACGCTCCATAATCTGCTCAGAAGAATCAACATAAGAGGTTGAGCAACTTCCGTCTGTTTTAAAGTGAAGATATATGTCACCCCAGTACTTATGCCAGGCATCCCACTTTAAACTTGCCCCGTTATCCACATTGCTGATATTCGTTATTTTCCATGTACCAATGACATTTGGTACATAACGACTACTGAATTTATCTATTGGTTCATTATTATCAGTCGAGCAAGCCACTAACAAGGGCAAAGCCAAGAGTAATAAATATTTTTGCATAATACTGATTCGTTTATTGTCTATAAACGTCATAAGGATAGTTCTTACTTTGAAAAGACTGCTACTTTTTATAGAAATGCAGCGAATAGGGGAACAAATTCTGCGTGGCATTAACCCCTCCTGGATGAAGAATCAGCAGTTGATGGTCAGCTGATAGTTCATAGGTAAACTCTCTGCCAATAAAACCTATATCAGTCGAATTTATTGAGAAAAACGACAAACTATTCTCAGTACGTTCTATTTTCCCTTTCATTTCGTAAATAGTTGTCTCTTCACCCCATGTTTCTTTATCGTTGAGCCATCTATTGGGGTAATAGTATTTCTTTTTCCAAACAAAGTTGCCATCATTTCCTATCTCAATCTTTTGATAGAGCATATTCACCTGTTCCCCTTCTGAACGGGTACTAACATCATGTATATGAAACGGTTCACCATGATTCTTCGTATTTTCTGGTGTATATTCCTCCTCGAAGTACCAAACACCACTAATTTCCTCAATGCCTAATAAAGGCATAACCTCTTCCTCGGTATCTTTTGAACAGCTGCAAAGGCAGATACCCATCAGTAAACCTACTAATAAATACTTTTTCATATTATGATTGTTTTTATTGTTTTCCATAGATATTGAATCGCAAGCCCAGATTCAGGTTGAAGTTAAAGGGCTTCTCCTGATAGATGGTGGGCACAACACTCTTGTTATCGAAGTAATAGGCAACACCAGGTTCTGCATAGATACTAAGCAAGTTGTTGAAATTAAACTGAATGCCGCCACTTCCCATGACAGAGAATTGCCAAGGCATCTCATCAATATCCTCACGATCAGCAACGTCCAACGCATTAGAGGCAAGTCTCAACACATCACGCGAGCCCTTGATTAGCTTCTCCACCTCGCCACCAGCACTCAGGTAGAAGTTGAACTTACCTGGACTCCACAAAGTATATGACAATGCCACAGGTACACCCAAGAAATGCAGTTTTTGTCCTCTCTGGATCTGGGTATTCGCCACCTGATAAATCAAGTCGGATGAATGATAGCTATAGTCAATGCCAGCCTGCAAACTCCACTTCTCGTTGAAATGATAGCGCAGCGACACCCCTATCCTCACTGGCTGACGATGATGTGCATTTATATAAACCTGAGTAAGCTGATTGTTAACAGACATCATCCTATAGTTCATAAAGCGAGTATAGGCGTAATTGGAACTATAGTTCGAGTAGGGATTGCCAGCATTAGGATTGTGACCAATATTTGTTACATTCGTTGGTGAGTCTTGCATGCCGCCAGGTGTGCCAATAGGAACAACTTCACCATCAAAGCTACCTGTACCAGCATAACCAGAATTGTCGGGAGCCGCAACACCCGTTCCATGATTAGGATGGTCGGGAGCCATAACTTCTGTTCTATGATTAACAATTGCATTGGAATTAATGTAAGACATATCTTTGGCAGACAACAAATTGCCATAAAGCAGATACTGATAATCAGGAGAGCTTAATCCCTGCATGCCAGCAATGCTGGCACCAATTTCCCACTTCTTTTGTGATTTCCTGCTTATCGCTGGGCGTGGAACATAGGTTGTAGGGGATTGTTTTAGATTGTTTCTGCTCGGCAGAGTTTGAGTCTGCTCTTCTTTACTATCTTCTACTTCCGTCTCTAACCATGTGTCATCATCCGTTTCTGAGGAAGCTTCATTTTGCAAACTAGAGATAGGCTCATCGTCAACGACAACCTCTTCTTGCATCACTACTTCTTCTGGCACAGGAACAATCTCTTGGTTGGTTTTAGGAGCAATTGGTTTGGCATCAACCTGCTTAGCCAGCAAGTCAGTTTTATTATATATATTGTGTGTTTGTGTTTCGGGTTGGGTTTCCAAATCAGGCAGTTCATTTACAACAGCTTGAACATCATAGTTATTTACCACTTCCTCATTATTAGTCAGCAACAATGTGCCTACACCCAACACCACTGCCAATGAAGCAGCCACAGCTGCCCCTTTCACCCACATGGGGACAAGCTTTCCTCGCTTCTCCTCCGCAGGAGTCAAGCCACGACGCTGCATCTCTCGCTGCACGTCAGCCAGCAGACCTTCAGGTGCCGGCTTCTCAAAGTCAGCGAAGCGGTCTTGTATGTCTTTCATCCAACGTTCGTTCATCTTGTTTCCTGTTTATGGGTGTTATATTCTTTTATCCACATGGCCAGCAATCGTCTGGCTCTCATTAGTTGTGAGGCTGATGTCTGCTCCTGTATGCCTAAAAGTTCGGCTATCTCTTTATGGCGCTTGCCTTCTATGACATACAGGTTGAACACCGTTCTATAGCCTGGCGGGAGATTCCTAATCATCTCCATGAGTACCTCTGTAGGTATATCATTAATAGGAGGCGTTTCGTCGGTGAGTTCTGCTTTATCCTCTATTCGCTCATCATCAAAGCCCACCATGCCTTTGCGTTTCTGGTTCCTCAGGTGTTGCAAGGCTTCATTAACCGTCACCTGTGTCACCCATGCTTTCAACGAGCCTTCGCCCTCATAATGGAAGGTGTCGGCTTTGGTAAATATCTTGATGAAGCTTTCCTGTAAAACATCCCTGAAATCCTCATCTTCAATGATATAGCGCGAACAAACAGCCGTCAGATAGTTGGCGAAGCAGGTATAAACCTCCCCCATCGCCGAAGCATCACCTCGTCGAAGCCTATCTACGAGCTCACGCTCGCTGTTGTTTGGCAGCCTGCTCATATCATCACTCTTTCCTCAACTCACAATAATTAGCTTTCACTTCCTTTTGCCTTTTAAATGGCGAAAATGCAAAACATTGCATGAGAAAATGAATTATTTTTGTTAAAGTTTCTTAAATGCCTACTGCGGGAGGAAAACCTTCTACTACGGGAAGAAGGACGGTCCTCCCATAGTAGAAAGGCCGTCCTCCCGTAGTAGATGAAACAGCTATTTTATTGTATCTCGATTCCTTTGTAAAAGTCAAGGATCTTTGTGCGGAAGATATACTCGTACTTGGCTTGCAGCTCGTCGCTCTGGGCTTTCAGAAGATTTTGTTTTGCCTCGTTGTAGGCAACAGCGGTGGCGGTGCCATTCTCGTACTTCTTGCTGGTAAGCTCGAAAGATGCCTGACTGGCTTCGGCAGCTGCTTCACTGCTGGCATACTTGCTCTCGGCAGCGGTGGCATTGTACCAGGCTTGCTGTATTTCCTTATAGAGCGTCTTCTTGGTGTTCTCCAACTGCAAGGCATTGTTATCACGCTGTAGCTTGGCGGTACGCACACGGTTGCGGGTAGCAAAGCGGTTGAAGATAGGTATGCTGAGGCTGATGCCTACATAACGGCTGAAGTTGTCGCCCAACTGCTGACTGAAGGTGCGGTTCAGGGTAGAGTAGTAGCTGGTACCCAAGCTACCATTGAGGTTGATACTGGGATATAGGGCACTCTGCGCTATCTTGATGCTCTGCTCACTGCCTTCCAGTCGTGCCTGTGCCGCTTGAATGGCTGGCTTGCTAAGCATAGCACTGGCATATACCTCGTCAGGTGGGGTGAGCGGATTGAGCTGGAAAGCCTCGTCAGGGTCAGCCACCTCAAAGCCTTCGGGCGTCTCTAACTCTATCAGCTGTGTGAGGTCGAGGATGGACAAACGGTAGTCGTTGAGGGTTTGTACCACTTTCAACTCGTCTTGTGCCACACGCGACTTGGCCTCTGCCAGTTCTGCCAACGAAGCTTTGCCCAATTTCTCTAACGTCTCGATGCGGTTGTATTGCTCTTTGCTCAACGCTACCTGCCCTTGTGCCACTTGGTGCAGCTCTTTGTTGAACAAAGCCAGCAGGTAGGCTGATGCAATGTTGATGGCAAGGTCTTCCTTCGCCTTTTGCAAGTCGGCCATCGATGCCTTGAGGTTCAGCTTCGAGAGATTGTACTGACTGGGTATCTCGAAACCGGTAAAGATAGGCATGCTGGCGTTGAGGCTCATGTTGGTGCCATGACTGCTGGTATCTACATACTTGGTGGTATAGTCGCCTGTGTCAGCATCCTTGACGGCAGTTTGCGTACGACCCCAGTTGAAGCTCTGACTGCCACTGGCATTGAGGTTCGGCAGTCGTGCCCACTTGGCGGTGTTGGCCTCCACCTCGCTCTTCTTGACAGATATTTCTGCTTGCAGGATATTCACATTGTGTGCCGTAGCATAGTCGATGCATTGGCGCAATGTCCAGCCTTCCTGGCCCTTAACTTGTATGCACAGGATGGTGATGGCTAATAGTAGTATGGTCTTTTTCATTGTATTATTCGTCTTCGTTAATTTCCAAACCTCTTACCTTGTCGTTCTCGGTGATGCCACTCTTCACGACAATCTTGATGCCGTCGCTCATGCCCACTTCCACGGGTTGGCGCTTGAATTGCTGAGGTGAACCTGAGTTGGTAAGCAGATAGACAAAGGTGCTGTCGCCACTGAACTCAATGGCACTCTCAGGCACTGCCAATATGTTTTCGGCACGCTCCAGCACAATCTCAGCGTTAGCAGAGTAGCCGGAACGTATGGTGATTCCATTAGGGGCCTGCACAGCTGCCTTGATTTCAAACTGGTTGGCTCCGTTTTCTTCGGTGGCTTTGGGGGATACGTATTCCAGGGTGGCGTCGAAAGAAAGGTCTTGCAAGGCTCCGATGATGAGCTTCATAGGCATGCCTTCATATACCTTGCCTACTTCTGTCTCGTCAATCTTGCCTCGGAATATCAGGTCGTTCATGTTGGCTACGCTGGCAATGGTGGTGCCATCGTTGAAGGTGTTGCTCATGATGACTGAGTTACCTACCTTGATGGGTACATCGAGGATAAGACCGTCGATGGTCGAGCGAATCAAGGTGGAGCTGATAGAGGCACTGTTCTTGGTGATGCCTTCCTTCACGATCTGCAGGTTGTCGGTGGCAGCTTGCAATTCCTCGCGCGACTGCTTCACGCTTACCTCAGCACGCTCGTATTCCTCACGACTGATGAGCTTATCTTTATACAGCTGTTCGTTGCGACCATATTCGTTTTCTGCCTGCTTGGCGTTCATCTCGGCCAGACGCAAACGGCTCTCTGCAGCATTGAGCTGTCCTAACTCGGGGATGACTTTTACCTTGGCAATCACTTCACCTGACTTTACCATCTCGCCTGCTTCCTTATATACTTCGGCAATGATGCCTGATATCTGCGGCTTGATCAGGATTTCGTCGCGTGGCTCTACCTTACCTGTAGCTATCGTGGTCTTTTCCAGAGTACTACGTTCTGGGGTGATTATCTCATACTCCGTTACTTTGGGCAACGATTTCTGATACAGGAACACGAAGGTCCCGATAAATACAATGGCGATGAGGGCCATTATCACATACTTCAAAATCTTTTTCATATCTAGTTCTTTTTATTATTCGTCTCTAATAGCATCTATCGGTTTGATGGCCATGGCTCGGAATGCTGGTGCCAAGCCTGCCAGAATGCTCAGTGTCAGTAGGATGAAGCAGGTGCCGATGGCCAGCCAGAAAGAAACTTGTAAGTCGGTTTCTCCTGTAGCTTTCTCCATTAGGTCGAGCAAGCCTACTCCAAAGCAGATGCCTGCCATACCTGCCACGCAGGTAATCGTTATGCTCTCCGACATGATCTGTTGCAGGATGTCACGAGGCTTTGCACCGATGGCCCTGCGGATGCCTATCTCTGTGGTGCGTTCTTTTACTGTTACCATCATGATGTTGCTCACACCAATGGCGCCAGCTAAAAGGGTGCCCAAGCCTACCATCCATATCAGTACTTCGATACCTCCCATCAGGTCGTCTATCATCTTGAACAGCGTCTCTGCATCGATGGATTGTACCGCCTGCGTGTCTTCAGGGGATATCAGATGCCTCTCCTTGATGATTTGCTCAATCTTTGGCTCAACGTCTTTCACATGTGCACCAGGCTTCATGGTGAAAGCAATAAGTTCGAGCCTGTTGCCATAATTATACAAACGCTGCATGGTGGTAATAGGAATGACAATGCTTTCTGGTGGGTATCCGTTGATGTTGAAGTTGCCGTCGGTCATTGACAACCCAATCACCTTGTAATATACCCCATCCACCTGCACATATTTTCCGCATGGATCTTCCCCGTCTTCAAAAAGCTTCTGATAAACTTTCTTACCTATCACACATACCTTACGTTCCTCGCGCATATCCACCTCGTTGATAAAACGCCCGTATTTGATGTGCTGGTCTTCTATTTTCTCGAACGAAGGACTGAGGCCACGCAGGCTACCGTCGGCATATTTCTTTTCCTCATAGATGAAGGTCTTGCCCCATCGTGAGTTGTTGGCGGCTACCACCTCCAGCTCCTGTATTTTCTGTAAGGCCTCCAGGTCTTTCATCTCAATGTCCCATCGGCGTCCCTTGCGAAAGCCTTTGTAGGGCACTGTGGTACGATTGGAGAAGACAAAGCCGGAATTATTGGCAACGCCTGATAGTTCTCTGGCCAGTATCGTCTTCATACCATGACCGCCACCCAGCATGAACACCAGCATGAAGATGCCCCAGAACACACCAAAGGCGGTGAGGGCACTCCTCGTCTTGTTTCTACTGATGGTGATCAGTATCTCTTCTATATTATCTCTATCTATTCTCATCTTGCGTTCAGTGCTTCAATGGGTCTTACATTCGCTGCTTTCCTGGCTGGAAATAGTCCTGCCAGCGTACCAGCAATAATCAACAACAAGGTAGCTCCGATGGCTATGCTGATATCTACGGTGGGATCGATGAACATGGTGACACTCTCGCTGCCTAAATCAATACTGGTACTGCCATAGGCCTTATTCATCCATTCTGTAGCAGCCACGCCACTCACCATGCCGATATAGCCAAATAGGGTGGTGATGGCGATACTCTCAGCCACAATGAGTTTGTAGATGGCACGGGGCTTGGCGCCTAATGCCTTGCGGATGCCAAACTCGTGGGTGCGTTCCTTGACGGTGATGAACATGATGTTGCTCACTCCTACGATACCGCTCACCAAGGTAAAGATACCTATGATCCATAAACTGAGTTGTAGCAAGCCCATGGCCGTCATGCCTTGTTGGTATTGGGTAAGGCGATTGCTGATGTAAAGAGCGCCTTTATCATCGGGGGCGAAGTCGTGGATGTCTGATAATTTCTTTCGATATTCACTCTCAAAGACATCTGACTTCTCTTGCGTATCCAGTCCTTCGGTGGTGGCTACAATCAGATCCAACTTGTTGCCCTTGATAAAAATCTGCTGCAAGGTGGTGAATGGGATGTATGCTGGAGCGTTTTGGTCGTTGCCTTGGTTATTATAGATTCCTGCCACCTGGTAGTAGGCATTGCCAGCCTTGATAAATTGCCCTATCGGTTCGTTCTGCTTGAACAAAAAACCAGCTGTCTTCTTATGCAACACAATGACTTTTCTCTGCTCACGGATGTCGAGTGGATTGATGAACCTGCCTTCTACTATCTTGAGCGCTTCGATGTGATCATAGTTGGGATGTACTCCATTCAGACGGATATTTAGATAATCTGATCCGTTGCTTACCGTCACGTTATTCTGACTCACCAAAGCGCCTGCATTTGTGATATTCTCAGGGAAGTCCTCTGCAGTGGCCTTCAGGTCACGATTATCCAGTCGGATGCTGCGTCCTTCTTTATAACCTTTGTAGGCGGTGGTGGTTGTATTGCCATATATGGTTAACGTATTCAGTGCATTGGTATTCATGTTGGCTTGGAAGGTGTGGATGATGCCATTGCCTGCACCCAGCAACACCAACAGCATGAAGATGCCCCATGCCACCGCAAAACCGGTAAGCGAAGTGCGCAGCTTGTTCTTGCTCAATGAAGTCCCTATTTCCTGAAAAAAGTCTCTCATTTCATTACTCCATTAACACCAAATGGCGAAGCGTCGTGGTGCAGATTTTCTTCAATGCTCTCGATGATACCGTCTTTGATATGGATAATCTTGTCAGTCTCGTTGGCCACACCACTTTCGTGTGTCACCACCACGATGGTCATGCCCTCGCGGTGCAGGTCTTTCAAGATTTCCATCACCTCTATGGAGGTCTTACTGTCTAAAGCACCTGTAGGCTCATCTGCCAAGATAATCTGTGGTTTGGTAATCAGTGCACGGGCTATGGCCACACGCTGCTTTTGTCCGCCACTCATTTCGTTGGGCATGTGGTGGGCCCAATCTTTCAATCCTAATTTATCGAGGTATTCCAGCGCCATAGCGTTGCGTTTCTTGCGCGATATGCCCATGTAGAACAGTGGCAATGCCACGTTTTCCATGGCATCCTTGAAGTTGATTAAGTTAAAAGACTGGAAGATGAAACCTATCATGCGGTTGCGATAGTCGGCTGCTTTTGTCTCGCTCAGGCCTTTAATCAGCGTACCGTTTAGGTAATATTCGCCTGTATCGTAGTTGTCGAGTATGCCCAATATGTTTAATAGGGTGGATTTTCCTGAACCGGATGCGCCCATAATAGAAACAAACTCTCCTTTGTTGATGTGCAGGTCGATGCCTTTCAATACATGGAGGGGCGTACCGTTGTTATATGTCTTGTTGATGTTTTTTAGTGTAATCATATTTTTTGCTATTTTGTGAGTTAGACGTTTCTGAATGGTGATAGGTTGCAAAAAGAATGAAAAAAAATGTTATTTTGGTTCGACATGCACCACCACATGGGTGCCTTCGCCATAGTGGCTCGTTAATAGTTCTTCTACCTCATCTGCCTTGGCGTGTGCCTCGCAAAGGGGGATATGACCATCCATCAAGATATGCAGCTCGATGGCGTAGTGGTTGCCGATGCGACGGGTACGCAGGTCGTGGGGTTCTGAAATTCCTTCTACTGAACTTGCTAATTGCAGTATCTCTTCTTCTACTTCATCGGGCAATGATTGCTCCATAAGGTCACCGATGCCGTTGCGTAACAGTCCGATGGAAACATGTACGATAAATATGCCGACAATGATGGATGCTGCTGGGTCGAGCACTGTCCATCGTTGTCCTAAGAAGATGGCTCCGCCGATGCCTATGGCGGTGCCAATGGAGGAAAGGGCATCACTGCGATGATGCCAAGCGTTGGCTTCCACAGCTTGCGAGTCTAATTGGCGTGCCTTCAACATGGAATAGTGATAGACGGCTTCTTTCAAGGCGATAGACAGCAGGGCAGCCCATAATGCCAGGGTACCGGGAGCTGCCAATTCTCCTCCTTTTGCCCAAACCACTACCTTTGTTATGCCACTATAGAGTATGCCTATGGCAACTACCAACAGGGCCATGCCGATGATGGTCATGGCCAAGGTTTCGTATTTGCCGTGTCCATAGTCGTGGGATTTATCTTTGGGCTTGCCACTAATCCTAACGAAGAGAATCACGATGACATCTGTGATGAAGTCGCTGAGGGAGTGGACTGCATCGGCCATCATGGCGGCACTATTCCCTAAAATACCTGCCACAAACTTGAAGAGCAGTAAAATTACATTCACTGCTCCTCCAATCAGGGTCACCTTATAGATCTCTTTATTCCTTTCCATTTAGAATTCGGTTAAGACCCCAAAGTTACACATTATTTTTTAATATCGATTATATGTTGCTTCATTTTGACTTTGATAATTCAAAATGGAAGGGCTGGTCGAAGTTCCTATGCGAATAATAAGTGATGGAAGGATGAGTGAGATCCATCACCATCGTCCACTGGGTGCCACCCACGACTGGATTCTTTCCCTGTTGAGCAACAGAGGTAATGGCATTGGTGAGACCCTGTGCGTCCATCACACCATTGGCATTGCTGTATTGCTCCATCAAACTGTCGTAGCGATGGTCGTTTTCACCAAGGCCCACGTTGTGCTTGGCCTCGCAAAGATAGTGGTTGGTGACAGATGGGGTTTCGGTAATTATCATTTGATTATCAACGTATTCAACTACAACTGACCTTCCTGATGCATCTGACATGGCCAAGTGATAAGCTGCTCCTGGATCAGAGTGCATGTCAATGCTGTTGAGCAAGTCGATGGCTTCTGTCACATTGGCCGCTTTTCGCAACAGATAGCGAATGGCACTCGTGGTGGTGAGGTCAGGCTTGCTGGTTAGCTGGTCGGTCTTTACATCGTCACCAGCTTCAAGTACTGCGATGGCAAAGCCCTTCTCGTTCACACCATCCAAGGCCAAAAACAAGCTGGCCAATGCCATATACTGGTTCTGAAATCCTTCGGGTTTGTAATCGTCGCCAAATCCTAAGAACTCCAACGAGAAAGTACTGATGGACTCGTAGCCCTCGTTAGGAATGGTATGCAGGATCATAGCCGTGCCGTAGGGATAGTCGAAGTTGCGCCCCATCATCACGCCTCCCTGGGGAGTCTTGACGGTAAGCGTTGAGCAACCCACATCCATGAGGGGCGGATTGATCTCAGCTGTTTTCACATATCCTTTCGACAGGAACCCTGTGGTGTAAGCCGCCAATTGTTCGATATTCTCACATCCACCTTGTTTCATCAGTCCATCAAAGCCGTCATCACCTTTATACTCCATGTAATACATGGTATCTGTGAGTTTCTCTACCGAATTAGCTCCCTGTATGATGTCGCCGAAAAGTGACCACATATATACAACGGAAATAACAATGAAGGCAAGAAGCCCTAACAGTATAATGTTTATAGCTTTTTTCATGATTCTTATATATTTTCTTTTATATTTCGTTTATTGTCTTTTGTAATTCTTCCAAGAAGTGCGTAGCCTGCTGACCATCCATCTGCACATGATGGAATTGGAAAGAGATGGGCAAGGTAGTCTTAAACCAGCCTTTGTGGAATCTGCCCCAAGCCAGGAATGGGTTGTTGTAGATGCCTGAGTATTGGTTGACTATGGCATCGAGCTCTGTTCCTACCAACGCTGATGTACCTACAATGACGGCTTCACTGTCGAGCATGTCCTGACAAGTTTGAGAGGAGGTCTTGGTCAGATACAGGTAATTGGCGTTAAACTGCTCAATATCATCGTTACTGACTATGTCGCAGAAACTCAGTCCGCCTTTCACGTTATTTACTATCATGTTGATGGCAAGGCGGTCGTATTTATACAATCTTCCTTTTTCTGGCAACAGGTAAAACTCTTCCATCTTGGATGCTGTTTTTGCGATGCACCAGCACAATAGCATGTTGAACTTATAACCCTTTCGCTTGCTCATCTTGTATAGACTGGTCACGTCGAAGGTCTTGGTAAGTGTCACCATTGGCATGGGTGATTTCATCCAGTGCTCAAATGCCTCTTTTCGATTCGTATCTTTAGGATCAATCTCTTGTTTCATCTTTTTATTCGTTTATGGTGTTAGTTCTAATAATATGTCCCTCTTGGACAGCGGCTACTGTTGCTATTCCTGTTACAATGACGATGGGTATCATCGACCAAAACGTCATTGGAACGGCGAGGAAGAGCAGAAAGCCTGTTGCCTTGTTAGCAATGGTATGAGGGAAGCTGCATCTTCCTTGCGTTATAAGAGCAGATACCTGGTTGATGACTTTTATTATGACTATCACACCAGCCCATAGCCACAACCAATGTGGAAGCTCTAAAACTGGGAGTAGTTGCCAGCAACAACAGGCCACAAAGCAAATATCTGCCACACTATCTAACAACGCTCCTTTCTTTGTTACGGCGCCAAGCTTTCTTGCCAACCATCCATCTATCATGTCACTAATGCCACAGAGCGCATATAAACCCCAAAATGCTGTACTCTTCACATCACATTGCAAAAGACAAATAGCCTCAATGATTCTTAGCACTGTTATGGTGTTTGGCAATGATCTGCACATCATTTAATGTTATTATTTCATTTTTCCTCATATCATTTTAAAGTACCTTCTTTACGCCAGGAATCATCCGTAGTAGCCAGGTGAGCCCGAAGGATGCTATGGTGGTGACGATTCCGATGAAGAGGAACTTACCGAATGCTCCCATCCAGATACCGTCAACCGCATACTGCAAAGCTATCATCAGTAATAGATGGACGATGTAAGCTCCGTAAGCCTGAGCGGCACACCATTGCCAGAAACGGGAAGTGCTACTGACAAACTCACGGAATAGCCATATCAGACCAAAACTGATGAAAACGCACATCAGAGACTCGTAGATGCCAAACCATTGCCATACAAAATGATTCCAAGGTCCGCCATCGCGCAGATAATTGCCTGCAGCTAACGCGATACCAATGAGCAAAGTTGTGAATCCCATGCCGTTACTCATCTTATCGAGCCATTGGAAACGATACGCCAAAATGCCCAAAATGAACATCATCACATATTGAAGATAGTGGGCTGGCTCCATTGGCAATGGGATGATGCCAAAAGGCCATATCCAATGATCCTGCGGGCTGACCTGACGGATGAAGTAACTTCCAATACCCATTACCAGAGCAACGATGAGTAGTCCGATGATGGTGGGTTTTGAGCTGCACGCTGTGTTAATCGGTGCCACCCATTTTCGGATTAGAGCGTAGATGAGACAGAACACCAACAGGCTCTCGACAAACCACATGTGGGCTATCTCAATCTTCCCTGTTAGGATGCTAATGATTGCCCCAATGATTAATAACGGAATCCCTAATCGCAGCAGTTTCTTCTGCACAAACAACTTTGCGCCCTGTTTATCGAAACTTCTGGGTACGAAAAAGCCCGATATAAAGAAATACAATCCCATGAAGAAGGCGGCATTGGTAGAGAAGAAATGCCAGATCCAGGGCATGTATTCAGCAGGATTGGATGGTGTATAGGCCCATTCGCCACCTTCACCGTAAGCCTGTCCTGCATGGTGCATAATCACCAATACAGTCAGACAAACCTTCAGATTATCGAGATAATATAGACGTTGCATATATATCACCTACGTTTTAACTATTTGACGATGCAAAAGTATAGATAATCGCTCTTTCTGCCAAATATCTGGGATATTCTGCGCTAATCTGTGACGAGTGGTTTTGTTCTTACTTTAGTTTACCGCTTTGAATCCTGTTTCGGACTCCTTTTACGGCAGGTTTATAGTATTCTATCTCCATCGCCTCGAGCGTGCGTTTCAGTTCGTCCATCAGTTCTGGATAGAATTTGCACATGCGAAAAGCGAGTTTCATGCAGACCGACTGAATGCCAGGAAACTCTTCGACATCTATCATGTGATCTAAACAGAAATCAAGGAAGTCAGTACGCAGGTCATCTTCATAGAGTTCCAGACGCTCAATGATGTTCAGCGACAGTCGCCTGACAGATGAGTTATCTGTCTGCATGGCTTGGTCGATGAACTCGTTGAGTATCACCTGCAGTTGTGTCAGTTCATCTTTGCTGGCCTTGGTTAGTCCCCACAAGGCACTCCTTGCCACGCGATAATCCTGACTGAATGCATACTGACGAGCAAAACCAAGGAAGTCGCCCGTAGATTTCACCTCCTGGTAAATCTCCTGGGCGCCTCCCTCGCTAAACGTCTGTCTAAGTCTTTCTTCAGTTATCATATTATTGACTTTAGTCGATACTGCTCACGCTCAGCAATAGATGCAAGCATCATTGCATTCGCTTAATCGCAGCATTCGATTGGTATCTGAATAACAGAGAGCCATTTCTCAGGGTCATTCTGGTTCCATGCACCGTCGATGTAGCTGGTACGGGGCTGACCTGCAATCTTATAGCCTTGTTCCTCAATATAGCGGAAGGCCTCGATGAACGACTCGTAGAAGCGTTCGTATGGACCGATGTGCTTCATGCAGAGCACCTTGGGGATAGCAGGCAGACGTTTGAACTGGATGATAGCACTATCGGTGCCCATCTCCTCCACCTGTTCGCAATACTCGATGTCGATGTTTGTGGGAGTATATTCCTTGTTGTGCTCCATGGTGAAGCAATAGCCTGGAGGCGGACACTTGCAACCTAAGCGCTGCATCTCTGGACCTATCTTTTCGTAGCACAGAGGTCCAAGGGCTGTGTAATTGGGAATGACTTCACGATGACTTGCCACGATAATCTCGGGCAATGATTGAATGC
>Ga0265300_10000307_pt1 | contig 50874 bp, 37 predicted proteins | sample AusTroGonzalo_MG_FD_193482 | JGI IMG/M metagenome (GOLD analysis project Ga0265300, IMG submission 193482) | Bovine rumen microbial communities from tropical cattle in Woodstock, Queensland, Australia - Gonzalo_03 | ecosystem: Host-associated > Mammals > Digestive system > Stomach > Rumen ... | reverse complement strand
TTGTTTGCTATGCTGTGCGATTGGCGAATCTGCACCCATTATAACAAAGGAGGATATCTTTTTGTCCAAAGCTAAAGCTTTATTGATACTCACCAGCACTGCTGGTGGTTTGTTATACAACAAAAAAAAGGCGCTCCTAACGAGCGCCTTTTTCAAGGTCACGATCATCCTTTCAGGAAGGTTGAACCGCAAGCGGTAATACCGCCGACGATCGAAAGAACGCCCGAGGCGATCGCGCCCGCGGCAAGCGAAGGATCGCCGATATAGGTGCCGTTCAAAAGGCTGACGATGCAGAAAGCGAGAACGCCGCCCGTGAGCATCATAGCTGCGGCAAGATAGGTAACGATCTTGAATCCCTTACCGATGATCAACGCGCAAGCCGCAATCAAGGGGAAGAGGTAGGCGAGAATAATGCCCACCGAAGCCTCGAAGAACTGTACGTTATTTACGGTAGCGCCGAGAGCAACCTGCAATCCGGAAAACGCCCCCGTCTCCACGTCCAACAGCGAATAACCAACCGCGTCGGCGAAAACCACGAAGAATGCCGCCAATCCGCACAGCGTAGCAAAAGCGGTTACACCCCAAGACAAAATATTTTTCGATACCTTTTTCATTTTTCTCCTTTCCCGCGAGCCCGACGTCGTGCGTTCTTTACAAAAGATAGTATAATAGTAACAGATTACTCTCTCGCGATACAACACATTTCTTACGTTTTCCGCAAAAAAGCCGCAAATTTTAACCGAAACGTCTCTCATCCCGCCTCGAACGGTAACGTCGGAAACAGTTTTTTCCTTTCCCTATTGACGAACTCCCCTTTTATTTAGTATAGTATAAGTATCATATTTTATAAAGGAGACGCGATATGAAAGAATATGACGTCATCGTCGTAGGCGCGGGCAACGGCGGACTCGTCGCAGCCACGACCACGGCGCAAGCGGGCTACAAGACTTTGATCTTCGAAAAGCACAATCTCCCCGGAGGATGCGCGACCAGCTTCGTCAGAGGTCGGTTCGAGTTCGAGCCGTCTTTGCACGAACTATGCGCGGAGAGCACCGCTCCCGAACTGGAATCCACGATCGGGATCTTTAAGGATCTCGGCGCAGGGGTGGAACTGCTGTACGAAGACACTCTCTACCGTGCGATCTGCAAGGACAAGGAGATGGGCTACGACGTGGTGATGCACACCGGACGCGAAAACTTCCTCGACGACATCGAGGCAGCGGTCCCGGGTTGCCGTGACAGCGTCGCCGCATTCTTCGATCTATGCGCGAACACCGACGGCGCCCAAGTCTATATGGCGTCGGGCAAGAACGGAATGAAACTCAATCCCGTCGTGCTGATGAATAAGTACGGCGACTTCATGCGCGCGGCGTCTCATACGGCGGAAGAAGTGGAGATCGCGCTCGGCATTCCGGAGAAAGCGCGTTCCATTATGAACACCTATTGGGGCTACCTCGGCGTCCCGACCGACGATCTGTCCGCTTTGCATTTCATCAGCCTCTTGACAGCCTATATGCAGGTCAAGCCGACGATGCCCTACAACCGCTCGCACGAACTCTCCTTGAACCTCGTGAAAGCCTTTGAAGGATTCGGCGGCGAGATTCGCTACAACAGCGAAGTCACCCGCTTCCTCTACGATGAGAAAGGCAAGGCGATCGGCGTCGTCGCGAACGGCGAAGAGTATTACGCGAAGAAGATCGTCTCCAACGTGATCCCGCACAACGTGATCAACCGTTCCGACGCGAAGAAACTCCCGAAGCGCTTCCGCAAACTCGCGAACGCGCGTAAGTTCGGCATGACCTTCGTAACGATCTATCTCGGACTCGACAAGTCGAGAGAAGAGCTCGGCATCGACGACTACTCGGTCTTCATCACGCGTGACAAGGATCCGCGCGTGCAATTCGAGACCCGCCAAGATTGCGGCTACTACGTCGTCAACTGCCTGAACAAGGCGCTCCCCGACGCGACGCCCAAAGGGACGTCCACCCTCTTCTTCACGATCCCCTTTATGCCGGGTGACTTCCCCGAGGATCTGACCGCGCGCGGCTATAAGGAATTCAAGAACTCGATCGCGGAAAAGTATATCAAGGACTACGAGGAGACGATGGGCATCTCGATCATGCCCTATATCGAGGAGATCTCGATCGCCTCACCCGTGACCTTCGCGCGCTACCTCGGCACCCCCGAAGGCGCGATCTACGGCTACGACACCGGCAACTGGGACAACGTCGTCGGACGCACCGCGATGGAACCGATGGAGTTCAACGTCCCGAATCTGTATTTCTGCGGCGGTCACTCCACGATGGGCGACGGCTTCCCCTCCGGCTATATCACCGGAGACAGGATCGGTAAAAGAGTCGTGAAAGATTTACGCAAGGAGGGCAAATAAGATGAGCAAGTCCAAGATCAATAAACTCGCCCGCACCGGGCTCGTCGGCGTCATTACCAAGAGGCTCAGCACCGTCGGCAAGGCGTCCGACGCCCCCGCAAAGCCCCTGCTCGAATACTATCCCAACAAACTCGCAGCCGAACTGCATCCCAAGGCGCAACACGTCGTGATCAAGGAGATCCACGCCTTCTCGCCCGATATGAAGAGCATCGTCTTCGCCCCCGATAAAGAGGCGGGCACCGAAAAACTCGCCTGGTTCTCGGCGGGACAATATCTCAGTATATGCGTCGATATCGACGGCAAGATCTATAAGCGTCCCTACTCGATCGCGTCCTCTCCCGCGGACACCTTGAACGGCACCTATATGCTGACGATCAAGAGGGTCGGCGGCGGCATCGTATCCGAGTATATCCTCGACAACTGGAAGGAAGGTATGAAGGTGACGGTTTCCGCCCCCCTCGGCGACTTCACCTACGAGAGACTGCGTGACGCCGAGACCGTGATCGGTATCGCGGGCGGCAGCGGCATCACCCCCTTCCGCGCCCTGGCGAAGGCGATCTACGAGGGCGACGAACCCTGCTCCCTCGTTCTCCTCTACGGCAGCCGCACCTACGAAGACGCCGTCTTCAGCGACGAGATCGCGGCGTGGGCGAAAGCAAACGACAAGATCCGCCTCGTAAACGTCCTTTCCAATGAGGAGAAGGCGGGCTGCGAAAGCGGCTTTATCACCGCAGACCTCATCAAGAAATATGCGCCCAAGGGCGATTTCTCGATCTTTATGTGCGGACCGCAAGCGATGTACAATTTCGCGGATAAGGAGATCGAAAAACTCGGCATCCGCCGCAAGTTCGTCCGTCACGAACTCTTCGGCGAATATTTCCACCCCGAGAAAAACGCCGATTATTCGGGCAATCCCGAGGAAACCTACAAGGTGACCGTCACGATCGCGGGGAAAACGACCACGATCGACTGCAAGGCGGACACTTCCCTTCTCCGCGCGATGGAAGCGGCGGGGCTGAATCCCCCGTCCGACTGCCGTTCGGGCAGATGCGGCTGGTGTCACTCCAAACTGCTGTCCGGCAACGTGTATATCCCCGAATCGGTGGACGGCAGACGCATGGCGGATAAGCTGTACGGCTACATCCACCCCTGCTGCACCTTCCCGCTCTCCGACGTCAGTATCGACGTGCCGCCGATGCCGAAGGACTGATTCGGCGGGTTAACAATCTCACATCGACAATGGCAAAAAATGCCATAAAACAAAATAACACGTATAACAAAGGAGGAATTGAATTATGATGATCACTTGCGGAGAATGCGGACGCGAAGTCTCGGATCAAAGCTACATTTGCCCCTGTTGCGGCAGAGACGTGCGCGTCCTGAAGAGCAACGGTTACGGTTGCGGCAACTGTGACGAAAAATGGTCGTGCGACAAAGAGTGGGGCCCCAGCGGCTATCCTTGCCTGCACTATTCGGAAATGGACAACGATTGATAACGAGATCAACAAACCGCGCGCCCCTCGCACTCACGAGGGGCGTTTCTCTTAAATGCAAATGAAAAACAAACCGGAACGCATCTCCAATCCCTTCCCGCCCGTTGCGGACGAAAACGCGCGCGTCTTGATCCTCGGGTCGCTCCCGTCCGAAGCCTCGCGTGCGGCGGGCTTTTATTATATGAATCCGCGCAACCGCTTTTGGAGCGTGATGACCGCCCTCCTCGGCGAAGAGTTTACGACGATGAAAGCGGAAGAAAAAGCGGCGGCGCTCAACCGTCACCGCATCGCCCTCTCGGACGTCATCTCCTCGTGCGAGATCCATCGCTCGTCGGACGCCAGCATCAAGAATCCGAAATGCACGGATATTCCCGCCATTCTCGCCGCCGCGCCGATCCAAAAGATCCTCTTAAACGGCGGCAAGGCGTACGCCCTTTTTCTCAAATACTTCCCCGAATACAAGGATCTCGCGCGGCAGATGCCTTCCACCTCTCCCGCAAACGCCAAGGTCTCACTTGAAAAGCTGATCCAAGCGTGGCGAGAATATCTGTAATTTTATTGCGAAATCTGTATAAAAGTACTATCTCGAATTACGACGATACAGTCGATAAATCTGCATAAACTCGTCGCAGGAGATCGCCTTGCCGCCGAGGATTCCCGTCACGCTGACGCCGCACCTGCCGTAAGCGTAAGATTTGGTATTCGGATTGACGTACAAAATAGATCTGACGATAGGGAGCCCGCCCTTACGCCATTCTCGAAACCCGTCTTTTTCAAGCATCGCAGGGATCTCGGACTCTCCGCTTGCGAGACGGTCGTCTTGAATCAAGATCGCAAGAGGTCCGATCTCGTTGCCCGGAATGCACTCTTTCCGTTCATCCGCGACGCGCATGGCGCCTTCCGCGCGCAGAAGAACCTCAAGCGCAGGGTAGTAGCATTCTTCCCGCTTCTTTTTAAAGTACGGCGTGTCTGCGCCGCGGGTCGTATCGGTATTGTGACGTAGGTCGGCGATTTTAACCCGACGAGCGAGAGGATTATCCTTGATCTTAGCGATGTAATCGGTGTACGGCACGCCCTTGACGTGGGTCAAGAGGGCGAGCGCGGCGAGGATCTCCTCGCCGAATCCCTCTCGGCGGAGATCCGCGAGAGTCACCGTCGTGTCCTCGACCACGTCGTGGAGGAGCGCGACGACCGTCGAATCCTCATCCGACATCTGCTCCGCGAGATGATAGGGGTGCAAAAAATACGGATACCCCGCGTTATCCACCTGCCCCGCGTGCGCCTCGTAGGCGATCTTGATCGCTTTTTTCACTTTGTCGGAATAGAACATAAACTAATTAACCTTTTTCGCATCATAATCGCAGAACGCGGAGACGAGGCTCTGTTCTTTTCTTCTCATTCTATCCTCACAATCGGCGAGTGAGGAGATAGGTCAAAATCGCTCTCTTGCTTTTCTTACTCGATTGACTTTGAAGAAAGGCTCAGATGCAAGGCGCGTTTCTTCGCTTCTCATTCTATCCTCACAAATGGCGAGTGAGGAGAGTGGTGTGGAGACGAGTGCTCTCGGGTTTCCTTAACGAATCAAAACCTTTCCTTTTTCCTCACTCGATTGACTTTGGAGAAGACGGCAGAGACGAGGCTCGCCGAGCGGAAGCGAATGAGCGTACTGATTCGTACGTGATTTCGCTAACGCGAAGGCAGAAACAAAGTATATGCCGCCTTATACAAAGTCAATCTAAGAACATACCGTAGGGAACCCTCCCCTGCCACGTCTCGGGCGCCTTCAGCCCCAACGCGTAAGTGACGATCGGCGCAAGGTCGGTATTCACGTACTTGCCCGGCGTGCCCTGCTTCACGGTCTTGCCCGCGATCGCGAAGGTGACGGTGCGCTCCACCTTGCTGTTGCCGCCGTGTCCGGGCCCGTCCTGCAGATAGCGGTGACCGTGGTCGGTGCAAAGGATAAAGAGGGTGTCGTCCAGCCAGCCGCGCGCCTCATAGGCGTCATAGAGCTTGCCGATCAAGAGGTCCACGTGCGAGACCGCGCGAATGTATGCGTGCTTATTATTGCCGTAGCTGTGTCCCGCGGAATCCACCTGATTGAGGTGCATATACGCGATCTTGTAATCGGCTGTCTCCGTCTCGTCGATGACTCTCTGCACGGTGACCGCGTCGGTCAAAGAGTAGGTCTCGTCCGCAAAACCCTCGACCTTGGTCTGCTGTACGATGTATTGGACGAGGTCGACGTCGCCGAGCACCAATTCGCCATTCAAGATCTCGTGAAGGGTATTGCAATTGTTATTGAGCTTCGTGACCTGCGGCAGATCCTCGATCGCGCCGTTATTGATCGCGCTCCAAGTGCAAGAAGAAAGCACCTTGGCGTCGGGATTCGCGTCCAAGAAAACCTTGATGAAGGAAGGATACTTCTCGTTTGCCTGCTTGCCCGCGTCGAGGTCCGTATTCGCATCAGCGCCCGTCACGCCGTGATACGTCGGGCGAACGCCGTGGAACATACTGGTCCAGTTCTGCGCGCTGATGGTCGGATAGACCGCCATACCGGTGTGGGTCACCGAGGCATTGATCCTCGTGCCTGACGTCGTCGTAAAGCCTTCGCCGAAAAGCCTATCGAAATTGGGCGTGGCGCCGTCTTCCATACGATTGATATAGTCGCCCATGCCGTCCACGCCGATGATCAGGACGCGCTTGTATTGCTTGGCAGGGTCGCTATTGATCGCCGCAAGCTCTGCGTCGGTCGGGACGTACCCTTCCGAGAAACGATTGAAAACGAAAGCGCCGAGACAAGAGAGCGTAACGACCGCGCAAACGAGGACGAACGCCGTGATCGCGATCGCGACCGTCCTGCCCTTGTGCGCTTTGATGGCGGAAGCTATCTTTATAAAACAATCTTTCATAAATCCCCCTAAATGAACATTCGGTTCTCGGCAATCCCGATTCCTTTTTCGGTTTCTCAATTCAAAATCAACTTTGGTGAAGGCTTAGAGCCCTCCCCCTCTCCTCGACCATCCAAAAATCGGCGTGCGAGGAGATCGGTGTGGAGACGAGTGCTCTCCGATCACTTCCCTTCTCTATATAGTTCAGACACAATTGACTTTGGAGAAAGGCTCAGATGCAAGGCTCGTTTTTTCTCTTCTCATTCTATCCTCACAAATGGCGAGTGAGGAGAGTGGTGTGGAGACGAGTGCTTATGATTCTCCTAGACAGATCAAGAGCCTTTCTTTCCCTTTTCCTCACTCGATTGACTTTGGAGAAGGCGGCAGAGACGAGGCTCGCCGAGCGGGAGCGAATGAGCGTACTGAACTGTACGTGATTTCGCTGACGCGAAGGCAGAAACAAAGTATATGCCGCCTTATACAAAGTCAATTCAATCCAAGAACATATCGTAGGGCACCCTAGCCTGCCAATTCTCCGACGCCTTCACACCGAGCGCATAGGAAATGACCGCCGCCATATCGCTGTTGATGTACTTGCCGGGGGTGCCGGACTTCACGCCTTTGCCCGCGAGCGCGAAGGTCACGTTGACCTCGAGGTCGGTATTCTTGCCGTGGTTCTTGTGTCCGCCGGGGAGCCTATGACCGTGGTCGGTGCAGAGGACGAAGAGGGTGCCTTCCAGCATACCCGCCGCCTCGTAGGCGTCGTACAGCCTGCCGATCAACATATCGACGCGAGAGACCGCATTGACGTAGCCGGGTTTGCCGTAGCCGAAGCTGTGACCCGCGTGATCGACCTGATCAAGGTGCATATAGGCGATTTGATACTTGTTCGGATCGCTGACGGTCTCGGTGATGATGCGTTGCATCGTCATCGCGTCGCGCATCTCGATGGTCTCGTCGGAATAGCCGTACTGCATGACCTGATCGGACAGATATTCGTAGAGTTGTCCCTCGATGCCGGGAATATTATCTCTCACCGTGGTAATGACCTTCTCTTCCTGCGACGCGTCCACGACGGTCATAATGTTCGAGGAGGTACGGGTGCCCTCGTCGTAATTCTCGAAGAATTGCTTGATGTCATCGGGATAGCTGTTGTACTTGGTGATACGATCGTCGTCCTCGATGATGCCGTTATTCACGCCGCGCCAGGTGCAGACAGACAGCACCTTGCCGTTCGGGTTCTGAGCGAGATACTGACCGATGAAGGAGGGATACTTCGCCTCATCCGTGTGCTCGCCGTTCTCCACGCGCTGGTTGGTGGAACGGAAGATGAACCCGTGATAAACGGGACGCACGCCGTGGAACATGCTCATCCAGTTCTCACAACTGATGGTAGGATAAAGCGAAACGCCCGAATAGGTCACCGACGCATTGATCTGCGTGTCGCCGATCTTCTTGTCGCTGAACATCTTGTCGAAGTTCGGGGTATAGGTCTTGCTGAAATAGTCGCCGACGCCGTCCACGCCGATGATCACGACGCGATCGTACTGCCCTTTCATCGCCTCGACCTGCGCGTCGGTCGGGATATAGCCGTCCGGCAGACGGTTGAAAAGGAAGGCGCTTAGGCAAGCGATCGAGATGATCACGCAGACCAAAACGAAGGAGATCACCGAGATCACGATGGTCTTCTTTTTATTGGCTTTGATCTTTTCTCCGAGTTTTTTGAAAAAGTCTTTCATAATTTTCCTCCTTGAAAACTGCTATCATTATAGCGCTTCGCGCGCGAAAAGTCCATATATTGTGAATATTTTTTCACATTCCGAGGGATGCGCGATCACAAAAGGCGAATGCCGATCGCGAGGGTGCCGAACGCAGATTCTTCCTCGGCGGTATAATAGGCGCGCATTGCATTCGCCGCCTCTTCGGCTGTCACGTTAAGAAAACCCGCCGCAAGGCGCAGCCTTTCGTCCCCAAATGCCGCACGAAAGGACGACCGTCGTAGTCGATCGCGTTCTTATGCCCGAAATGGAGGTCGGAAATAAAAAGGTGCGCGACTATGATGGTCTCCTTATAGGCTCTCACGCAAAATCTCTTTGACTTCCTCTTTGGTCAGCACCTTGTAACCGCCGTCCAAAATAAAGGTAGCGTCCGCAATGCCGTCCAGCATCTCCTCGGTCGCACCGAGTTCGGAAATGGACGTCGCAACGCCGAGCTCGTGCATCCAGCCTTCGAGCGCCGCCAATCCCTCAAGAGCGATCTGCTCGTCGGTCTTGCCGAGCGGAGAGATCTGCCAAACTTCCGTCGCAAAACGCTTGAACTTAGGGAGTCCGTAGGGAAGAATGTGCCTATAATACGGGAGCGAAACGGCGGAGAGCGTCATGCCGTGCGTCTGGTCGGTATAGGCGCCGACCGCCTGCCCGAGCATATGCACCATCCAGTCGGTGGTCTTGCCGCACGCGATCAGGGTATTGAGCGCCCAAGTCGCCGTCCACATGATGTTGGAACGCGCCTCGTAGTCCTCGGGGTCCCTTATCGCCGCGCGAGAACTATTCACGACCGACTTCATCAGGGCTTCGGCAAGGTAGTCGCTCGTATTGTCGTCCGTCCCCGAGAAATACTGCTCGCAGATATGATTGAAAATGTCGTAAATGCCCGCGACCATCTGCCGCTTGGGCAGGGTCATCGTGTAACGGGGATTCAGGATAGAGAACTTGGGCATCACGTCGTCGCCGAACACGTGCCCGATCTTGAGTTTCTCCTCGTGGTTCGAGATCACCGCGCCGCCATTCATTTCCGACCCGGTGCCCGCCATCGTCAGCACGCAGCCGACGGGAATGATCTTGCAAGTCGGTTCCTCGAAGCGCAGGAAGTATTTGTCCCACGGATCCTCGCCGCAATAGGCGGAGACCGAGACTGCTTTCGCGTAGTCGCAGCACGATCCGCCGCCCACCGCGAGCAATAGATCGACGTTGTTTTCGCGGGCGAGTTTCGCCCCTGCCAGAAGCTTATCCGCCGTGGGATTGGGCATCACGCCGCCGTCCTCGACGATGGTCTTGCCGCAGGAACGCAAGATCGCGACGATCTCATCGTAGAGACCGCTTTTCTTGATCGATCCGCCGCCGTAGATCAACTGGACGGTCGGACCGTATTGATCGAGTTCCTCAGCGAGGAACGTGAGAGCGTCCTCGCCGAAATAGAGTTTCGTCGGATTGTGATAACTGAAATTGCCGAGCATAATTATCTCCTTTTGCAAAGTCGCGCGCACATAGTTACGCGCCCTGACAAGCGGTCCCGCCGCCTTTCGGGGGACATCTCTATCATAGATGGAAAGGAGGCCTTTTGTCAACATCCCCGCGAAGATTAGACGCGCGGAGCGAAAAAAGCGCCCGACCGAAGGTCGAGCGCCGCTTGTTTTCCGATCAGAGGACCTTTGAGAGGAACTCTTGCAGACGGGGATCCTTCGGATGATTGAAGAACTCGTCCGGCGTGCCCTCTTCCTTGATCTTGCCGCCGTCGATGAAGCAGACGCGGCTCGCGACTTCCTTGGCAAATCCCATCTCGTGTGTGACGATGATCATCGTCATGCCGCTGTCCGCGATGGTCTTGATGAGGTCTAAGACCTCGCCCACCATTTCGGGGTCGAGTGCGCTGGTCGGCTCGTCGAAGAGCATAACTTTCGGTTGCATCGCGAGGGCGCGCACGATCGCGATACGCTGCTTCTGTCCGCCCGAAAGGGTGGAAGGATAGACGTTCGCTTTCTCTGCAAGGCCGATGCGCTTCAGGAGCGCCATCGCCCTCTCTTCCGCCGCCGCCTTGATCGCCTTGACGTCGGGGAACGGCAATTCCATGGGGGTCTTCGGCTGCGGATATTTCGCGCGGTCGATCACGCGTTCGGCGTTCTCGATCTTGGTGACGATCTTGAGCTTTTTCTGCGTGAGCGCCTTGTCGTAGGTCACGAAGACTTTGCCCGCCTTCTCCACCGTCCGCTTGGTCTTTGCCCATTCCTCTTCGACGGGGGCGAGCATCGCGTTATACTTCTCGATGATCGCTTTATTCTTCGCGATCTTTTTGTCCACGCGGGCGTTCAGTTTCGCGCCGAACTTCTCAAGGAACTTGTTGTAATACGGCAAAATGCGGTTATTCCACTTCGCCTGTTTGAGGCGCTTTTTGCCCACCGTGACCGGCGCGAGCATAATATTCTGCAGAACGGTCAGGTTGTTGAAGAGATTGAACTGTTGGAACACCATGCCCATCTTCTGTCGACAGACGTTGATGTCGATTTTGAGATCGGTCAAGTCGTCGCCGTCGAAAATGATCTCGCCCGAGGTGGGATCCTCGAGGACATTCAGGCACCTTAGGAAGGTGCTCTTGCCGCCGCCCGACGGGCCGATGATGACGACGCGTTCTCCCTCGTAGATGTTCGTGGAGATCTCGTTGAGGACGAGCAGATTCCCGAACTTTTTGGTCAGATATTTGACCTCGATCAGAGGTTTCTTTTCGGATTGGTCCATCTTCTCCTCCTTATGCTTTCTTCAAGCGTTTTTCCATCAGTTTGACGAGCAAAGTGATGAGAATGACCAAGATCAAATAACAGAAAGCCAAGACGATATAGGGAATGATGTACTCATAGGTACTGTTCGCCATATTCTGGAATGCCTTCGTAAGATCGGTAACGGCGATGAAACTCGCGACGGAAGTCTCTTTGATCAAAGCGATAAACTCATTGCCGAGCGTGGGAAGAACGTTCTTGAATGCTTGCGGCACGACGATGCTGACCATCGTCTTGGGATAGGAGAGCCCTACGGCGCGCCCTGCTTCCAGCTGTCCCTTGTCCACGGAATTGATGCCGCCACGCATGATCTCGGCGATGTAAGCACCGCTGTTCAGCGCAAAGGCGATGACCGCTTCGATCACAACACCTTGAACCACGAGTGATCCTACGATGATGTTCTTGATATTGATGTTCAACAGCGGGAAAATAACAAAGTGGATAATAAGCAACTGGACGACCATAGGCGTCCCGCGGAAGATCGTGATGTATCCGTCTGCGATCGTCTGAAAGACCTTTACTCCCGGCTTTTTATAAGAAGGGATCGTCTTTATAACGGCGACAAGGCTTCCCAAAAGGAAGCCCAGCAACAAGCCGAATATCGCGATAATGAGGGTGTTGAAAAGTCCCTCTAAGACAAGTTTGTAACCGCTGAGGGTTACAAACTGTCTTACGAATATTTGCCAAATTGACATTACTTTATCCTATTATTTGTTGGTAGCTTTCGCGATCATCAAAGCGGGCTGCTTGTCCAAAATGACCGCATTGATCTTGCCGTTGGACAGATCCTTGATCGCCAGAGCGCCGGTCTTGTAGCCATTCACGGTGAGGTTCGCGAAGCCGTCATATCCGAAGTCCTCGTCGCCCGCGGAATACATATAACCGGTGGTACCGTTCTGCGCACCGACGATGAAGGACTTGTCCTGTTCGGAAAGGATCTTCTCCACGTCGGCAGCCGTCGTGCAATTGTCGAAAAGGGTGTCGCTCTCTTTCACGACGATCACCTGTGCGGACTCATAATACTCGTTGGTGAAGTCGTAGATCTCTTGGCGCGCCGCGGTCACGGTGATGCCCGCCATACCGATGTCAGCCTCTCCCGCATTGACGCTGGTGAAGATCGCGTCGAAATCCTCGTCAAGGATGTAGAGCGTCTTGTTCAGCTTCGCCGCAAGCAAAGATGCGATCTTCATGTCCACACCGGTCAACTTGTTTCCGTTGTAGTACTCAAAGGGCGGGAAGTAGGCATTCGTCGCAACGACAAGGCAACCGTCCTTGCTCGCCGGATTGGTGTACTCGAACGTTGCACTGCCATCAAAGAAAGAATTGATGATCGCATCAAGCTCGCCGCTCGCCTTCAAAGAAGCAAGCAACTCGTTTGCAGCGGTCTGCATCGTCGTGTTGCCCTTCTTCACGATGAAAGCATAGGACTCAGCGGTCAGCTCAATGCTTTTCACTTCCACTTTTTCGCCCTTGCTGCACGCAGCGAACGCGAACACGCAGCTCACGATGGTGATGATTGCCAAAATAATTCCGATAATTTTTTTCATAATTGGATAGCTCCTTTTTGTTGATAGCGCTATATTACCACCCCGCACGGGACGTGTCAAACGATTTTGTGCATATTTTTTGTATTTTTCATATTTTTTTGTGTTTTATTCCGCATTTAATCATTTTTATGCAATTTTTATGAAATTTGCATTAATTTATGCATATATGCATCGTTTCGCACGCACAAGAGCGCTCTATGTGCGAGCACGGCGGCATGGGTTGCGCCCGTTTCGTACGCGCGTAAGATTAGGTTTACGCACGCGCGACGGCGCCTTGACACGCCAACGAGGAATTGATATAATGACCATAGGATATAACGCCGCGTTTTTGCGGCGCGGAAACGACTGCCGAAAGGAGCATATATGAAAAACTATCAACCCAACCCGATCGACACGAGCGACGTCACGCTCCCCGACGACCTTATCCGACTGACCGAGCGCATCGCGGAGAACGTCCACGAAGTGTGGGCGGCAGGCAGGATCAAGGAAGGCTGGCGCTACGGCGAAAAGAAGGACGCCGAAGCCAAGACGACCCCCCTGCTCGTCCCTTACGACGCGCTCGCGGAAAGCGAAAAGGACTACGACCGCAACACGGCGATGGAGACATTAAAACTCATCGTCAAACTCGGCTACAAGATCGAGAAATAAGCGTTTTTTACGAAAGAGAAGGAGAAAAGAAATGGGCGGCATCCTATGTTCCTTGTCCGAAAAGCCTATCTCATCCGGTTTTCTCGGCATTATAATGATTTTCACAGTCTATGTGTTGTTGTTGGCCGGGTATAGCGCGTTACGCAAACGTTTTGCAAAAAACGGCGGCAAATTCGGTGCCGAACTCATCACGCTTGGGCTCGTAGTGATCATTGGCGTCGGGATCAACCTTTGGATCCTTTTGCAATTCTCGGAGGAGACCACACCATTCCCCGCCGTCCTCTTTCGGGCGATCTATCAGGCGATCGGCTCCTTTGCGTTCGAAGGCTTGGCGATCGAGCCGAATGGTAGCGTCGGTAGAGTGCTGATCTCGCTCTTTTACGGATGGCCGATCCTAACGGGCGTCACTTTCGTTTCGATCATTACGGCTAAAGCGAATTACGAATGGTTTTCAAAAGTTCGCATCCTGATTCGTTGTATCTTCTCCAAATCGGACATCTTCATCTTTACCGCGATCAACGAGGAGACCCTGGAGATCGCGGAATCCTTGAATGAAAGAGGGAAAATGATCATCTTCAGCGGTCCGAAACTCCCCGCTTTCGACGGGAAAGACGAGCTGTGCAGACGTGTCGTCAAAAACAGTTTCTATTACTATTCTTATCGCGAAAACAAGGATTCGAAAAAGCCGCTTATACGTCGTCTCGGATTACACCTTACAACATGGTTATTTCGCGAAAACACGGAAAAACCGGCAAAACGACGCGTCGTCATCTTCTCCTTCGATTCGGAAAAGCAGATCCCGAAAGAGGAAGAGAATCTTTCCTTCGTTTTCGACGATGCAAAAAAACTCTTGACATTTTTACCTTCCAACAAAAGAAGGCACTTAAAATGCGATACCGTCGAGTATTATATCTTGTCCAAACGCGAAAAGAACTATCAAGCCTATCAAGGCAAACTGAACGCGCTGAAAACTGAGTTTGGATACGATAAATGTAAGAAGACCCGTTTCTTCCCCGTCAGCGTAACGGTATGGGGTGAAGCGAACGCCGTGGCGGACACTGCCGCAAAAGCGGTGCATAACGTCGTAGCGGACGGAAGCAATGCAGGATGGGAAGAAGCGCTATGCGGCAAAGACGTCCGCGTTTGGTCTCTCGGCTTCGGCACCAACGCGCAAGCGATCGTCAAGAACCTATACGTTCATACGGCAAGAATGTATCCCGTCCAACAAGAGGGAGAGGAAAAACAAAATCAGGAGCAGGAACAAAAACCGCAACAAGAACAACCGCCTATTAAATACGCCCCAAACACGTTTCGTGCGGAAGCCTTTTCACCCGATGCGGACACAACAGGCGCATTTCTTTCCTATGAAAGTCCTTTTTCCGTTTATTTACAGGCAAACATCAAAACGTCATCCGACACGCCTCCTCCTTCTGAAGAAGAATTAAAGAAAAAGTTCGAAGAAATAAATAAAATAATCAACAAAAAAACAAACGCGATCAAAAAGGCGTTCAAAGACGGCGCGTCAAAAATGTTGGACGCCGCCATAACGGCCCCATCGAAACTGTTTGTAAAATACGAAATCAAGATTCAGCATCCGGACGACAACGAAAAGGCTATTAACGAGATCTCAGACCTTCCTGTAGATGAGAAGATTACGGAAGATGTAAAAGAGGAAGTGAAACAGGCGGTGGAAAACCGAATGTGGGCGCAAGAAGTCAAAGGAAACTGCTTAGACAATAATTGGGATGACACGGAGTTGTCGCCTCTGACGGTTTGTATGCACAAAGAATCCTGCGTCGACTTTGATTTCCTGGATCAACTGGACGCCGTTACGGGGAAAAACACTTCAATCTTGGCTCGCCCGCAATTCATCGTGATCGCAACCGGCGACGACTATCAAAACATACGTCTGACCAACGCTCTCGTCTACGACATTTTGAGAGAAACGAATGCAGAACCGTCTGCCGGAGCAACTCCCGCTCCCAAGCAAATGCTCATCGTCAACCTCCGAGATCAAAAGAATGCCGCCCTCTTCAATTCCCAATATACAGCCCCCAAAGAGACCTACACAAAGGACGGTTATTCCATCATTAAAGTCAACGACGATTTAATCATTGCCATCGTCGGAATGAATACGTATCTATACTCAAAGGACGTCATCGAGTATAACGACTTGTCGACTTATGCATATAATTACGATAAAGCCACAGGCAAAAAAACGATACCCGAAACCGTTGAGGAATGTTTCCTGCAAGATCTTGGCGAGAAATGGCCGGGTTTGCTCGATGCGATCGACAATGCGGTTTTGACTCCCACGGAGGACAAATACTATAAGGAGTCTATCCTAAAAACTTGGCGAAACATGGGCCAATGGGACAAAGAATCCAATCAAAGCGCACACTTGTTTTTCAGCGTCTTCAAGAGAGAACAAAACTCGATCCACGATACCCCGCAAAAGGCGATTCCCGCAATGCTGACCGAACACCAAAGGTGGATGCGTCTGCATTTCGTTAACGGTTGGATCCCCGGCAAGAAGGATAAGCCGAAGAAAGTTCACGACTGCTTGGTCCCATACAATATGGTGTCACGCAGCACGTACAAATACGACCTCATAAACGTCCTTTGGAAAACACCTGCTCCCCCGCCCGCAGAGACGACGCCTGTGAAGAAAAAACGTTGCTGCCCTTTCCGCCGCAACAAAGAGAAAAAGCAATAGCAAAAGGCCGACGCACCACGCGTCGGCTTTTTATCAAACGAGTGATCCATGCGCAACCGTCCATTACGGGCGGACGCATTCTCAGGCGCACGAAAGAGCGCCACGCTATCCTTTCAAGTCTTCCAAATAATACGCGCTCGTATGCGCCCTGCCGCCCTTGTCGTCGAAGACCGTGAGACGGAAGTATTCCGTCGCGAAGTCCAAGGGGAACTCGGCACGGGTCAGCGCCTCGCCCGCGCGGTTCATAAAGCGCCTGTTTCGAGAGGTAAAGACGACGTTCACGGCGGGATCAGTCTCTATGACGACCTTGCCGTCCTCGATAAAAAGCGAATGAATGCGCGGACCGGACGAACAGTAGATATTTCCCCGCGCCATCGCGTTAAAGACGTTTTCGTAGGTGAGGCTCTCCACGCCGATATAGGTGACGCCGCCGTAGGAGCCGAAGTCCTTACCTCCGTCATTGTGGTTGTCGTCCCCCATCGAGCAACAAAGCCGCTTGCCGTGATTGAGCATATCCTCGTAGATCCCCGGGCAATACTCGGCGCCCGTCTCGAGCTCGGTGCAATAATTCAGGATCTCGAGAGACCACAGACCCTCGATCGCCATATAATCTTCCCGCGTATTCAGAGACCAATTCGGGTGATTGTACTGCACGATGAACCCCGCCTCGTTCGCGCGGCGAACGACCTCGTTGATGCTTTCGACCGTGAAAACGCGGTCGTAGCCGTCGCATCGAAACTCGTCCTTGAAACGTTCGTAGTACCTGCCCGCATTGCGGACGGAAGAGGCGGTATGAAAGGTATTGTGCGGATCGCGCGAAAAGAGATTGAGGTGAATGCACTTCTCGTCGCGCCAGAAATCGGCGTGGTCGTTGATCGAGTATTCCACCGCGGTCAACGCCACGAAGTTCTCGTCGCAGAGGTGCGAGTTGTCGTGCAAGATCTCGTGATCGGTGAAAGCGACGACGTCGTAGCCGTGCGCCATATAGCGCGACTTGACCTCCTCGGGGGTCAAAGATCCGTCCGAAAGGGAAGTATGACAATGCAAGTTCGCCTTGCACCACTTTTGCTTGGGGTCGATAAGATAACGTTTCATTCGCATTCTCCGTTGTGCCGCTCGATGTAACGCAAAGGATCCTATCCTAATTTTGTGAACCTTCGAGCCGAGTTTTCCTACGCGCGCGTTCTTTCGCGTCCATTCCCTATCGTGGGCGCTATCCCGCGCGGGGAGCGGCGCCGCGAATGGCGCACAGTCGAACTCGGGGGATCGGCGAAAGAATTGAACCCCATAGGGATTCGAGCAACGAAACGTCAGTTCCCTCTGCCCAAAGCCTTGGATACCTTGTCCCTTTTGCGAATCTTTTGATAGAGTTGCATCTCGTTATGCCAGAAGGCGAGGACGACCATTTCGACGTCGTTATCGGTGATAGGTCCGCGATGATCCGACATCACGAGATTGTAGTTGCCTTTGTTCACATAGTAGCCGTCCAATTCGTCGTAGGTGCCTTTCTCCACCCCGAGATAGCCTTCCGCCTCGCTCAGATAGAGGTCACCCAGTCCGATCAGATGCCCAAACTCGTGTTTGACCACGTGGCGAAGCTCACCGTAGTCGCTAAAGGTGGGATCGTTGCTGCATAAAAAGATGCTCTTAATGCCGCGAACAGACCATTTTCTGCCTAAAAACGACGTAAAGGAACGGTTTTTTTTCAAGAAGTCGACGAGTTTTGCGTTTTTTTGTTTCTCCGCACGCTGTAACGATTCTTCCTTCTGGGCTTTTGTCATGACGAACACATAAATGCTGTCCCAACAAAGCGGGAGCTCTTGCACGTCGACGACTACTTTCAACCGTTGTCCGCCGAATACCGTATATGTACCCTGCCACATACGTATTCCTTCGAGAACGCATCTTTTTAACGCAGCGGGATCCTTGACCCCGTCTAAGTCTTTCTGCGGGAAACAAACGGCGAGTTTCAGCTGCAATTGATTGACGCCGTTTTCATAGGTAAGGATCGCGTCTATCGGCGTAAAAATGCCCTTCCGCTTTATCTTGATCCGCTTACCGTCAAAATCCACCAAGGGCCCCGTCTGCGTCGGCGCGGAGAGCCTCTTCTCCATCAGTTTCTTATAGCGGCGCAGGCAGTAATCGTTCATCAAAGTGCGCGCACGCAGATCACCGTGATTGCCGCGTCTTTGCAGGCGTCTCATCACGGACGGCGGCACTTCGGTGTCGCTCGAAAGGTAGAAAGCCCCTCGCACGATCAGCCCGACGAGGGAATCCGCCGCTTCCTTGTCCCCCAAGCGAGCCGCCTTCAAAAGCAATTCTATTCCTTCTTGTTTCTCCGTCGCGATCGTCGAACTGTAAAGAAGCAAGCCCTTCCCTCGCAACATCTCCTTGGTTTCCATTCCACTCTTCTTGATCATATTCGATAGTCACCGTCTATTGTGTAGTAATATGATTATACCACACCTCGCCCCATCGCACAACACGATTACACCCCTCTCCGATCATAAAAAAAGGTCGACCGAAGTCGACCCTTCACTGAGCATAGTAGGCACAATTTTTCACGGAAAAACCGAAAAAGAGCAAAAAAATGGGTCAAAAGCGGGCATTTTAGCCCTAAAAACGCAAAAAAGAACGCCGAAATCGCAAACGAATCAGCGTTCAGGGTTGGCAAGAATTATCGGTTTTAATACATAGTATTAATGGGGTGAAAATTTGACCCTGTGGGGTGAAGTCTTAGACCTGTGGAGTGAAAATTGAAAGCCCCGGGGTGAACTTTACTGTGCGTGGGGTGAAAATCAAGAGTGCGGGGTGAAAATACCCTATTTGGATACCTTTATCACGACTCTCGGCACTCTTTTATCAAGTAATTATGGTAGTTCCGAAAGTTTGCAATTTCATTCTTTCCAAAAGTACCGAAGTTGTCCGTTTTGGTGTATAGCTTTATAATCTTTCGATCTTTTCTCATTTTCTCTTCCAACGATGGGCTGATATAAAACTGCTCGTCGTAGATAATGAGCGAAACAAACAAAAAGTGCAGCTTTTCTTCCTCGGACAACGAATTAAAACAATCTATAACGGATTGTACGCGAGATTGAAATCTCTTTTCTATATAAAACAAGATGCGCGTTTTCCCCTGATATGGCAATATCATCAAATAGAAATACTGCATCAATTCCACCTGCGATAAATCAAGAGGATCAAATAGCTGTTCGCCCTTCAGATTATGTGTGTACGCTATAATTGTTTGCGCCGCAATATCTGTTTCATAATCTAACAAACTATCGTATAACACGACAAACGGGAACGACGTAGATTTGGAAAACCTGCTTAATGTCTGTATATACGTCATGTGTTCTTGAATATCAAGTTCGTTTGCCGTTCGCATACCACACGCATGGATTTGTTCAATTTGTTCGGGATACATCATTGCGTTTCTTGTATGGTTTTTAGCTTTCATATAAATATGGGACAAATGCGTTTTGATAGACATTTCCGAAAGGATACACTTCTGTTCTTCTTGATTTAAATTGTCATAATTCAGGATCGATTCAGGCTTTTCATAATGACGAAATCTCAATTTGTCACAATCATTACAGATCAACCGAAATGTGAATGCATTGCTGATGCCAGTAGTTGTTTTGATAAAATCATTTTTATGAGCAGTATTGAATAGAGATTGCCCGTAACAAACCATTCCCTTTTCAGCGATTCGTTTCAAAACAAATTGCGGAACAACATGAGAATTACAAGGAGAAGTTATCTTCTTCCCACAAAGAAGACAATGATCCGGTTGTACATTCTGTTCGACCTGATGGCAAAATTCAGACCAACCTTTTTTTAATTCAAGCTTGAACTTTTTACACATCGAATTATTTTCTACTTACTCAATAAAATTGTTACAAGTGGGCCGGCTATGGCGGCTAGCATTGCCACGATAGAAACGATCATCATGATTATGTTAAACCGCTTGCTCCGCTTCAATTCTTCTTTTGCTTCTTTGTTTGCTTCAACCTGTGCATCAAACATCTCCTTTAGCTTTGAATAATTATCTGAAAGGAGATCGTTCTGCTTTTGAATAATCTCAACTTGTCGTTCAAGAAGCTCTTTTTGAGCAATGTTCGCTTCTGCGCCGGCAACCATTCTTTCTTCTCTTTCGATTTTTTCCTGATTTGCCTGTGCGACCGCACGCATTGTTTCTTCTTGAATACGACTTATTTCTGCCAAGGCAGATGCGCTGTTGACACCTGTTGGATCAAGATCACTTAAATGATACTTCATAAAAACCTCATTTCAATTCATCGCACAAGGCGAGGAGTTCGTTTACACGGTCAACGATGCGCTGCTGTTCGGCAAGAGGAGGGATAACAATAATTGTTTTGGCTATTGCATCTAATACCCAATTTTTATTTCCTGCACCGCGTGTATTGAATTCAGCTTGCTCTTGCACTAACGGACTTTGTAATAAATAATAGAAGAACTGTTCGTTAATGCAACTATGATTATATTTTAGTAATGCTACACTTACGAATAAACTAAACGGCTCGTCTGTGTCAACTATTGCAGGTACCCCAGTAGTCCCAACTTTTGAAAGCAACATATCTCCACGCATAGGATCACATCTTAAATATAACTCATTATGTTCTTTTTCAGAGATATACTTCGTCTTTTCCAATGAAAGGACTCCATTACTCATATCTTTCACAGACACAAATTTTACACCACTATTTGTATATTTCGGGGTTTTATGCGTTCCGTCTGTCAATTTATTTAGAATGCTTCCTAAATAAACACATTCCCAACCAATTGGAATATCAAATGTAATATCTTCTACCGATGGAACACCTAATTCTTCCGTTCGCCTATCCTTTTTGATCTTGCCTTCTTTGACGAGCCGATCTTTTTCGGCGCGGATGCGTTTCAGAAGCTCGGAAGCTGGTTCGTCGGAAGGATCGCGCTCTGTGAGCTTGCCCTGAATTGCCTGTTGCAAAATGGATTTGCGGAGCTTATCCGGGAAATCGGCGTTAAGCGCGGTAAGCCGTTCCTCTGCTTTGCCGTATTCCTCCACCAACGGCATCAACTCTTTGATTTTTGCAACGATGCGCTTCTGCTCGGCAAGAGGAGGGAGCGGAATTGGTTTATTTTTTATGTACTTATAATGCCGACTATACCCACCTACTTTGTTCAATCCGATAGTGTAGTATTGCATGACGTAGTAAAAAAACAGAGGAAAAACAATTTCTCCGTTCGGCTCAAATAGCTTCACCCCGTCTGCACCTACTACAAAATCGAAAGTAATATATTTGACCTCTGTCGTATGATCCCCAAATGCGATAACAGGTTTTTCGTGATAAAACACTTTATCAGCCGCATCGGTATAGCCGATAGCATATTCTTTAGACTGGCTAATCACTGGGTACTGTCCTGATTTGCGCACTTCCGATTCTAATATTTGATACTGTTTCGAAGGGACGGTATTGCAAACACATTCAATGTGAGCTGTTTTCCATGTCTGCGGAATATCAAAGCTAAGGTCGTCTGTCGGCTTTAGTTTTATCCCACGAAGCTCAATTTCGGTTTCTGTCTGATTTTGCGGCACCAGTTTCCCATGAACGGCAAGCTGAAGAATGGCGTTTTTCAAATCCTGCGCTGTCATTCGTTGCCCCCCAATTTTGCCGTAATTTTCGCTAAAATGCGGTCAATAGTGGCATTCAACTCACTGCGCTCCGCTTGATAGCGTGCAATCAGATCGGCGGGTTCCAACATTTCTTCCTCTTCGTGCGGGAACGGGCAACACTTATCGAAATCATAGTTCAGCACGCGCAGTTCTTCCACGGTATAAAAGCGCGCTTTATCAAACCCGTCCACGACGATGGCTTGCTTGTCCGCCCACCATTCCCGCACGGGATCAAAGTGCTTGTCCTGCATCGGCTTGGTTTTCGTGAAGCTTTTGACGCCTTCCGGGTAGTCAAGCCGATAGAACCACACGCCGCGACTTGTCACGCCCTTTTGGAAAAACAGCAGGTTGGTATTGACGCTGGCATAGGGCTTGAACACCTGCGGCAGACGGATAATCGTATGCAGTCCGTATTCTTTCAGTAGTTTTTCTTTGATGGTCGCTTTTACGCCGTCGCCGAACATAAACCCGTCCGGCAACACCACGCCACAACGCCCGCGATCTTTCAACAAATTCATAATGAGTGCCATGAACAAATCCGCCGTTTCGCTGGTTTGCATATCCGATGGAAAGTTTTGCTTGACAGCCGCATCCTCCGCACCGCCGAAAGGCGGGTTGGTAATGATCACGTCCACTCGGTCTTTTGCGGAATAGTCGGAAAGCGGACGGTTGAGAGAGTTCTGGTGACGGATGCGCGGGATTTCAATATCGTGCAAAATCAGGTTTGTCATTGCAAGCAGATACGGCAGCGGCTTTTTCTCCCAACCGTTGATCGTCGTCTGCAGTTTTTCTAATTCTTCTGTCGTCGTCACGCTGCCGAGATGCGCGATCGTACTGGTCAAGAAACCGCCCGTACCACAAGCAGGGTCGAGAACGGTTTCGCCGAGCTTCGGATCGACCTTTTCCACGATGAAATTCGTGACAGGGCGCGGAGTATAGAACTCGCCCGCGCGACCGGCACTCTGCAAGTCTTTTAGCATCCCCTCATAAAGATCATTGAACGTGTGCTTCTGCGTTGCGTCGATGAAATCAACTTTATCATTGATTCTGGTAATCAGTTGACGGAGATAAACTCCTGACTTCATATAGTTGTTGATGTCCTCAAAGACATTGCGCACCACATATTTACGCACATCGCCATCAGACGTATCAAGTTTTTTCAGAGTAGCGAACAATTTATCGACAAATGCGATAAGAGCATCGCCGGTGATGCCTTCTTTATCCGCCGCCCAGTCCCGCCAACGAAAACCTTGGGGGATCACTCCATGATAATCGGGACGGAACTCCCACTCCATTTCCTTTGCGTCAAACGCTTTCAGGAACAGAAGCCAGGTGATCTGCTCAATATACTGCGCATCACCGTTCAAACCGGCGTCCTTGCGCATGATGTCTTCCAACGATTTTATGAGTGCCGACATTGCCATAGTTTTTCTCCTTAATGTACTTTTCTCGTAGTATAATTGTCCTTGTGCTCTCCACACCAACCGACAACGACCTTTCTATCCTTTTCGGAAAACCCAAAATGGATACTTTGTTTTATTTTCGAATATGTTATGTGTGGTTCTATATCAATCGTTTCTCCATGGTATTCTGTTTTGAATTGGCGCATTAGTTTTTTATTTTGACGCGTCATAGTTCCTTCTCCACTACTAACATCTATGCCACTCTTTGTGCGAAACTCTTGGAAAATATTTACCCCTCCATGCACATATAAATCCTGCATTATAGTAGATAGCGCAAACAATGCTTCCCATAGTTTATCAAAAGGAATTATGCACCCTTTAAGGCTTCCCATAGCATCATCAGAAAAAGCAATTTTATCGCCAAAAACGGCATCAAAATACTGAACAATCTCACGAGGCGTTTTAGGATAAGATTTTGTGGTAAGCCGATTGTCGCAAACTTTTTTTAAATCTGCGTTTTCTTTTGCCATAGATATATAGCTTTCATTTGCCACTTTTAAATTATAGTTTTCTTCGCGAAGCTTTTTATTATCAGCCTCTATGCTTGCGGCAAAATCTTCTGCTTCAAGTTGTTTCTTTTCAGCTTCTAGTGCTAAAGATAACGCACATTCTTCATTCTCCTGAACGCTTTTAATTTGATTTTCATGAGTTCGTTCTCTTTCAGCAATCTCTTCACTATGCTGAATGGTCAACACTTCCAATCGTTTTTTTCGAGCATATTCTTCCTTTTTTGCCTTACAATCTCTCATTCTAAAAAGTTGATCGGAAGAATGAGCATCTTGCGCAATAGCTCTGTGAATCATCTGGATAATCGACGTTTCCCCATTCTCACAAATATATCTACGACCTAAATAACGGTGTTTTCGATCATCTCCGGGAATATCCGTGTTCAGATTGGGATAATATATTCGAATTGCGCCTCCATAGCACATATACTCTTCTGGGCAACAATAATTCATTTCTTCTGTCACTTCAGGATCATCTGCAAAATACACAATGGCATTCCCACCTGTTGCAGTCGCTAATTCTTGAGGTTTGATTAACAAAACAGATTCACCTTCTCTAATATAGCTTTGCGGACTTATATAGATATAAGGAAGCATTCGGTTGCTATTGTTCAATTTTTCCCAAAATTCAAGCCAGTGCCCTGATAAGATTATTTGAGGTTCAGTGGTCAATTTGTCCATGCCATTATAACAAAGAAGCTCTTCATCTTTCAAAAAAAACTTTATTATTTTGGGAATGCTGGGATATGGACGTTCATCACATTTTCCAATGAAACCTGGGCGATCGCTATAGGAAATAATACAAGAAAATACACTTTTCCCTTTTTCTATAGGCTCAAGTCCGATTTCTGTTGTCCATGTACGAGGAGCAACATTTATTCCCTTCTGAAAAACTTCTATGATTTCACATGCCCAAAATGGCATGGAGTCCATTTCCGGATTCTCGAAGAATTCAGATTCTATTCTAACATTATTCCCAGTAACAGTTCCCCCTGTTTTTATTGGAGTCCATTTTTTCTCTTCTGTTGGAAGATTTATCTTGCCATAAGAATTGTGTTTATTTGTCATCCAAGTTTTGATATGACTTATTACTTTCCCTAATAAGTCAACCTGAGAATTTTTTGTTTCGATCGTAAAACTTATTTTATAAAATAAAGTCGAATATAAATCTTGCATTCTTATCTCCCGTACACCTTATAGCTTTATGCTGCGTATATCGCCATTTCCAATTCTCTAATTGCCTCACGGTATTTTGCAATACCGCCGAAAATCGTATTGATTATATAGACTTGCGTACCGTATTGTTTGATAGGATCTACCTTCAGCACATCCACATTCTCAAGATCGTCTAATCCGCTGTCCGCATATTTCGTCAAGAGCGCTTCGAGTATCTCCGCGGCCTTTTCGCCGTACTTTGTAAAATAATTGCGTTTGCGAACATGTTCAGCGCGCTCTTTCCTCGTTAAAGGTGGCTGATCAAACACAATGTGCAAAATCAAATCGAACGGATCAAGATCTTTGCCAATCTCATCACAGAGCGCATCAAAAAACACGCCACGTTTCTCAAGCTCATCAACAACCGCTTGTTTACGCTCGGCCGCATTCCACGCTGACAAAAAGGCATCCAACGATGTGTACTGATTTCGGACATTTCGTTTAGTATAATCAATTAAACTTTCCGTAATCAATGCGCCATTTCTATCAAGGTACTGAACATGCTTCTGTGATATCGTCACCGTCGTATCGCCCAAGACATATTTGGGACGCCTTTCCGTCCCTGGAAAAGGTACTCTGGGCGGTTCTTCCGGCCCCGGCCCAGGTTTCCTGGGTTCAAAATCGTCTTGTTGCTCGATCGGTCCATCAAAGTCCGGATCGTGGAACAAGCGAGTCACATCACGAAAATCGAAGATGGTAAAAAACATTTTCCCAAGGTCTTCGCGCACACGCGTACCACGACCGATGATCTGTTTGAACTCCGTCATAGATCGGATGTTAGAATCTAGCACAATATATTTGACTGTTTGAACATCGACACCTGTCGATAGCAGTTTTGAAGTCGTTACCAAAACAGGATACTGGCTTTCCACGTTACGGAAATTGTCGAGTTGCTTGACTCCTTCCTCATCGTTAGCGGTAATACGCATCACATAACGATCATCAACAGCACACATGTCGGCATTTTCGTTAATCAAAGCGCGACGCATCCTATCTGCGTGCTCTTGATCCACACAGAAAAAGATAGTTTTATCCATCCGACTATCATATTTTTTCAAATAATCGGACACCGTTTTGGCTACGAGCTTTGTACGTCGTTCCAACACCAGGTTCTTATCAAAATCGGTAGTATTATATACACGATTATCGATGACTTCGCCATTATCATCAAGTTGCCCTTCATAAGGGACAAAACCTTCAATATCCCGGTCAAAAAACACACGAATTACACGATAAGGAGCAAGAAAGCCATCGTCTATTCCTTGTTTTAGCGAATATGTATAAATAGGTTCACCGAAGTAATCAATGTTAGAAACGGTATTTGTTTCTTTGGGTGTAGCGGTTAAACCAATCTGGGTCGCAGACGAGAAATACTCTAACACCTCGCGCCACTGACTATCTGCTTTTGCACTTCCGCGATGACACTCATCAACTATTACCAAATCAAAGAATCCCGGACTAAACTGTTTGAATACACTATTAGCGTCCTCGTCTTCCCCTGTCAACCCTTGATAAAGCGCCAAATATATTTCATGGGCAGTATCAAAATTTTGCTTCGTTACCCAAGTCATTTTGTCTTTAAAAGGTGCAAAATCATTGGTAAACGTCTGCGAAATCAATGCGGTACGATCCGCAAGGAAGAGAACTCTCTTCTTTATACCAGACTTCCACAAACGCCAGATGATTTGAAATGCTGTATATGTTTTTCCGGTACCTGTCGCCATTACAAGCAATATTCTGTTGTCACCATTCGCAATCGCCTCAACTGTCTTATTGATGGCGTTCATTTGATAATAACGCGGCTGCCTATCCGGATTATCAGAATAATACGGTTCCTCGATTATCTTCTCTTGATTCGGATTAACATGTGCTTTTTCATGATACATGTTCCACAACATCTCTGGGGAAGGAAACTCATCCAATGAAAGCGTTACCTCTATATCTCCTTCGGTAATGAATTTATTATGGAAAACAAATCCATCCCCGTTCGAAGAAAAAACAAAGGGGACATCCATCATTTTCGCATAATTAAGCGCTTGTTGCATACCATCACCTATTGAGTGATTGTTATCTTTTGCCTCTACGATTGCAATAGGCTTATTGGGTTTATAGAAAAGGACATAATCTGCTTTTAATGGTTTTTCTCGTTTGCAACTCTTCCCTCGGGCAATAATTCTTCCTTTTGTAATAGGGTACTCTTCGCGCATCTGCGAAAAAGAGCTCCAGCCGGCTTTAACTATAGCCGGGGTAATATATTTTGTGCGGATATCTGCTTCCGACAATTCTTTTTTATTCATAAAAAGACAATCAATGCTCATCTTTTGTTACCTCAACTATCTCGTCGAATCCACAATCCAGCTCTTTGCATATACGCAAAAGTATATCCATCGATACCGTTTCGTTTTTGCCCAGTTTGGCGAGCGTCACCGTCGATATGTTCGCCTTTTCTCGGAGTTGGGTTTTCGTCATCCCCTTGTCGATCAAAAGCTTCCAAAGCCTGTTATAACTTATTGCCATACCTGCCCCCTGTGTTTGATATATCTATTATATCAAAAGGTAGGCGGAAAGACAATACCGAAACGTCTATTTGCAAATAAAATATTTGCGAATGCAAATGCTCCGCTTGCCTTTCGATGATTATACCACATAATCGTTAAAAAATATCCATTTTCAAAAAATCGTATCAGTTAACTAAAAATGTATCAGTTAACTTTTTCCCTCTTATAAAAATTGTCCTAATTATCGGTATTTTTTATTTTTGCACGATTTGCCTACTTTTGCACGATTACCCTCCCTTTGCACGATTACACTTTTTGGCGTTATTTTGATACGCCATTAGTAGGCTAAATTTTTTACGAAAAACCTAAAAAGAGCAAAAACTGGGTCAAAAATGGGCATTTTAGCCCTAAAAACGCAAAAAAGAACGCCGAAATCGCAAACAAATCAGCGTTCAGGGTTGGAAAAGACTGCCGTAAAAGATACGAACTCCTTCGTCTGCACTCACTCAACTTTTTTCTGCACACCACTCATAAAAAATTGCATACTCGACAAATAAAATGCACCCAGTCGCTTATAAACTGCACGCTCCCCTGGGAAAGTGCCCAATACGCCCTATGTGCTATAACAATTATAACGGCAAAGAATCGATGTACTCTTTCAGCCCTTCGATAAAACAGTTAATGGCTCGAAGACCTATGTTAAGTCCCAGTTCACCGAAGTCCGGCTTTTCATAGATGTATCGCCAGTACTCAAAATCGTCGGATATTCCCTTGAGATAATAATCAAATCCCTTTTCTAAAGAATCGCTCTTCAGTTTTTCTGTGATTGAAATCTTTATACTATCTTTATCACCGGGTTCTAATCGATCAAATAGGATTTCGAGATTATGCCCACGGGTCTCACTTTTTATCAACAATTTCAAATATAATTCACAAGCAAACACCGCGTTAACTATCGCTGAGACGTTCACCACTTCCATAACGTGTCGTCCGTACTCATCGGTATGCGGATGCTTCCCCTCGATGCATCTTTTATACGCGAATAAAAGTCGTTTGCTATACTTTTTATAAATCCGCAGAAAACCTTTATAATTTTTGAATCATTTATTGTACGTTCATCTTTACACCCATTCGGGGATCAGACGTTTCGCTCGGTTGCGAACGTCGCTCATATCGGAAGTGTCGATGTTTTTCATTTGCTCCTTAACTTTTTTGGATAATTCGTCGCAAAAGATATCTCCGTACAGTTCGTGATAAAAATCTCTCATATACCTATTTTTCATTGCATTGATGTCGATGTGTTTAAGACAGATGACTTTCAATCGGAGGAGCTCCGCATCATATTGTCTTCGCGAAAACTTTCTGATGATATAAAGCGTTTCGATCTCCAAAAAATGATCGTAACCGTTGCGAACGATACTTTCCGATGTCTCCTTGTCGGAAAGACCGAAAGCGTGATCAAGCGCGAGACATTCGTAGAAGTTGCTGTTATAGACCAACCTCCTTACACGGATATCGTTGAAGTTGGCAATAATATACTCCGCAATGGTCACCATATCGTTCAGAACGGACGGTTCACGCATCTTTCTCATTTCCGTATATGCGTTATACCAGTGCATAAACCTGCCTTCGCAGTACCCGAGATATTTATCGACTTCGATCTTCCCTGCCCTTATACAGCCTGCAAATACGCGAAGATCGGCTGTCGGGATACAGAGTCGGTTACTCCATAATTCCGCCTCTTTGGGACTTTCTGCGCGCGCCTTTCCGTTTCGCACAGTATTGAATTCGTCAAAATACAGGTACTCGGAACAAATACGGAAGGAGAATTCGTCGGCTTCCTTTTCATCGGCTTGACCACGCCTTTCGAGCGCCATCACCCACAAATTATGTGCGGCTTTCCGAACGATATCGAGATATCCGAGAACTCCAGAACAAATGTCATTCATACCTATAGCAAGGAGTTTTTCCGACGCATCGCGGACGACCGAAATGATTTTCAATGCGTCGGAAACAGTCGTCTCGAACAACTTGCGCGCTTCGATATCGAGCATTCTGCCGATACACTCCATACCTTTACGGATTTTGTCGACGGATGAGCGCGTAGCAAAGGAAATAAGGCCACGCAAAGCATCCGCCATTAATATCGACATATAGGTAAGTCGCACGTCGGAACGATCATCAACCGAATAAACGGAGGCAACGGATGAACTGAGCGTTTCGCGATAATACAATTTACAACAATTCAGAATATCAGAGTAATTCGACGCATCGATGACGGCAGCGGGGGTCGCGGTAAAATCGTCGCCGTCGAAATCGATCTGCGGATGTATTTTTCTTATTATACACCCGAGCAACCTGCCGTTCAGGTCGTCGAGCAGTTCTTTGACCATATCGGCAGGCACAAGCCCGTCATTTATCAGCGTTAGCAAGATCTCATTCGCTTTAAGCACATAATATATTTTTTCTTCACGATCGCAATAATTACTGTCGTTCAGATATAAACATACCATGCGTATCTTATCGTATTCTATGGGATTATAATAAAAATGATAATTTTCAAGATGTTCGGAGACCGCTTCTTTCAGATAACGGTAGCCCTCTCCTTCTCGACCCGCATAGCCGTAATACATACCTAATATCTCTTTGCAATCGGCGCGCAATCGATAATAATCGATTATCACGTGAGATCGCTTTTTTTTGTCGAAATCCAAAACGGCGCGTTCAAAAAACTCGATAGCTTCAAGCAGATCTTTTGTTTGATTCCGACAATACTTCTTTAGCAGATCCTCGTATTCCCAACCGAAGTCGATATACTGTCTGATAAGGGCGTTCACCGTCCTGTATTTAAGAGCGAAAAGTTCGTATTTCTGGAATGTCAACAGATCTTCTATATCCGTGGAAGCGGGGACATCGGCGCTTACTGTCGCGATAGCCTCGTCGTAGAACTCGATAGCACGCCTTTGCCCGTGATTGGAAAAGAGCGAAGCAATTTTCTCCAGAGCATGACCCCTGTCGCTCAAAATATAATCTCTGTGGGGGTAATCTTGGCTTTTCTCGCACGCCAAACGCGTGAATTCGAGTAAATCATTGAAGTACTCCTCTCGTTCTGCGTATTTCGAGCAGGAGATACCGCACTTTTCCGCGGTCATATATGTGATACGGAGAAAATCGATATCGTCGGGATAGGCCGACAGCCGATGTCTGCAACTGTCATACAAGGGTTTTAGTATATTGATCTGCATGTCACCCTTGCCGCCGAAAACGCCGTTGACCGCAGAAAAAACTCCGAAAAGGATATTTTCGGCAACGGCACGAAAAACGGAAGGTTTTTCGCCTTCAGCCAAAGCGACAACGGAATTCAACCCTTTAACGAACAGACACTCGGTCGACGGAGATATCAACGAACGGAAATACATGAATCCATCGTGCGAAATAAACTTTCCAGACAGACACCTGAGCGCTTCGACAGGTTTTGAAAGTTGTAGGCACAGCGTAAAATAGATGCGTTGCTTAACGGGATCGGTATCAGGAAGATCGGTAAGATAGTCGAAAACAGACCGCAACACCTTGTTATGATCGTACTCTTTCCGCAATATCTCTTTACGGAATGCTCCGTAAGAAAAGGAGATTGAATCGGAAACCTCATCGACCTTAAGAATCTCACCGAGATAGTGCGATAAAGTCACCAGATCGAGCATGGAAAGCGGATGAGAAAGTTCTCTTTCCATGATATTGCGGATGTCCGAGACTCTCAGACAGGCGCCGCCTTCGGCGACCAGTCTTACCAAAAGATCGACGGATCCTTCGCCGTATTCATCGCAAGCGTTTGCGAGGAGCAAGCGTATCAAGCCCTCCTCGTCCTGCGGGAGCTCTTCTATCAATTTTATCAAATATGCAGCAAGCGCCGCATTCCCGTCGATGTTTTTGTCTACCGACAACCGATGCACTGCGTCGAAGTCCTTCTTCGACATCATCGTCAGCCTCTTGACGGCGAGAGTGACATAGAGCGGGCTTTTGTTCAGCGCGCTCGCACAAAATGCCGTCATTGCTTCGGGACCGAGCTCTTTGCCAGCCTTACTCAACTGCGAAGCAACCAATTCTCTTGTCTGCAATACATCCGGGTCTTCGAGCGTTATCCTGTCAATCTGCCGACCTCTGAATATACTTTTGGGAATATCTTCGCCGTTTGTGGAGATAACGAGCGTGTAATCTATCTTCACGCACGGGAAAGGGAGGAAAGAGAAAAGTTTTTCTCTTTCTTCTGCTGGTAAAATATCGATGTTATCGAGAAAGACGACCACTCTCTTGTTTTGAATACGCCCGATAGAGTCGGATATGAGCATTTTTACCGAACGACCATCCGATGCGTCTACAGTATCGCCGTTAAGACGATACAACAAATGATGCAAAACCTCGTCTGCGGTGAGCGTACGCACGCCTTCGCCCAAAAATAACGAAACCATATGATAACGATCTTTATCGAGCACTGATACTTCTTTTGCAATAAGGCTCGACTTGCCGCTTCCGTCTTTGCCTTCGATCGACAAGATTGGTCGACATTCACGGATAAAACCGTCGACTTCATCCGAATACCGACTGTACACAAAATCCCTTGCGGTGCGTTCGATAAACAATATATCTCTGTTGAGCGCCGCCTCTTCGGGCGTGGACGCGGTATTCTCTAACGTCGCAGTTGTTTTTTCAAGCAACATATTATAGAGGTCTTCAGCCAAACCGTCTAATCCTACGAGACATTTTTTCTCATCGTCCCAACCAGCGGAAAAATAGATGACCGAATGAGGAAATCTTTCGACCGCCATATTTCTGAAACGGTCTATATTTTCACGGTCTACGTCCTCATAGATCCCGTGAACACTGCTGGGAATTAGATCGAAGACTTTTTCATCCCTTACACACACGCATAATTGAGATGCGATATCGCCGAACCCAGTGGCGCACATAAATTCTATTTCGGTGATACTTTTTCCGCGGATACTCACGGCGTCCGCAAGCGAATGCTTTTTCAGAAAGACACCGACAGATTCTTCATCGGGTATAGTTCCGTATCTACTTCCCAAAAGAAGGACAAAAAAGGGTTTACAGGCTTCGATTTCATCCATACAAACGGAAAGTATCTTGGACATGATTTCCTTAGGATTCATCGATTCACCCGATATTCCCCATCTGAGGTCGACGAACTGTACGTCGGTACCGTTTTTCTGAAGTTCGTTACGCAACCGCGGAAAAACCTTTGCTCTTATGATATCCCTTTCGCTTTGCATATCCGAAAACGTAGACGAAATAAAAATTTTGATCATATCGTTCCTTCTCCGCGTTACGCATTTTTAGTTATTTTATCACATTTTGTATCGGCTTTCAATATTAAACTTGAATTGTTTAACGGTTCCAAGTCCTTTAATGCAGTTTTTTAGGCAATTTCATTCTTTGCACGATTACCCCCATAATTTGCACGATTTGTCTTTTCGGCAAAATAAAAAAACGGGCAGAATTGAAACTTTACTACTCTCACACGGTCATTTTTCATAAACTGGGGTCAAAATAGCCTTTTGACCCCTTATTTGACATAAAAAATACGCTGACTTCGTATCAAAATCAGCGTACTTTTTTGGCAAATGTTGTGTATATTAATACGAAGTATTAATGGGGTGAAAATTTGACCCTGTGGGGTGAAAAATGAAGTGCCTAGGGTGAACTTTCCAAGGGGTGGGGCGAAATCGGATAAGCGTGGGGTGAAAATCAAAAGTGCCGGGGTGAAAAACCCTATTCCCCGTTAGACGGTTTTAGACTTTTCTCATAGCTGTGAAACCACATAGAGAAAAACCTTCAAATAAAATGAAAGAGGCTGACAATCGGATATTTTTTGAATTCACTCTTTTCTTCATCATTTAATTGATCAAAGTACTCATTGCATATTGATTGTGTAAAATCCATTTGATATAATATTTTTAGTATAGTTGCAAAAACATTACGCGTGAAAATGTACTTAAACGAAGTCGGAGGATAGCCGGATGGAAGAACTAAAGAAAAAGGTTTCCCAAGCAATAAAACAACCTTTGGTCGGTGAAACCATTTTTTCAGAAGAAGAATCAACCAGCCTGTACTCTTATGTTGGCGGCATCCTTAGAGAATATATTTATGGGGCATCAACTCGGATAAGTAGTCTTAACGATGAGATAATCTTTGTTGCCATGGTGAATGCAGTAAAGGAATGGGCGTCCGATGAAAGCACTTTTTGGTCTCGTATTACAAAAATACTCATTGGAACGACCGATTGCCCTCAAAAGCTATATAAAGCACTTACAGAAATAATCGATAGGCTCGGCTCTTCCGGTCGGATCCTATACTTGCAAGGGAAGCGCTTCTATGCTACTTTACTGGCACATGCATTTTCGCCTCTCATTTCTACCGAATCTTTTTTTGAATTGTGCTGGCAAATATACTGTGAAGACATGTCACAGTATTACAGCAAAAATGATACCGTTTTTGAATCCGCAGCCCGAGAATTAAGCCGGCGCTTCGGAACAACTGATAATGATGAAGATTTTCAGCTTGGTTCAAAAGCTTACAGTTTAAGAGCCGGCATAAAAAGGCTTGCCATCGATCAACCTGAAATAATGGCGACCCTTATTCGGGACACAATAGAGACAATTCATATGCTCTTTAACAGTGAACCAATTGAGGAATCCACCTATCGCAATTCTTTGATTCATAAATGGTGGAATCGAAAGGAGGCATCTTTCGGCATCCAAAAAGAAAAACATATCAACCGAGAGGAACGTGCCGTTTCGGATTACTCTGCCATTAAACTCAAATATGCAAACGATAATGGCAATCTGTCCATAGTTGTTCCTGCATTTCGTCTCTTAGACAATTACGACACCTGCCCCTGGGTAGAAGCATATTACGATAATTCAATAGTTTATAGCGCCGAATTATTGACAAAGGGCTCAGGCCTGCTAATGACCACAAAAACGCATCATATACTGCTTGATCAGTTTTCGGTCGAAGAAGCACTTCAGCTCCGAATTGTCATCACCCATTGTGGCTCAGAAATTTATGATTCCAAGAACTCACTATACCGAACATTTATTCTTTTTAATGGCGAACGGGAGATTTTTTCTCAAGAATGTCTTCCTGGCAATTATCAATTATATACACCAGACGCCGAGGCTCTTTTACAATCTCCGAATAATATTCGAAAAGTAAAAGCGTCTTATTACGTATTCAATGCAGTAGAAGGAGAAATGCTTCAAAGCACTAAGAGGACCGTATTATTTGCATCAGAAAAACAGCATCGAGATATTTGGATTCAAGCAGACAAAAAGAAAAACCTTATCTTTCGAAAAGACGAAAATGAATACAGTGTTGTTGATGGCGAATTAAAAATTGCCGCCTTAGCTACGGCGAATTTGTCCGATTATGGAGTGAGATACGAAGAATGCAGCTGGAAATTACAGGATTTCTCTTCTGCCCAAGACGGCGATATCATCTTATACAATATTTCCGAATTGCTTTCTGTAGGAGAGCCACAGACTATTGTTATCTTCAAGTACTCAAATGATAAGATAGTATGCCGTGCAGACATTGTTAAATTCAACAATGTTGAAATCATCTTCGACCGTGAATACTATTATGACAAAGATCGAACCGGAACTGTACGTTTTCTAACTCAAAAATTTGATGTGACGACCTCTTTTGACATCGACCAACCGGAAGTATCGTTATCCGTTGCCGATGGTGAGGTCGTTCTACAAATACCAACAATACGGTGGCGTATAGACGACAGGGCTTGGAATAACGGATTCCAGGAAAAGGGAATTTGGTATAAAGATTTCACCAATTCTTCTTTACTTGAATTCGACATCCCTTCATCTATTCCTTACAATGTTATGATCACACCCAATAGCGTTTTCCTGGAGAAACCGCAAAATGGCGCTGATACCTATAAAATGGGACAACAAATCTATTCCCAGATAGATAAATATGATGAAGCGATGGTCTTAATAGTCTTCGAAGACAAGACCTTCCTTCCTATTTTGCGTATTCATACCAAAAGTAAATTCATCGAAGATCCAATCCTTCAGTATGACCATCATCATCTGATTTGGGATCCGCGCAATGTTTATATTGGAGATAAAAACGATTCTTTCGAGTTTTCGCTCCTTGATAAATCGGGCGCGGTTGTAAAAACCATCAATTTAGAACAAAACGCGTTAGAACTTGATTTATCCCAAATCATTGATGGATATTATTCTTTTAACATTGACCTAAAACAAAAGAGCCTTTTCAAAAACATTAGAACGACTTTACTTTCTCGTAAAATCATAATTGGAGACGAAAATCAATTAAGGTTTAGGAATAAGACGATAGTAATCAATCAAGTTATGCTGGGAGATGCCGCCTCCCCTACTTATATAAAAACCATTTACATTGAAAACTTGCGATTTATTGGGAAAATCGATGACAGCCCGTATTACTCAGGATCTATGTATTTTATTCATAATAGCGGCAATATGATATATCTAGACAAGATGAAAAACGATGCAGGCGACTTCGACAAAACAAACCCCGTTCGCATAGAGTTGAGATCGGATAATTCTTGCTGGATGGTCGCAGGATTAGAAATCGATGACATAAATGATTTTCTTGGAGAGCTATTCTTAGATCAATATCATAAAATATCCAACTTTACAAAAAGAACCCAAGCCATAGATTATTACATTTTTAGCACAAAGGAGACAAAGCATGTTTAATCCCGCAAAAGCTTCTGCTAATATAAAGAACGAATTCATCGATTATATTTCGACCAGCTATTCTTTCTATGATAAAGATTATCAGGTACAGTTTGTTGACGAGCTCAGAGATAATATCTCTCGCGGACCTCTTTTGGAAATAAAAGATGTGTTCGAGAGCGGAAATTCCATCGCCGATCTCATCGATGAAGGGGTGTTGTCCCCTTTATTTAGAGAGCTGGAAAGCAAAAAACCCAACGACAAATTGCATCGCAGGAAACTCCCTATCGATAGAAAGCTGTATAAACACCAAGAAAATGCCATTCGTACCATAGTCGCAGGACATAATGCCGTTGTTTCTACGGGTACCGGCAGTGGTAAAACCAATTGCTTTTTAATCCCAGTATTAAATGAGTTATTGCGTGAAAAAGAAGCCGGTACACTCGGTCCGGGAGTTAGAGCCCTTTTCGTCTATCCGATGAATGCATTGGCAAACGACCAAATGAAAAATATCCGCGAGCTCTTAATGGAATATCCTTCCATAACATTCGGCGCATATAACGGTGGTACGGAAAACGATGAGGAAAGTGCCATTGCCGTTTATGAAGCAATGTTTGCAAAAGAGAAAATTGAAAAGCTAAAACACCCTCTGGATAACGAAATATTATCAAGAGATGAAATGAAAAAGAACCCTCCAAACATCCTTTTTACGAACTATGCAATGTTGGAGCATCTATTATTGAGACCAAAAGATGATGTCCTTTTTTCTAACGCTGATTTCCGTTTTGTTGTCCTGGATGAAGCGCACGTTTACAATGGAGCGACAGGAATCGAAACTGCCATATTATTACGTCGATTAAAAGCAAGAATCGCCGCATCAAAAAAGACTAGATTTATCCTTACGAGCGCCACTTTGGGGAGCGATAAAAGTGCCGACAATGATATCGTTACTTTTGCCGAAAACCTCTGCGGCGAAGAGTTTAAAAAAGAACATATTATTAGAGGCACTAGAGAGCATTATATCCCTAGCCCAAAACAAATTGATTATCCCCTTAATATCATCAGAGAACTGGCAAAAGATGAGAACATGGTTGCAAACGTTCTTGAACAATACTCCATCCCTTTTGAGCGAGGAAAGCCGGAAGAGGAACTAATCTATGACTTCATAATTAGCTCTAAAATATACCATGCTTTAAGATCAAACGACAGAAGCATTTGTGAATTATCCGACATTTCCAGCTATTTAAAAATCGATGAAGAAACCGCCATCGCATTTATCTCTTTATGCACACGAGCTCAAAAAGCCGGGAAGTCTTTGCTTGACGCACGTTATCACTTTTTTATTCGTAGTCTTGAGGGTTGCTATATTACTTTATCAAAGACAAAAAAACTATTCTTAAATAGGCAAAAGCAATTCACTTTAAACGGCTCAAAAAATGCGGTATTTGAGGTCGCAGTTTGTAACGATTGCGGAAGAATTGCGCTCGTAGGAAAGATTGAAAACCGTCATCTGGTTCAAGCAAGTAAACTCGAAGAAAAAGTTGACTACTTCTATTTAGCAGCTGACGAAAACGAAGATTTGATAGACGAAGAAATAATTGATTCCGGAGAATTGCTTAATAAAGAGTATTATTATGTCTGCCCTATCTGCGGAGGCATTGTCGCAGAGGATGAGATTCACAATCTGCCTTGTGATTGCGGGAAAAATAACTATATTAAAGTAGTTAAAGCAAAGATACTAAAAACAGGGGCTCGTTGCGGCAACTGCTGTTGCGGGACATATCAAAGGTTTTACTTAGGAAATGATGCGGCAACTTCCGTTTTAGCCACATCATTATATGAAGAATTACCGGAATTGGTCTATGAGGAGCCCGAAACGAGCATTAAGACTCAAAATATATTCGCAAAAATCGCTTTGCAAACAAAAAAACTCCCAAGAAAAACAGGAAGACAATTCCTAGCTTTCTCCGATAGCCGACAAGAAGCGGCAAAATTTGCTTGTTATCTTGGAAAAAGTTATTGCGAGTTTTTACGTAGGCGTGGGATATGCCGTATAATCGAAGAACAAAAAAATGACATCCTGAACAAAGATTACTCTATATCGGACTTTGTATCTTTGTTGACGAATTATTATTCTTCAAAAAAGAGTTTTGCGAAAACAAACATCGATGAGAGCAATTTAACTGTTAACAGCCGAAAAAATGCTTGGGTTGCTCTTTTAAACGAACTTGCCCGCTATAATGCTTTTACATCATTGACTTCTTTAGGACAGATTCAATTTCATTATTTGGGCAATACGCCAGAAATAGTCAATTCTATTGCTCAACAATTTAATCGGTCAGAAGAAAGTGTTCGAGCTTTGCTTGACTTGCTTGTATTTGAAATTGTTAAAACAGGCGCTGTCTATACAGATAACGATAGCGATATTGATGATAACGATAGAGAATACATTTTTTATACCCCCTCTCAAAGGTTTATTAAATATCTAAAAGACCCTGAGGATAGGAGAAGTACTGTTTCCTCTTTTGCCCCCAGAAATCGAGCCGGGAATCCAAATGCTTTTTACAAAAACAATAAAATGTATTACGTATGCAGAACATTGGGCATTGCAGAAGCTGAGGCGGCTGAATTCTTACGCCAATACTTTGATTATTTATCCATGCAAGATGGTAATGATTATTGCATGGAAGATATCAACAAAGACGGGACCTTTGTTTTAAGAGCAAAATCATTTGCTGTAAAAGTACACGGGGATCGTGATGCACATTGGTATAAATGCAAAAAATGTGGAAGGATCACACAGTTTAATTTAGATGGAAGGTGTCCTGCAGTAAGGTGCGAAGGGACACTAGTCGAAACAACTCCGGAAGCTATTATTCGAAACAACCACTTTGCAAGATTATATATGAGTGAACGGATGTCGCCGCTTTTCATTAAAGAGCACACTGCCCAATTGAGCAAAAAGGAAAGCGCGGAATATCAAGAGCAGTTTATAAAAAAGGAAATAAATGCATTATCATGCTCTACTACATTTGAAATGGGTGTTGACGTGGGCGACCTCGAAACTGTCTTTTTACGAGATGTCCCACCTCTTCCCTCTAATTATGCGCAACGAGCCGGTCGTGCCGGACGAAGCATAAATGCTGTAGCATTTGCACTAACATTCGCAAAATTGAGCTCTCATGACTTGTCTTTCTTTAAAGAGCCGCAAAAAATGATTAATGGCGTTATTCTGCCTCCGCTCTTCAAGATTGATAACGAAAAAATCGTAAGGCGACATATATATGCTATTGCACTGAGTATGTTTTTTGCTGAAAACGAAGAACAGTATAATCACAATAATGCAGATAAATTTATTAACCAAAAGGGATATTTGAAATTCATCCAATGGATAAATAGTAGACCCGAACGGCTATATTCTATGCTCAAAAAGTCTATTCCGGATATCAATAATTTGCATGAAAGAATCGGAATTAATGATTTTTCTTGGATTGAATCGTTCTTTGGGAAAGATGGAGTTTTCACGCAATTGATCAATGAGTATGAAAGCAATGTTAAGAATTTTGAAGAATTGATTAAAAAGCTCCAAAAAGCCAACGATTTGGATAGCGCTTCGCGGTGCAACAAAAAACTCCTGCATTACAAATACAATAAATTGATTGAGTTTTTAGCGAGAGGCAACATCTTGCCGAGATACGGATTCCCCGTCGATACGGTTGAACTATATCAAAACTCAACTGCAGAAAATATTAATAAACTAAGACTGAGCCGAGATTTGCAAATTGCAATAGCAGAGTATGCACCCTCCTCAGAAGTTATTGCTGATGGACGCATGTATACTAGTAGATACATAAAAAAGGCCAATATTGGTAATAATCGCCAAGATTGGCACACGGGTTACATCGCTATATGTGATAATAAAGATTGTGCAACCGTTAATTTCAGTATTGTCCCTCCATCAAAAGATGGCATAAAATGCATTTCTTGTGGAAAAGTGCTAACTGAAAAGAGCTTTTTCGAAAGCATTGAGCCAAGATCTGGGTTCGTTGCCGAACGAAAGAATAAAGATGTTCCATTGACAAAACAAGAAAAGAATTATCGCTCTGAAGATTTTTATATTGGGAATACCGCGGCAAAAACCATTGAAAAATATTACTTTTCATTTAACGGCATTAAAATCAAAGTTGAATCAACAACAAATGATTCTCTTATGGTAAAATCATCTGCAAACTTCTATGTCTGTCCTACTTGTGGATATGCAGTTGCAGAAGATGAAAGCATTGGAGAAAAGAATATTGAAGAGCAGATGCAGCGCGGATCCATTTTTGTCGATACTGAAAAAGCACACGAAAGCCTTTTTGGTCAATTCAATTGCACCTCAAAAAGACTGGATCGTCGATCTTTACATCATGTGTTTAACACTGATGTTGCCAAGATTTCCTTTGAGTGCGATACATCAGATTATAATACGATGATATCTGTTTTGTATGCACTTCTTAATGCGATCTCAAAAGACTTAAACATTGAAAGACGCGATATTAAAGCATGTCTTTCACAACATCTCATTTCATCAAAACTGCAGTATTCTATAATTGTTTACGATGCGGTCCCCGGAGGTGCTGGGCATTCTCGCAGGTTAGTCACAAAAGATGGTAATATGCTGTACAACATTATCTCCTCGGCACTAAACAACATGGAATCCTGTGATTGTGATCCTTCCTGCTATAACTGTCTTCGTAGTTATGAAAACCAAAAAATCCATGACCAGCTTGATAGAAAGCGTGCAGCAGAATTCCTGCGACAATTTATAGGAGAAATACACGTTCTCGATGCCCCTGAAGAATGACCATCAATCCATTTTCGAGATTCGTAGGTCATCATCAAAAAGCATATCCCCCCCTTTCTAACGAGGAGGGATATCTTTTTATCTAAAAAACAACCTTTACACGATTACTTTTCAACCTTGTTTATTATTATCGAATCGTGCGCTTTTGTCTTACGACCTCAAAGGACTTTATTATTTCCAGCAACTCTTCCGGGAGGAAGTCCGGTAGCCGTTTTTCCATCTCCGCAGGGATCCCGTAGTACGCTTCGGCGATCGAGCCGCACATACAGCCGATGGTGTCCGTATCACCGCCGAGCCAGACCGCCAGTCGGATAGCGTTCTCGAAGTCGGTGGAATCCAGGAAAGCTTCTATTGCGTGAGGCACACTTCCTTGGCAAGTCACCCACCGCCCTGCTTCATCGTACCCATAGAAAGGACGAATCTGCTTGATACGGAAACCGGGGTCTGCCAACTCGGAATAGTACTCGATCATCCTCTCGCGGATTTCCTCTTTGCTCTTTCCGATCCTTGCAAGGTAGGTAGCCATTGCAATTGCTTCTGCTCCCTTGATACCTTCGGGGTGGTTGTGGGAAACATCCGTCACCCTTCGAGAGAGATCTTTGACTTCTTCTTCACTCTTTGCCACCCAAGCCACGGGGCTGACGCGCATTGCTGCACCGTTTCCGTAGCTGTTATAGGGCATCGGATGCTCATCTTGAAACAGCCATTTGTGAAACCGAGCGCCCCACCCGACGTTAGGATGGCGATGAGCGATTTCCCGCATATTCTCTACAACCCTTGGGCGTATTGCCGCAGAATCAAACCTACATTCCACAAGGGTCTTCGCTATGGCTATCGTCATCAGGGAGTCATCCGTAAAGTGGCAGAGTGGGTGAATGAGATCGAAATCCCACTCCCACACTTCCAGGTTATTAAACTCAAACCTGCTGCCTACGAGATCACCGATTATCGCGCCTTTCATTCGCTCCTCCCATTAAGCCTTCTTCGGCAAAGTAGCAATCTTGGCTTCAAAAGAAGCTTCGTCCTCGATCTCCCAGAGTTCTTTCAGCGTTTTCAAGAATTCCTCTACAGTGTATTTCCCCATATCGTATTTTCTCAACAGCAGCTTCCGGAGTCTATAATATCGACGGATCGATTGGAGTATCTTCAGATAGTTCTCTTCATCCGCTTCATTGTCTTTGTCGATTTGCTTATCGATATCGCTGTATTCCCTTATCGTCAGTTTCTCTCGGTCGTATTTTATATCGATAAATTCTTCTATCATTTCACCATACTTAAGCTGTTGCGCTTCATTGATTAAATCATCGACAGAAATCATCTTTACCGTAATTGTCCGCTTATCGATTTCATCTTGAAATGCCGCATAACGCTCAAGCGCGACCTTCTTGGCCTCTTCGGCGCTTGATGCCTCAACGTCAACTTGCTGATGCATGAAATCAACGGTGTTCCACGAAACTCTATAATGCATACTTTCCACCTTTTTTTTGGGGGACTTCTTCATCTCCCCTTGCTTCTGAGTCCATTATATCATCTTTTATCGTAACAAAATAGGACAAATATCGTCCTATTTGCGTTTTAAGCTATGAAGACATAGTTTGCGTTAACAACTTGAAGACGTTTTGCGGTGATCTCTCTGCATATATTGCTTTCGTTATTGCATACAAGAATAAAATGCCGATCTCCGCCGTCCTCTTTATTTATCTCATTACAAGCTTGCCCGACCGTTCCACTACCGGCAAAGAAGTCCATAATGATGGAGTCTTTATCAGTAGTAGCACGAATCAACTCTTTCATCAGTTTAACAGGTTTCGGCGTGGAGAAATAATCACGCTTACCGAAGATCTCCTGTATTTCGTCCTTCGCAGAAGATGTCGTTCCGAAGCAATCGAAAGTCTCTGGAACGCTGCTGTCTTTTTCAAGCAACTCACCGTTTTCGATATACGGTTGCCTGATTTGTTTCAACGCCGCCGCCGGGGACTTGCGACAAATAATGATATACTCATAATCCGTTTGCTTTTTATTAGGATTAAGAACCACGCGATTCGCATCAAAGAACGGATGCTTTTTCTTCCAACGATGTACCGCCACCAATTCTTCTTCGAACAGCGAAATACAAAGCATCCGTAGTCTTTCAACTTCACCTTCGTCTATATTTATTACTAAAAACCCCCGCGCAGATAAAAGCGGATATGCAAGGAGAAGCCTCTCTTCCATAAAAGCAAGATATCCGTCTTCATAATCGCCGTCCTTATATCCGATATAATCAATATGGGAATTATACGGCGGGTCGATCAAAATGGAATCAATCTTCCCTTTATACGCCTTTTGCAAAGAGCGCAAAGTATAAATATTATCCGATTCCACCAAGTAACTTGTTGCGACTTCCCGTTCTATCAGTTTTGCCGGGCAATTTGACAACGCATTGTTATCAACGATCGTCCCTTTTCTGACGGACACTTCACGCAGCGCCAAACAATAGGCAAACGCCCATTCTCCCACATAGGTTAACCAATCGGCACAATAAACAGATTCAAGCGCGGTACAATTGGTGAAACACGACTTGTTGACGATATTAACGTTATGCAGATGGATGGCTGTCATATCACTGCATCCGGAGAACGCTCCTCTCTCCAAAGTAATAACGGAATCCGGCAAACATATCGCACCTTTTGCATCCCACCTGGGACAACAGATGAGTTTCGTTTTATCACGATTATAAAGGATGCCATCTTTAACTTGGAAATACGAAGAATGACTCTCAAAGTGTATGTTGTCACATCCCACGAAAGGGTTATAGCCTATATCTTCAAGAGACGCGGGCAGAACGATGGTGTTTATTCCCTTGCAATTCCAAAATGAGTTGCGGTTGATTGATTTGATGCCATCCAACAGTTCTAACCGCTCACTTTTTATGCGATTAAGGGCACCGATTACTGCGGTCTTGAACCCGTTGTAAATGACATCATCCTTGATATAGTAATGCGAAGAATGATTTATCAGTTCAAGACGGGAGCAACCGGAAAACGGATTGTTCTCCATCTTTTCAAGAGAAGCTGGGAGCGTTATCCGTTCCAAGCGATCACAGCAATAGAATGCGTGCTTGGTGATAACTTTTACGCCATCAGGAACAACATACTCCCTTGCTTCTCCCTTGATGGAGCAATAAATCAGAGTCTGCATATCTGCCGTAAGCAGAACGCCGTCTTTCATAACGAAGTGCGACGATTCGTTCTTTACCTCCACCAACGGGCATCCGGCGAACGGATTATTCCCCATCATGTTCGCGTTCACCGGGATATTGACCGAACGAAGATTTTTGCAATAGTAGAAAGTGTCCCCACCCATATTCTTTAATGTGGTCGGGAGATGCACTTCCTCAATAAATTGATTGTCCCAAAAAGCGCAGGATTCTATTTCTTCTATACCTTCGGGGACGACGACGATCGCCGACTTGCCGACGTACTTCATTACGCGGTTTTCTTCGATAACGAAATCAGGGACGTCATACGTTATCTTTGTTTTTTTTCTCAATTCGGTAATAGTCGCATTCTCGAAAATCCCGTAATCGAAAACCTCTCCGTTTTGTTTGATCTTGCTTTGATATTCCAAAACGCCGCTCACCAATCGGGACTTATATAAAACAGTTTTCTCTTGCATTTCGCTCAAAACAAAAGCGTCATCCCAAACAAGAAAGGCTATTTTGTATCCGCAATAAATTAGCGAATTGTCTTGCAATCCGATGGAATGAAACGGAACGCCTAAGCGCATCAGCCGATCCAAACATTCCAGCTCAACGAAACTCTCGTGCGTATCAAGTGAAAGGATCTTCTTCCCACTGTATTGCACTTGTTGTTCTGCCGCTTGTATCGTCAATTTCGTCCCGTCGGAATAGGTTTTCTCAAACACATTCGGCACGATCTCCGTGTAGCGCATCGCCCAATACAAGGCGGTGTATTTCATATTTTTACTCAATCTCAGATCGCTTAGTTTTTCCATATTTCAGTTAATAAACGAGGCCGTTTTGTTTTTCTCTTTCAACGCAATCATTTCATCCAATGTCACAGGTTCGTAATCCGTAACGTCAACGCCTGCGTTATAGGCGAGTTTATCAGCATAGTATTTCTTGATTTGCGGATATGCCGGGTCGTTCTTTTCGGTTTTATTATGGATATGTCCGTAAACGTGATAGCCGCCGCGACTGAACTCCATCCAATCCATCAAAGGATAATGGCACAAACAGACCTTTCGTCCGTTATCTTCGATCATACGCATGAAGTCGATCGTTTCAAATACACATGACTCTTTAATCCTCGGCAGCATTGCCAAGTCGTGATTTCCCACGATCAAGTGTTTCCGTCCGGGCAAGATGCGAATAATATCGATCGATCGTAAGTAATTGTCTTCTGCGATATCTCCGAGAACGTAAACCGTATCGTCGGGACGCACTTTTGCATTCCATCGATTAACGATCTCTGTTTCGTATTCTTGCAAATCGTTGAATGGTTTAGCGCATTTATCGAATACGCGTTGATCCCCCAAATGTATGTCCGCGATATAATAGATCATGCTCGCCCCTCGATCCGCTTCATTATTCGCTCAACCACTTCTTCCGGAGAAAGGTCGCTCGTGTCAATCACCATATACGGCAGCTTGTATTTTTCGCAAAAATACACCATCTTCTCGTACTTTTGCTTTGCAAGTTGGACCTTCGAGAGGTCAGAGTCGCTTTCGTCGCGGTGCCGCAACCTTGCGAACAATGCCGTTTCATTTGCATAAAGAATCACCGTCAAATCGGGAACTCCGAGCTTTTTCACCAAAAGATCGTAAACTTCCGTATTTTCGTCCGTCCCACTCCACGCATAGTTTGATAGGAAATAACGATCCGTCACGATCTTATCGTTCTCAAACATCGTGTGCAAATAGACATTCCCAAGCCCGTAAAACCACGATGTAAACAGGCGATCAGGGCATACATTCACTTTGTCACGCAAAGCAAAATACGCATCGTATCCATCTCCGTCGAATAAAAAGCGAATGTTTTTATCTACGAAGCGATACCCTAAACGCTCTGCAAGCATCTTGCAGGTCGTAGTCTTTCCTACTCCATCCATTCCTTCAATCGAAATATGTATCATACTTTTCTCCTAATTCGCGCGACGCGCTTTTTCTTCTTTCTTCTTCCCCGACGTGAATCCGTCCAATACTTCAAGATAGCCGCTTACTCGACGGATCCGCGTAATCCTCCTACTATGGCAAACCGGACATTCATCGAATATGCCGCTCGCGCCGCAATCGTTGCAAACGTCCTTCGGAAAATTGAATCCAAGATAGTGGACGCCGCTTTTGATCGCACACTCGATATACTCACGCAGTCCTTCATCGTTTGATAGCGGTGCCTCTCCGAGTTCAACGTAGGTGATACATCCGCCATTACAGTATTCGTGAAATAATCCTTCCAGCTGAATCTTTTTAAACGCCGGCAAGTCGCTGTCCACGTTGACATGAAAGGAATTCGTGTAAAACCCTTTTTCAAAAATTGCGTCATATCTGCTAAAGGACCGACTGTCAATCTCGACGAACCTGCCGGAAATCAGCTCTCCACTGGTTGCGAGAAGGGAGAAATTCAATTTGTATTGATTTCGCAAAAAATCGCAGTATTCACGCATATACTTAACGAATCCAAGAGCCATAACAAAAGTATTCGCATCTTGATAAAACCGCTTTCCCGTTAGCACTTCTATCGCTTCAGACAACCCGATGAACCCGATGGATAAGGTTCCGTGCTTGAAAACTTCTTTCGGATCTTCAAAGGGAATCTCCCACAAATTATGGCTCGCATTAATCGGAAAATCTTCTCGCTTTCTCGCACAGACTTTCTGAAACCGATCAAGTAAAATGTCTTTTACTGTGTTTGCAACAGAAGCCCATTTCTCCTGAAAGGATTGGAACCTTTCTTCCTCGTCGCTGTTTTTTTTCTCTTCCGAGATCTCCAATGCCAATCGAGGCAGATTGATGGAAATGTTATCAATATTTCCACGCCCAATTGATGTATCCTCTCCGAACAGATCCGATACCACGCGAGTACGGCAACCCATTACCGACAACTTGGCAGGATCGATCGGCGCATCCATTTTGCAATCACACAGCAAATAGGTCGGGATCATTTTCTTCGCAGTACATAATAAGGATTTACGGAAAAGATCGAAGTTGCGATCAGCTTCATCCCTGCTTACGCCCTTATGAACTTTGAAAACGATATTCGGCTTGAATACCAAATCCCCGGCTTTTTCAAACTCATCGATCAAGGTAAACGCCAAAAAGCGAGCCATTTCTCCTTCGGCAAGTCCGATGTTGAGAGAAACGTAATAGCTGGTCTGCCCCATCCGCGTATGGGTATGATTACACCATTCAATCAGATCGCGGACACAGGCAGGGATGATTTCTCGGGTCATCTCATTAAGGTCAATCTCCAACGCCGTCAAAATCGCCGCCATATCGTTATCGAAATTCGCAAGCGCCATTCCACCGGACTGCTCGTTTCCGATGTCGGCAAAGAGACTCTTCAAATAATCGAAAGTCCCAATGATCCGACGCGCCTGGCTTTCCTCTTTATAATTTGCATACGGAAAATCTTCCAGGATGTTGAAAGTAAGACAATTATTTGTCAATCCGTATGCGTCAAGGTCGTGGATGTGAATATACCCTTTTTTATGAAGGTCACTCCACTCTTTTGGCATCGTCGAAAGGATCTCTATCTTTTTGGCTTGTTCTCCCTCGTGATAGATTTCCCCTACGTAACTATATCTATTCGCAGCATTTTCGTTACACTTCATGCTTTCCTAAGTCTCCTGAATTCTTGGTTCGTTGACCCGACGAAAGGTATAGTTGTGGTCTTTTTGTCCGCTTGAAAACGTCCTGTTTTGATGTAAGTCAAATGTTCTAAAATACCTTGCGGAACTTCTTCCAAAGAGTGCCCTGTATAAAGTGCAATATCAAACTCATCCAAAAGTGGTAACAACTCTAAAAGGGCATCTTTTTGCACCAAAGGCTCTCCGCCCGAAATCGTGATTTTTTTATTCAAAACATTTGATTGGAGAGTATCAGTAAGTTCCTCGACACTCATCTCGGTTCCTGCACCGATTTCCCAAGTCGAAGGGTTTTGGCATCCTTCACAATGGAGATCACATCCTTGCAGAAACACCACAGTGCGAACCCCCGGTCCGTCAACCAGGCTTCTATTCCAGCGAATGCTATTCACAAATATACTTTTCATACCGCATACTCCTTTAACGCTTGAAGGGATACGCAGATTGTACTCATCATTTCTTTTCTTCCTTATTACGCTCTAAAACGCCTTTAATCTTGTTAAACATTTCCACCAATTGCTGCGGTTGCATAATGCCAATCAAGAACATCGGATGCTCCTTGTCCTTTATCATCAATTCGACGTCTCCGTGCCGACGCTTCTTCGGATTGCTCACCTTCATTTCGAGGATTGTCTCCATCGGGACGTAGAGCCTATTTGTGATTCTCTCATATCCGTCCATCCGTACAAAGTAATCATCGATGGCGAGAGTGGTATAATTCATATGCCCTGCGAAATATGTCATCTGTCCTTTTATCGCCGGAATAATTTCAGCGACAGTTGAAACTACGATTATTGGAAAAGCTATAGACCCTAATAGCAATACAGGAATAAAAAATACACCCAAGACATCTCCACCAGTCAAATAAGGGATCAAGCACCCAATTGTAGCGGTTAAGAAAACTGCCGCTGCTATCGTTCTTTTAAACCGCTTCGGAGATACCGCATTAGCTTTGATGGTATAGTTTATAGATGCGCCTATCCCCTTTGGCTCTTGTTTCTCCGCTCTTCTTCCGTTAAGTACTGCTTCCAACGCCTGCGGATCGTCCAGGTCAATGGTTTCATCGAGGAGTGCATCAAAGGAAACGCCGAGGACTTCTGCCAGGTCGCGGATGTTATCGAGACAGGGTTCACTCTTGCCCGTTTCCCAATCCGAAACTGCCTGGCGGCTGACTCCGTCTTTGCTTACACGCGACAAGCTGAACCCAAGGCCTTCTTGAGATAAACCTCTCGCTTTTCTTATGATCCTGATTTTATCCGAAAGTAACATCTTTTGCGCTCCTTCTATTTTTTCATTATATAAAAAATAGCCCTTTCTGTCAATCTCGACATATTCTCATTACAACATTTCGGCTTTCGTTTTTATATCTCTTTCAGAAAACCCGGTACGAGCTGTTCATAATACTCTTTATTGGAGTTTGAGATATAATACCCATATCGGATATAATCATCAAGCAAGTGCGATATTGCATCACATTTTACCGCATGGATATGGATCTCTCGCATCGTTGTAATTACCCCTGGAGTTATATATGCACCTGCAAAACATGGATCAACTACTGAGTGTCTATCTGCAAAATAGTTCTCCGAGAGATTATACTCTTGTTTTGTATCCAAGAACATAACCGTCACACTATTGATCCCTATACATCTCCTGTCCAAAAAGGCATCTTTTTCTTGCTTGACCCTCTCGATCTCTTTTAACCATTTTTCCATAATTATTCTCCTCCTTTTCTCGGTTTCTTTAAATCGTCAAATGCTTTCTCGAAATCCTCTTCGGTCTTGGCATACAGCAGACTTAAACGCAAGGCATCGTACTCAGCCAGCGAGAGTTTTTTGGATCCGATCTTTCTGCGAATAAAACGATCGATACGCCTTAACGCATTCTCTTGGAGTAGGATCTTATAGTAGACCTCTTCTTCCAAATGATTGAGAATGTCCAAGTATTCCTTTGCCGGGAGGTAGGGATACATCTTCTGATTCCTATCCAAATACGCCCGCGAGATATACCTTCGCAAATCGTCCTCTTCCGCTTTGATAAACTCCTGCAGGCTGGTTTCCTTATAGCTCACTTCGAAGTCATCTTTCGTTTTATGGAAGCCATCCGCCATCTCGTCAGCGTGCGCATCCAGTTCTTCTTCCTTCTCAACTATATAGCGCCCGCTAATGGTTAGCTCTTCCTCCATCGACCTTGGTGCCTTCAGGGTCATCGTGATAATAAAATACCTTTTCATCTTTCCTCCTTTTCCCGGGGATTGCCCCGTTTGTTTTATGCCTTTATCTTAAGAAAAACCCAGGCGAAAGACTACCAGGTGCGGCTTTGAATTATGTCAAGTGGCACTTTGAAACTGCTTTTTGAAGGGCTAAAAATCAACCTTTGCACGATTACTTTCTTACCTTTGCACGAATACCCCTACTTTTGCACGATTACCCCTACATTTGCACGAATACCCCTACTTTTGCACGATTACTCATTTTGAGCGAAATGGGAGCCGCTATAAGTAGGCTAATTTTTTCAGAGAAAAACGGAAAAACGACAAAAATTGGGTCAAAAATGGGCATTTTAGCCCTAAAAACGCAAAAAAGAACGCCGAAATCGTATCGAAATCAGCGTTCAGGGTTGTCTTTAGCTCACAAAATAGCTGTCAAAACTTATTGAAAAAATACGCCCTTCAAAGAGCGTGTTCCTTTCAGTCAGGACCACCGGCTGAGCCGGTGGCTTGCACTTGCCCCCTTAGGGCTTTTTACCAGCGTAAGCCTAAAGGCTTGGTGAAGATCCGCTTCTCGCACAGCGGTCACAAACTAAGCCTTAAGGCTT